>Ga0206126_10001731_pt1 | contig 25545 bp, 20 predicted proteins | sample Helgoland_Spring_5_FD_148621 | JGI IMG/M metagenome (GOLD analysis project Ga0206126, IMG submission 148621) | Pelagic subsurface seawater microbial communities from Kabeltonne, Helgoland, North Sea - Helgoland_Spring_Bloom_20160412_1 | ecosystem: Environmental > Aquatic > Marine > Epipelagic ...
TCTTGCCTTGAGCTTCTGCCCAGGCTTGAAGGTCACCACTCGTCGTGCGGAAATAGGAATATCCTCGCCTGTCTTCGGGTTGCGACCTGGCCGGCTACTTTTATCGCGCAATTCAAAGTTACCAAAACCGGATAACTTAACCTGGTCATTGCTCTCCAGAGCAGCACAGATTTCGCTATAAAACATCTCTACGATTTCCTTGGCTTCTCGTTTATTGAGGCCAAGCTCGTCAAAGAGCATTTCTGCCAAATCAGCTTTGGTCAACGCACCCATTTCCTAGCACCTAAATTCAGACTCTAAGTTCGACCAAAATTTTGGTCAGCCCCTGAGTTCAGCCTTAAATTTACTTCCGAGTTCTTTGATCACCCGATCTATCGCAAGATTAATTTCTTCGTCGGTAAGAGTGCGTGAACTGTGCTGAAACGTCAAGCCTAGCGCAACACTTTTTCCTTTGTTTTCAACATCTTTGCTGTGATACACGTCAAACAACTTTAAATTTGTCAGCTGATCGCCAGCCACAGCTTCAGCAGCAGTTAACAGCTCCCCCGCCTGCACAACATTGTCGACAAAAAACGCTAAATCACGCTTAACTTCGGGGAACTTGCTTACTTCTTTAAACTTAGGCAGCTTGCTTGGCGCAATTTGATCTACATTAACTTGAAATAGATAAACCGCCGAGGATATACCCAGCTCTCCCTGAATTTTCGGATGCAGCTGACCCACCCAGCCCACCAGCTCGCCATGACGCGTCAGCGCTGCTGACTGTCCAGGGTGCAGAGCTACATGCTGCCGGGCCTCAAATTTAAAGTCGGCTCCCAGACCTGTGCACTCTAATAGCGCCTCAAGGTCTCCCTTTATATCGTAGAAATCGACTTTTTCTTTAGTGCCTGTCCAACCTGTGGGAGTACGCGAGCCACAAATTAAACCGGCCAGCGACATATTTTGCTCCAGGCCCAACACAGATTTCTTGTCTTTATTACCTGCGGGTACAAAGCACTGTCCTGCTTCAAAGATGCGCACACGACTCTGCTGACGATTGAGGTTGTGTACTGCAGTGCTTAACAGGCCAGCCCAGAGGCTGGTGCGCATAACCGACATATCTGCCGAGATTGGGTTAGCCAGAGCAACTGGGGTTATCTGCGGGTCAATCAGCTTTTGAATACTGGGCTCCACAAAACTGTAGGTCACAGTCTCCTGGTAGCCTCGAGCAACCAGATGATGCCTGAACGCTGGCAATCCCAGCAGGGTTTCGGGGTCTGCCTGTAACTCCAGAGCCATAGAGGGTGTAGAGGTAGGCAGGTTGTTGTAGCCATAAATACGCGCCACCTCTTCAACCAGGTCCTGCTCTATTTGTAGGTCAAAACGCCAGCTGGGGGCTACCCAGGTGGAACCTGAGGCGTCGCGCTCTACAAGGCTGAGACCCAGACGCACCAACATATCATCGACCTGAGCAGGCTCGATAGAGACGCCCAGCTGCTGAGCTAGGCGGGCGTCGCGCAGGCAGATGGTTGCGGGCACAGGTAAATGGGCCTCGGACTCAGTCACAGATACAGGCCCGGGGTTTCCGCCGCAGATCTCCAGCATCAGCGCTGTGGCCCTCTCTATGGCCGCTACCTGCAGCTGTGCGTCCACACCGCGCTCAAAGCGATGAGAAGAATCCGTATGCTTGCCGTAGCTGCGCGCCTTGCCAGCAATGGCCAGAGGATTAAACCAGGCGCTCTCAAACAGGATATCGCTGGTGTTATCGCCAACTGCCGACTCATCGCCACCCATAATACCGGCCATGGCCAGAGCTTTGCTCTGATCAGCAATAACCAGAGTCTCTGTATCCACTGAGACTTCCGACTCATCCAGCAGCTTTAAATTTTCGTTCCGGCCCATGCGCACCACAATGGCCCCGTCGATCTTGGACAGATCGAAGGCATGCATAGGCTGACCCAGCTCGAGCAGCACAAAGTTAGTCACATCAATAGCTGGCCCAAGAGAGCGCACACCGCTGCGACGCAGCCTCTCCTGCATCCACTGGGGAGTTGACTGAGATAGATCCAACCCCCGTATAACTCGACCTACATAGCGAGCACAGCCATCGGGCGCATCAAGACTGACAGATACCCTATCGTCAATTGTAGGCGCCACAGGAGCACAGCTCTGCTGGGTTACCTGAGCCTGATTAAGTACCCCCACCTCTCGAGCCAATCCACGAATGCTCAGGCAGTCTCCGCGGTTAGGGGTCAGATCGACCTCAATAATATTGTCATTGAGATCGAGATATTCAATAAGGTCTGCGCCCACCGGAGCCTCTGCAGGAAGCTCCCACAGGCCAGCTGCGTCATCACCCAGATCTAATTCAGTCTGGGCACAGAGCATGCCGAAGGATTCAACACCTCGAAGTTTGGCTTTTTTAATTTTAAAGTCGCCGGGCAGCTTGGCTCCCAGGGTAGCAAATGGCACCTTAATACCGGCGCGCACATTGGGCGCGCCGCAGACTACCTGCGCAACTTCACCGCCACCTGCAACCTGACAAACTCGCAGCTTGTCTGAATCTGGGTGCTGCTCAACCGAGAGTATCTCGCCCACAACCACACCAGACATCTGCGGCGCTGCTGGATCGACTGCATCCACTTCCAGGCCAGCCATGGTGACCTGAGCCACTAAATCCTCTGTGCTGATCGAGGGATTAACTGATTGTCGCAACCAGGATTCACTAAATTTCATAAGTCACCCCAGCCTAAAATTGTTTGAGAAAGCGCAGATCGTTTTCAAAAAACAATCGCAAATCATTGACGCCGTAGCGCAGCATAGCCAGGCGCTCTACACCCATGCCAAAGGCAAAACCTGTGTATTGCTCTGTATCCACATTGCAGCTCTCAAAGACATTGGGGTGTACCATGCCGCAACCCATTACCTCTAGCCAGCCAGTCTGGCTGCACACGCGGCAGCCTTCACCGCCACAGTTGGTGCACTGAATATCCACCTCGGCGGAAGGCTCGGTAAATGGAAAATAGGAGGGCCTAAACCGCACTGGCAAGTCCGCTTCAAAAAAGGCTTTCAAAAACTGATCGATCACACCCTTAAGGTCGGCAAAGCTGATGTTTTTATCAACAACCAGACCTTCTACCTGGTGAAACATTGGCGTGTGGGTCAAGTCGGAATCGCAGCGATAGACTCGGCCCGGGCAGATAATGCGGATCGGGGGCTGCTGACTTTCCATGGTGCGCACCTGCACTGGCGAGGTATGGGTTCGCAGTACCGTGCTGGGATCTATATAAAAAGTATCGTGCATAGCGCGAGCCGGATGATGACCGGGAATATTTAGCGCTTCAAAGTTGTGGTAGTCGTCTTCAATCTCTGGGCCCGTCTCTACGTCGTAACCTATGCGGGTAAAGAAGGCTTCGATACGCTCCATGGTGCGAGTCACCGGGTGCAGCCCGCCAACCTCTTCACCGCGACCTGGCAGACTGACATCAATAGTCTCCTCCGCCAGTTGCGCATCCAGAGCCGCTGATTCAAGCTCAGATTTCTTATGGTTAATCTGCCCCTGAAGCGCCTGCTTGACCTCGTTGATCTTGGCACCTGCCGCTGGACGCTCTTCATTGGAGAGTGCCCCCAGGCCTTTTAAAAGCCCGGTCAATCGACCTTTTTTGCCCAGATAATCAACCCGCAGATCATCCAGTGCCGACAAATCTGTGGCTGCGGCAATCGCAGCTCCAGCTTCATTGGCAATCTGTTCCAATTCAATCATTTTGACTCACCACACAACTCAATTGTGTATCTTATTACCGATAAAAAAATAGGGAAAGAGCGGCAGCCCCTTCCCTATTCGATTCGCTTGAATGACCTGCTGTTAAAAAACAGCGGGTCCAGGCGATTTTACTTGTCTCTATTAAGCTAGGGCGGCTTTGGCTTGGCTTACAACCGCACCAAAAGCAGCTTTATCATGCACAGCCAGATCAGCCAGTACTCGGCGATCCAGTGCAATACCGGCTTTACTTAGACCATTGATCAGACGGCTGTAGGATAAACCTTCAACACGTGACTGAGCATTGATACGGGCAATCCACAGTCTGCGGAAAGTACGCTTCTTTACGCGACGGTCACGGTACGCATATTGGCCCGCTTTAGTCACTGCCTGAACAGCTACACGATAGACGCGGCTGCGCGCTCCGTAATAACCTTTGGCTTGCTTTAAAATTTTCTTGTGTCGACGACCAGCTTCAACACCACGTTTTACTCTAGGCATATTATTCTCCTACCAAAAATTAGTTAGTGACTTAAACGTTGCGCAACATACGATCGACGCGAGGCTTATCAGCAGCATTAAGAAGGCTGGTGCCACGCAGCTGACGCTTGCGCTTAGTAGTCATTTTGGTGAGGATATGGCTTTTGTGCTGATGCTTGTGCTTATAGCCCGAGGCCGTCTTTTTGAAGCGTTTTGCAGCTCCACTATGTACTTTAGCTTTTGGCATTTCTGTTCTCCAATAATGAGAGGTTTATAAAATCAACAGGAGACGCCCGGACAGCCTGCCAAAAACAATGGCTGAGCGCGGGTCGCGCTGAATACATCCTGTTGCTACTTCTAGATACTACTTTTTTGCTATTACTTCTTTTTGCTTCGGGGCGCCAATACCATAATCATTTGACGACCTTCCATCTTTGGGAACTGCTCAACCTGAGCCAGTTCTTCCAGATCTGCTTCAACTCGTTTCATCATATCCATGCCGAGTTGCTGGTGAGCCATTTCACGACCGCGAAAACGCAGAGTTATCTTGGTCTTGTCACCGTTCTCCAGGAAGCGAGTCAGATTGCGCAACTTAATTTGATAGTCGCCCTCATCGGTTCCCGGTCGAAACTTCATTTCTTTTACTTGCGTCTGCTTCTGCTTTTTCTTCTGCAGCGCTACTTTCTTCTTAATATCAAAGACATGCTTGCCGTAATCCATGATTTTACAGACTGGAGGCTGGGCATCCGGCGAAATCTCTACCAGATCCAGTGTCTCTTTCTGTGCCGCTTCCAGGGCTTCTGTCAGGGGCACTACGCCTACCTGAGAGCCATCAGATGCAACCAATCTAACTTCGGGGGACGTTATATCGTCGTTAAGCCGCGCCCGCTTGCTGTCTTTTTTAATAAACTTTACTCCGCTTTATTTACTCAGTACGCCCGCGTCGATCTGACTCTGATGAAAACAGGGCGCAAACCTCGTCTAGAGGTAGGCTGCCTAGGTCGTTTCCATCTCTGGTTCGAACCGCCACAGTGCGTGATTCTTTCTCTTTATCACCCACAACGAGAAGGTAAGGTACCCGTTGCATAGAATGACCGCGGATTTTAAAGCCGATCTTCTCGTTTCTCAAGTCACAAATGACCCTAAATCCCTTATTTTGCAATGATTTAGCCACTTCTTGGGCATAATCGGCCTGAGAATCGGTAATATTCATCACAGCGGCCTGTTCCGGAGCCAACCAGAAGGGAAATGCTCCCTCATACTGTTCGATCAAAATACCTATAAAGCGCTCAAAAGAACCCAGCAGTGCACGGTGCAACATCACCGGCACTTTGCGTGAGCCATCCTCGGCCACATACTGTGCATCCAGACGACCAGGCATGGAGAAATCCACCTGCATGGTGCCGCACTGCCAGACTCGGCCAATGCAATCTTTCAAGGAAAACTCAATCTTGGGGCCGTAAAAGGCACCCTCACCTGGCAGTTCCTGCCAGGGCAATCCTTTGGCATCCAAAGCTTGACCCAATGCCTCTTCGGCACGATCCCAGTCTTCATCAGAACCCACGCGCTGTTCTGGGCGCGTAGACAGCCGATAGATAATTTCAGTAAAGCCAAAGTCTTCGTAGACCTCATGGAGGAAGTCGATAAACTCCGACACCTCAGGCTGAATCTGATCCTCTGTACAGAAAATATGACCGTCGTCCTGGGTAAATGAGCGCACCCTCATAATACCGTGCAACGAGCCCGACGGCTCATTCCTATGGCAGGAACCAAACTCAGCTAGCCTCAGGGGCAAGTCTCTGTAGCTTTTTAAACCCTGATTAAACACCTGCACATGGCAGGGGCAGTTCATGGGTTTAATGGCGTAATTGCGGTCTTCGGTGGTGACCGTAAACATATCATCGCCAAACTTATCCGCATGGCCAGACTTTTCCCAAAGGCTAAAGTCCACCACCTGGGGGGTTTTAATTTCCTGATAGCCGCGCTCAATCTGCTTATCGCGCATAAAGCCTTCAACGGCCTTGTACACAGACCAGCCCTTGGGGTGCCAGAACACGGAGCCAGGGGCCTCTTCCTGCATATGATAGAGGTCCAGTTTTTTGCCAATCTTGCGATGGTCGCGTTTTTCAGCTTCCGCCAGGCGATTGATATAGGCTTTTAACTCTTTCTTATTGGTCCAGGCAGTGCCATAGATGCGCTGCAACATTTCGTTATTGCTGTCGCCACGCCAGTAGGCGCCTGCTACCTTGGTTAGCTTAAAGGCAGGTAATTTTGCAGTGGAAGGCACATGGGGGCCGCGGCAGAGATCAATAAAATCTCCCTGACGGTAAAGGCCGATGGGCTCGCCGGCGGGAATGCTGGCAATAATTTCGGCTTTGTACTCCTCGCCCATCTCTCTAAAAAATGCCACAGCCTCGTCCCGGTCCCATTCTTCGCGAGCAATGCTGTGATCAGCCTGGACCAGTTCAGTCATGCGCGCCTCTATGGCCTCCAGGTCTTCCGGGGTAAAGGTGCGCTCAAAGGCAAAGTCATAATAGAAGCCATCTTCAATTACAGGACCAATGGTTACCTGGGCTGAGGGGAACAGCTGCTTCACCGCCATAGCCAGCAAGTGGGCCGAAGAGTGACGAATAATATCCAGCGCCTCATCGGAGCGATCGGTCACGATCGCCAGGCTGGCATCTTCGCTCATTAAATAAGAGGCATCCACAACCTCTCCATTGACCACGCCTGCAAGAGTAGCCTTGGCCAGGCCGGCGCCAATATCAGCAGCCACATCGGCCACGGAGATAGGGTTATCGAAAACGCGTTGGGAACCATCAGGCAGGGTAATTGCAGGCATAGTACTTTCCTTTTCAGTGGTGACCCATACCAGAGGCCACATGAGTTAAAATATTTAGCGCGCATTTTACCCTGTATCGCCCTAGATACAAGCCTATTCCCAAGATGAGTTGGGTTATAATGAAGCTCTTTCTTGCACTGAAGTTTAGTTATCTTATGAAAATCTATGTAGACGCCGATGCCTGCCCCACAGTCATTAAAGATATCCTCTATCGCGTATCGCAGCGCACAGGTATAGAGGTGATTCTGGTGGCCAATCAAGCCCTATCCACACCCCGAATCCCCACTGTCCGCAGCATTCAGGTCAGTCAGGGCTTTGATGTGGCAGACGACCATATAGTTGAGCTAGTAGAGGCAGATGACCTAGTAATTACCGCAGATATTCCGCTGGCCGCCGAAGTAATTGATAAGGGTGGCAAGGCACTTAACCCGAGAGGTGAGCTCTATTCCAAGGCGAATATTAAAGCGCGGCTAAATATGCGGGATTTTATGGACAGTATGCGCAACAGCGGTGTGCAGGTGGGTGGCGGGCCCCCTCCCCTGTCTCAGCGAGATCGAATGGAGTTTGCCAATGCGCTAGATAAGTATTTGGCACAGTTTGGTTAAAAAGCCCAAAGCGGGGCTTGATTCATTTCAAATCCCATTGCCTGACAAAACCAATGAGCGTCTCCATAGTTGTTTCTGGGCATACAAACTTTCGTCTTAACTGGGTCGGACCTGCACAAGTAATTGGAAAATAGGCAAAAGCATCTTGTAAATGCACTTTTAGCGCCTTCGTGGCCGACTATCTTCCATCAAATCATCTAATTTAGATTGCGCCTTATCAAAGTCCTCTAAATCTATAACCTCAATCATCTCGCATTCATCGCGAATCATCTCCGCAATATGGCCTGGGTAGTGCCTGCAGTCTTCAGGTCTGCTTAGGTAGATAGCGCAAGTATATTTCTCTTTGCCCTGCCCAGGCTCAACCTCAAGAAAAGGGCAGCGAGTCAACTGCACGCCGGTATCCGGATCAAACCAGATATCATTGCCTTTTACATATTGGTAAATATGCGGCTCAAACAGCTCCCACATATCGATTTCGGCCGCTGTTGCAGACAGCGCGCCGTCACCGTATTTAAGACAACACTTGCCACATTGGTTACAGTCTTTCATATGCTGAATGGGTTCACTGTCGGTGGTAGGGAGAAAGTGTATCACCGACAGTCCACCCAGGTGGTGGGTTTAGCCTATGTAAGGGGGCGGGTCTATGTATGGCCTATCGCCGAAGAAATATAACAGTTTAATTATGAGGCCTCTCGCCCTCATAATAATTATTATCGAGACGCTCTGGTAATATGTTATCGGGGGTATTTTTATATTCTTTAACTAACTGATTTACATATAAAAAATGACCAGGACTTAAGTGCATTACTCTTTTATCGGGGCACTTTTTGTGGGGTGTCGTTGATTTCTAGAAATAAACCGGCATACTGTTTTTATATACAGTTCCGTGAAAAGGGAGTTTCGCAATGTCGTCATCACCATTCCTTGGGTCTATCCGCGAATATATGCTAATTCGGCATTATAGTATTCGTACAATAAAGTCATATTTATATTGGACAAAGTACTTTATTCCATTCCACGATAAGAGCCATCCCGAATCTCTTTCGAAGAAAAATGTTGAGCGGTTCTTAACCCATCTAGTTGTGGAACGGAATGTTTCCCAATCGACTCAATCTGTTGCTTTAAACGCATTAGTCTTTCTTTATCAAAAGTTTTTAGGTCAGCCGCCTATAAATCTCGGTGATTTTAGAAAGGCGTCGCGTCAGCGGAAGCTACCTGTCGTTTTGACGAAGGATGAAGTATCGCTTATCTTTAGGCAACTCAAAGGCGTACATTAGTGGTCAGGTTATTCCCCTGTATTTATTAGGTTCAGACTAGAATTTAATGGCTGAAAAGGCACAGGAACATCGGCTTGATTCTTTGCCTGGCAAGCTACCGCAGAAAGTCTGACTTTCCATTTGGCCCAGCAACTTATAGCTAACCATTGGTTTGGGCTATAAGAATTACTAACTCACCAAGTAAGACAGTTTAAGAGGAGAAATCCCCACCTCTGATGTGAATATTGGCAGATGATTGGATTGGGAGCTGAGCAGAGAAAGATCTATTTGATTATTAAAAACAGGGGATTACCGCCCCAAGAGCACATTAATTGTTTGAGTTAAAAAGTTTAAGCCACGAAATAGCTAAATATCCAACAACCGCCCAATCTGGGCCGCCGTGAATGGCCAGCCCTTTTCGCTGCCATCCGGCAGGGCCACCACTGGAATACGAGTACCGTAGCGTTGCTTTAGGTCTTCACTCTCTTGGATATTCACTTCCACCAGCTCCCAGCCCTGCTGTGATATTAGCGGATAGAGAATGGTTTTGGCCTGCTCGCAGAGATGACAGCTGGGGCCCGTATACAATGTCAGCTGCTTAACCAAAACTGCTGCGCCTGGTGATTTTCCAAACATTGTGAATACGCGGGTTGCGCTCAAAATCCATATCCAATGTTTGGGGCGTGATATTTTGGCAATCAAACTGGCGCTCAGTGAGCTCGTCCATTTTAAATTTGCGGAAGTTATTGGAGAAAATCAGTACGCCATTGGGGGCCAGTTTGGCCATGGCATTGCGGATCATATCGCCATGATCTCGCTGTATATCGAGCACTGAATCCATTTTCTTGGAGTTGGAGAAGGTGGGTGGATCAAGGAAGATCACATCGTACAGCTCCCCCTCTTCTTCCAACCACTTGAGGCAGTCGGCGCGCAGCAGTTGATGCTTACTGGCACTCAAGTTGTTTAATTCAAAGTTGCGGCCAGCCCAATCCAGGTAGGTGTTGGACATATCTATGCTCAGTGAGCTTTTGGCGCCCGCCAGAGCGGCCTGCACTGAGGCAGCGGCGGTATAACAAAATAGGTTGAGAAAGCTCTTGCCCTTCACCAGATCGCCAATCATGGCACGCACTGGGCGATGATCGAGAAATAGGCCGGTATCCAAATAGTCAGAGAGATTAACCTCAAACCGCCCGCGTCCCTCGGTTACCTCAATAATATCGCTGGCACCCTCGGTTGCGCGCTGATACTGGCTGTCACCCTTTTGACGGCGGCGCTCTTTGTAATGGGTTTTGCCGCGATAACTGGCAGAGAATTCTTTAACTGCCTGCTTAACCTCGGCAAAGCGCTCGCGGGCAACCTTCTCGGAGATGGTCGCCGGCGGGGCATATTCCTGCACATAGACAGACTGATCGTAGATATCCACGGCCACGGCATATTCGGGGATATCGGCATCGTAGAGTCGGTAGCAGCTAATATTGGATTTTTTGCGCCAGCCATCCAAGCGGCGCTGATTTTTCTTTAGTCGATTGAGCACCATGCGCGCACCTTCGGTCAGCTCTTGGGCCGGTGCAGGTGTGCTTAACCGCTCGGCAATGCGAGCGGACTTGGAGGTCATATCGGTAAATACCAGCAACTTACAGGGAATGGTGCCGTTAAATAAACTGTACTGTTTGGTGGGGCTTAGGTCAGTTTCTCGACCCAGGTCCACATTGCCGGTAAAGATAGCGGCCTTCCAGCCAGTAAAGTTCTTTTGCAGCACTGTGCCCAGTTTTTGGTACAGGGGAATCAACTCGTCAATCTCACCCAGGCGTTCACCATAGGGGGGGTTGGTCAGCAATAGACCATGTTCTGCTGTGGGTTTGCCAAACTGGTCGATTGGCTTGTGGGCCAGACGAATATGCTCATCCAATCCGGCGTTTTCAATATTTTGCGTAGTAAATTCCAGCACCCGTGGGTTGGCATCGTAACCGCGAATATCCAGCTCGAGCTTTTCCAGCCCGGCGGCCTTGCGCTCCTGAGCTTCGACTACCAACGAATTCCAAAGCGCCTGGTCGTGCTGCAGCCAGTAATGGAAACCATAGTGCCCCCGCAGAATGCCCGGGGCTATATCTGCGGCCATCATGGCGCCTTCTATAATCAATGTGCCGCTGCCGCACATGGGGTCTAGCAGGGCTCCACCCTGAGATGCAATCTCTGGCCAGCCAGCGCGCAACAATAGTGCTACTGCGAGATTTTCTTTTATAGGGGCGCTGCCCTGCCCACTTCGATAACCTCTGCGGTGCAAACTTTCACCGGAGATATCCAGGGATACAGTTACCCGACCTTTATGCTGGCGCACCTGAATACGAATATCCGGGTTTTTGGTATCCACATCCGGGCGCTCGCCCTCAATGCGACGAATACGGTCTACCACCGCATCCTTGACCCGCTGGGAGCCATACATGGTGTTGTCGATATGACGGGAGGTGCCTATAAAGTCTATAGCTATGCTCTGGGCGGCCGTAAAGTGGCTCTCCCAGGCAATATCGTTACATTGTTGATATAGATCATCTGCACTGTTGAGCATAAAACTGTGCAGCGGCAGTAAAATGCGGTTGGCCAGCCTTGACCAGAGACAGGCGCGATAGGCCAGCTCCAACGAGCCCTCGAAGTGCACGGCGGCCACGGTTTCCTTGACCCCAGAGGCACCCAGCTGTTGCAACTCGTTTGCTAGCAGAAGCTCCAGTCCCTTGGGACAGGTAGCCAACCATGACTGATGATCCATTCCGACACTCACAAATATGACCCTTTCATTACTTCTAGGAATAACGCGCAGTTTATATAGACAAACAAAATCTTCGACAGAATCGGGAGAATTTGGTCAACTGGTATCAGCGCAAAAAGGCGCTCATTCTATCGCTCTTTAAACAATTTTGTTTGATAAAAACTGCTCTCAGCAGATTTTATAAGCTGAACAGCAGTTTCCTAAATAAACCCTTAGGAGATGATGTGAAAAAACATAAAAGAGATCAGGACCACCGGTCGTATGTGAAAGGCTATCAGGCCGCGATTCAAGAACGTTCATTGGCAACATGCCCCTATCAAGAACAATCGATTATGGCGTATCACTGGTCAAGAGGTTGGCGCGAGGGACGCGAGGATTACTGGAATGGATTTAATCAGGCTTCTTTCCAGCAAAAAGCCGCTAGTTTATAAATAGGCTCTCTTAGTAAATACGCGATTTAAGCTGAGTTAAATTCATCATAAACTGCTAAATAGCACTAAATAGCACTAACAAGAATTAACAGCGAATCAAACTTAAGCGGAAATCTGTTCCGCTTCCGGCTCACAGACAAAAGAACTTGATGAGCCACCAAAAAGGCCGCAACTCATGTGAAGTTGCGGCCTTTTTTTTAGGATCGCCCTGCCTCCAAGGATGCCTGCACCAGATCCAGCAGCTCTCTGAGAGCCACAGAAATCATGGCAAAATCCGGTGCTGCGCTGCGGCGCAAATCCTTGACCATCGACTGCCAGCGATCAATTAGCGGCTGCTGCTGAACCTGCCAATCTTCAAATACCGACTGCATATTCTCAGCATTCGAGGCCAGCAGACAGCTGGTTAAACGGCGGCGCTGACTCTCCAGATCATCCACATAGGACTCTCGGGCCAGGTCTTGCCAGCGATTTTCCGGCTGCAGGCCCACAATCTGAGCCATAAACCAATCCAGAGATAGATACTCGCCCAGAGTAAAGTACAGCTGAGCTGTCTGCTCTACGGCTCTGTCCTGCTTGAGCGCTGTATCCACAATACCCAGACTTAAAAAGATGCTATCAGAGGCCGCCAATCTGGCCGCCATCTGAGGCTCTACAGACCTGTTGATCAGCGAGTCTTTTTCTATGCCCCAAAGCCCCACCCACTCTTGCTGCTCTCGCTTGGGCATATGTTCAATCACCGCCAACATAGGCTCGGCAAACTGCTGAATAATCAGGTCGCAGTCCAGGTTAAGCCTGCGGTTGCGCAGAAACCATCTGGTGGTTCGACGCACCAGGCGAATCAGCCTGTGCAATAGATCCAGCTGCACATCCGCAGCCAGATTGTTGTCGGTTTCAATACTCTGCCAAAGCTTATCAATACCCAAAATATTGATCACAATGGTATAGGCGCGAATCACCTCGCCACTGGAAGCGCCGGTGGATTCCATCTGCCTAAAGAAGAAGCTAAAGCCCATGCGATCCACCAGATCATTAGCTAGCTGGGTCGCGGCAATCTCGTGGCTCAGCTGGTGCTGCGCAACCGCTTGCGGATAGCGATCAATCAGCTGCTGAGGAAATGCCCGATTTACCGATCTGGCCAGCCAGGGTTCAGACAACAGGTCGGCTTCCAGCAGAGCTTCTTTTAACATTACCTTGGAGTAACAGACCAGCACAGATAACTCGGGCCTGGTCCACACCGGCAGATTGCGGTTAATACGCTCGCTGAGCTGGTCATCTGTGGGCAAAAATTCCAGTTCCCGGTCCAGGCGGCCAGTCTCTTCGAGCCAGGCCATAAACCTCTGGTATTCCGCGTACTGCTCACCACTGCGGTGCATTGCCAAGCTGATAGCCTGAGTCTGACGCCTATTATTGTGTAAAACCAGATCGGCCACAGTGTCGGTCATAGAGGCTAAAAATTGATTGCGCTCATCCATTTCCAGACGGCCAGCCATAACCTCTTTATTGAGCAGTATCTTGATATTAACTTCATGGTCAGAGCAGTCGACGCCGCCAGCATTATCTATAAAGTCGGTGTTACAGAGGCCGCCATTAAGGCAGAATTCAACCCGCGCCCGCTGGGTCATGCCCAGATTGCCACCTTCACCAAACACCTTACAGCTCAGCTCACTACCATTAATGCGCAGGCTGTCATTGGCCCTGTCACCCACCTGCAGATGGCTCTCTGCAGAGGCTTTCACATAGGTACCAATACCGCCGTTCCATATAAGATCAACCTCAGATTTAAGCAGTGCGGTGATCAGCTGGGTAGGCGTCAGCTCATTCTCATCTATATTAAATCGCGCCTTAATTTGCGGTGTCAGCTTCAGCGACTTAGCTGACCGGGAATATACGGCGGCGCCCTCAGATAGCAGAGATTTATCAAAGTCATCCCAGGTGCTTCTGGGTGTTTCGAACAAACGCTTGCGCTCTTTAAAGGTCGCCGCAGCAACCGGATTTGGGTCTACAAAAATATGCTGATGATTAAAGGCCGCCACCAGCTGAATATGTTGGGATAACAGCATGCCATTGCCAAAGACATCACCACCCATATCACCTATGCCAACTACGCTGAAGTCCTGCTGTTGAATATCCATACCAATTTCACGGAAATGGCGCTGTACCGCAACCCAGGCTCCCCGGGCTGTAATACCCATACCTTTGTGGTCATAACCATTGCCTCCACCTGAGGCAAAGGCATCTCCGAGCCAGAATTGATTGGCCTCGGAAATTTCATTGGCTATATCAGAGAAGGTAGCTGTGCCCTTATCTGCAGCCACTACCAGATAGGGGTCATCCCCATCCCGGCGCACCACGTCCTGCGGCGGTATCACCTGGCCCTCAATGAGGTTATCAGTAATATCGAGCAGAGCCTGTATATACAGCATATAACTAGCTATGCCCTCTTGCAGCCAGGCCTCTCTGCCCTCTGCCATAGAGGCCTGCTTGGCCACAAAGCCCCCTTTGGCGCCTGTGGGTACTATCACAGCATTTTTAACCTGCTGAGCCTTCACTAGGCCGAGCACCTCGGTGCGGTAATCCTCGAGCCGATCTGACCAGCGCAGGCCACCGCGGGCCACTTTGCCACCACGCAGATGCACACCCTCTACCCGGGGCGAATAGACAAAGACTTCAAAGGCAGGCTTGGGTTTAGGGGCCAGAGACAGTTTTGCAGACTCCAGCTTGACCGAGATATAGGATTTGTGGGTGCCATCGGCAAAGGTTTGGAAAAAATTGGTGCGCAGAGTTGCCTGAATCACCTCAAGATAGCCACGAATCACATTGTCTTCGCTGATATTGTCGACCGCATCCAGGGCTTCAACTATCTTATTAACCAGACCGGCCGAGCGGTCACTGCGGCTATTACCCGCATAACGGGGATCAAAATAACTTTTAAACAGTGCCACCAGATTGCGGGTGATATCCAGATAGCGAGACAATGTATCTGCAATAAAGTCCTGGCTGTAGGAAATGCCCAACTGTTTAAGGTAGCGAGCGTAGAGGCGCAACATAGCCACCGCGCGCCAGTCGAGACGCGCGCCTATAACCAGTCGGTTAAAGCTGTCATTCTCTGCATCGCCCTTCCATACGGTACTGAGCGCCTCTTTAAAACTGCCCTGCACCGCCGAGACATCCACATTCACGTCCAGGGAGAACGATAGATTAAATTCTTGCATCCACAGCTGATGCTCATTGTCTGGCTGTATCAGATAGGGATGCTCCATAACCACTCGGAACCCCAGATTCTCCAACATGGGAATCATATCTGAGAGTTCCAGAGGCGCATGGCGATGGAATAGCGCCAGCTGCAAGTCATTGTTCTCTGCCTGGTGCTGATGCTTTAGATCTATGGCCAGCTCAGTGGCATCCTCCAAGCCATCGAACAATGCTATATGAGCCAGCGCCTCATCCGGAGCATAGAGCTCTCTATAGGCCGAGGGAAAGGCGCTTCTAAAGCGCCGACCCAGAGCCAGGCCATCGGCCTCACCCAGAGTCTCCAGCGCACGATCAGCAAAGGTATCGGACCAACCCCTGGTCACCTGCTTTACCAGCTCCTCAAGCTGCCTACCCTGTACCTTAAGTTTTTTCTTATTGCTGATCTGATAAACCAGGTAGATTCGCACCAACACAGATTCTGGCAAGAACTGGGTGCTGTATTCATTTTCTGTTGAATCCAGCTGCTCACCTATAACCTGCTGAATTTTCTGCCGGGCGCTGGTACTGAAATGTTCTCTGGGAATATAGACAATACAGCTGACAAACTTGTCGAAGGGGTCCGGGTGAACAAACACTCGCGTGGCTCGCCGCTCATAGATCTGCCAGATACCTATAATAGTTTCAGCCAGGGCCTCGCGGCCAACATGAAACAGCTCGTCCCGCGGATGGAAATCCAGAATTGCCATCAACGCCTTGCCATCGTGGCTATTGGGACTAAAACCAGAGTGCTCCAACACCCAGTTAACTTTTTTGCGCAACAGTGGGATACGCCGCGGACTGTAGGAATAGAACTGCGAGGTATACAGCCCAAGAAAGCGCACCTCACCAATGGGTTGCCCAGACTTATTGTAGCGTTTGACTACTATATAGTCTGAGTACACATCCCTGTGCACCCGCGAGCGCTCAGAGGATTTGGTCACAGCCAGAAGATCATCGCTCTGATAGAGCCCACTGACCCCAGGGCTCAACTCATCGATTAACTCCCGTCGAGCTTCGCGCCCGTATTTTTTAAACAGGCCGCAGCGGCTTTCTGGTACTTCGCACAGATACTGTTTGCCGCCCTCGGGCACCAGGTTATATTCGACACAGCCGGTAAAGGTAAAGTAACCATTGTAAATCCAGCGTAAAAACTCCAGAGACTCCTCCAGATCTTCAACCTCTGGAGCATTTTCTTGAAGTTCAACAATCAGGCCATCAACACGCTGGCGCATGGGGTCGAAAGCGTCGACCACTTCCTCCACATCGTCCAGAACGGCCATCAATTCGAGCTGCAGATCAGCCAACTCTGACTCGGCGTGAAGATCCACCTCGACAAGAATAAGCGCTTCGCGCTGAGCGCCCTCTAAATAATCCTTGTGGGTGCTTTCAAGCAACCCCTGATCATTGCGCAGGGCCCACACAGGATTACTCTGCAATGTATAGATATTAAGCCCGCGGCGGTTGAGTACAATGCGCAGGGAGTCCACCAAAAACGGCATATCCCGCTGATTGATATAGATACTGGTGTAGCGGCTGGACCAACCATCAGACTCAGGTCTAGGATTAAATACCCGCAGTGCTGCATGGCAGCCATTAACCGGCTCGGCCGCCAGCGCACTAAAACTGAGCAACCCCCAGAGACTGTGAAAAATATCCTCTGCAGGGCGATCTAAATAGTCGGCATCTGGATAAAAGTGCATGGCGCTGACAACAAACTGCTCAAATTGTCTAGCCTGGGATTTATTGAGATTCTTTTTGGCAATACTGGTCAGCGACTTTAGCAAATCAGTGCGCTGGCCTTTAGTTTTTGCATCCATGAGCGGGCTTTGAAACCTTTTTGTGTTTTATAAGTCTGTAATCTGGTGTTATTCAATGTCCTATATGCAGAGTAACAAATAGCAGTTGAATTTAGATACAAAAATTTAAACCATTTGCCAACAAATAATGACATTAGTTCTGTCTAAATATAGACCAAAATCCTGCCATTACAGGCCATATAAAACTGCATTTGAGACTTGCCCTCTTTGCAACTAAACTCTGCATCCGCTTTAACAACCGAACCAATTTTTAGGGGTTACTTTTGCACCAGAATATAAATCAACTCAAGGACTGGCTGGCCAGCAAAATTGTCGGCCAGGAACATCTGATAGAGCGATTGATGATCGCCTTGCTCGCCGATGGTCATCTTCTTGTAGAGGGCGCCCCTGGGTTGGCCAAGACCAAGGCTATCAAGACATTGTCCGAGGGTATGGATGCCGACTTTCACCGGGTTCAATTCACGCCTGATTTGCTGCCGGCGGATATCACAGGCAGTGATATCTATCGCCCCCAGGAAGGTACCTTTGAATTTCAGGCTGGGCCTCTATTTCACAACCTGGTACTGGCTGATGAAATTAACCGTGCGCCAGCCAAGGTGCAGTCTGCCCTGCTGGAAGCTATGGCTGAACGTCAGATATCCGTAGGCAAAAACACCTATCCACTGCCCGAGCTATTTCTGGTTATGGCAACCCAGAACCCCATAGAGCAAGAGGGTACCTACCCCCTGCCCGAGGCACAGATGGACCGCTTTCTGATGCATATTATGGTCGACTACCCGGCACCGGAAACCGAGCGTATGATCCTCAACCTATCCCGTCAGGAAGCACTGAAGGCTGAGCAGACCGGCGTCGAAGCTCTGACCCAGGAGACCCTATTTGAAGCTCGCAAGCAGGTGCTAGCCGTGCATATGGCCGAGCCTGTTGAGGAGTATCTGGTGCAACTTATTCTGGCCACCAGAAATACCAGTGCCTACGGCGGCGATCTGGCCCTGTGGCTAGACTTTGGCGCCAGCCCCAGGGCCACTATTGCCCTGGACCGCTGCAGCCGCGCACTGGCCTGGATGGAGGGGCGAGACTTTGTTACCCCAGACGATATTCGCGCTGTTGCTCAGGATGTATTGCGCCATCGTCTGATTCTTAGCTTCGAAGCTGAAGCTGCTGGCATCACCGCCAACCAGGTGATAGACAAACTGCTGGCCACGGTGCCCTCAGCCTAGCGGCCTGTCACTGATGAATCAGTCAGATAACAGCCAGCCAGGCAGCCAATCAGAGGGCGATCACCCAGCGATTGCCAATCTTAGCCATATGGTCAAGCTGCGCCATGGCGCTCGTGAACTGACTGGATTTCCCAGAATACAGGCGCGACAGATGCTTGCGGGCGGGCATAAATCTAAGTTTCGCGGTCGCGGTATGGATTTTGATTCGGTGCGCACCTATCAGCCCGGAGATGATGTGCGCAGCATTGACTGGCGAGTAACGGCCCGCACCCAGACTCCCCATACCAAAATTTTTACGGAAGAGCGCGAGCGCCCCATTTTGGTCATTAGTGATCTGCGCAGCTCTATGTTCTTTGGCAGCCAGCGACTCAAATCTGTGGTTGCCTGTGAAATCTCTGCCGCCCTGGCCTGGGCCGGTCTGGCAGCCAATGACCGGGCTGGCGGCCTGGTCTTTGGTGCTCAGCAACAGACTGATATTAAGGCTCGCCGCAGTCATCATGCGGTGCTGCAATATATTCACAGTCTGCAGGAGTTCAGCGGTAAGTTACTCAACCCAGAACCAGATCGCTTTAGCCTTGCCCAGCTACTGGAAGAATCGCGACGTTTTATACTGCCTGGCAGCACCGTCTTTATTGTCAGCGACTTCCATGATCTGGATAACAGTTGCGAGCGCCATCTGTTCGAACTGGCGCGCCATGCCAACCTTAATTTCTGTCATGTTTTCGATAGCATAGAAACTGAGCTGCCACCGCCCTCAGTGTATGCAGTTACAGACGGCCAGCAACAGACCCTGCTGGACACTGGTAGCCAAAAACTGCGCCAGCGCTATGCGGATGCCTTTATGCAGCGCGGCCAGACCCTGCGCAAATTGAGCGAACAGCTTTCTGCTGGGCTGCTGCCCTTTGATACCGCCGACAATATAATGTCGGTGCTGGCCCGCGCCTATGGCAAACGTCGCAGCTCGTCTCGATCCAGCAGGTCAGCGCAACCATGAGTATCGCACCATGAACCCTAGCGACCCTCTGGCCGAGCTGCGGGATATTCATCTGCCCAGTAGCGTATCAGCCTGGCCACTGGCCCCGGGCTGGTGGATACTTATTGCTATCGCCTGCGCTGGGCTGAGCGCACTGTTTATTGTTTGCCTTCGCCGCCACCGAGCCCGCCTCTATCGTCGGCAGGCCCTGATACAGTTGCAACAGATTGAGCAGAGTTCTAACAACCAGGTTGTGGCTCTGATAGAGCTGCTCAAGAAAACCGCCAATAGCGCTTACCCGGGCCAACATTACAGCAGCCTGAGCATCAATGAATTTTTTATATTCCTCGCGCAGAGCTGTCCGGCGGCACTGTTCCCCAAGCCGCCAGACAACCTCAATAGCCTGCTCTATGCAAAAGAGACCGAACTGGACCCTCAGCTCGCAGAACAGCTGATTAAAAATACAAGGGTCTGGATTCGCCAACACCTGCCCAGCCATAAACTGGATTATCAGTCCCTATGTTAAATTTAGTCTGGCCCTGGGTGCTGGCGCTGGCCCCGATACCATTTATCTATCGCTGGTGGCGCAAACCAGCAGCCACTAATACCAGGGCACTGCGCGCACCATTGCTGGCCAGTGCGGCAGAGGGTATCAATAGCGCAGATGGCAGCCAGCAATGGCTGAGGCGATTACTGTTACTGCTGCTCAGCCTCTGTTGGCTAGCCAGTCTTTTGGCGCTGTCCCGACCCCTCTGGGTGGGCGAACCTGTGGCTCTGCCCACCGATGGTCGAGACATTTTATTAGCCGTAGATATTTCCGGCAGTATGGCGCGCGATGATATGGAGTTGCGAGGGCGACAGGTCAACCGATTAGTGGCGGTAAAATCTGTGGTCGGTGACTTTGTAGTGGAGCGCAAAGGTGACCGACTGGGGCTAATACTCTTTGGCGAAAAAGCCTATCTGCAGACACCGCTCACCTTCGATCGCCTAACTATGCAAACTCTGTTAAACGAGGCGCAAATTGGCTTTGCGGGTAACAATGGCACAGCTATTGGCGACGCCATAGGGCTGGCAGTTAAACGCCTTCAGGAACGCCCAGAAAATCATCGCGTGGTTATCCTGCTGACTGACGGTGCCAACAATGCCGGTGAACTGGATCCATTAAAAGCTGCAGATTTAGCCCGCCGCGCCAAGGTTAAAATCTACACCATAGGCATAGGTGCCGAGGTTCAGGAAACCTGGGGGCTGTTTGGCAAGCGAGTCACCAACCCCAGCGCCGATCTGGATGAAACTGCCCTCAGCAATATTGCAGAAGCCACTGGCGGCCAGTTTTTTCGCGCCAGAAATCCTCAGGAGCTGCAGGCAATTTATGCAGAACTTAACCGACTGGAACCCATAGAGCAGGATGCCGAAACCCTGCGCCCTATAGCTGCTCTATTTCACTGGCCTCTGGGCTTAGCCTTTGTGCTTAGCCTGTTGATCGCACTGCTACGTTTTGTTACAGGTAACCCCAGAGGTGAGCATGTCTGACTGGCTACCTGCCCTGAGCGATTTCCATTTTATGCGGCCCTGGTGGTTTTTGGGTCTGGTCCCAGCTCTGCTGGCCCTAGGTCTATACCAATGGCGCAGGCGCAGTGCCGGTAATTGGGAGAAAATTATCAACCCAGCCCTGCTGCCCTTTTTAATGGAGGGCGCTGGCCTTAGCAGTCGTAAATCTAACTGGTTATTAACTGGCCTGGGTTTGGCCTGGGCAATTTGCTGCATCAGCCTGGCTGGTCCAACCTGGCAACAGTTACCTCAGCCTGTGCTTAAACAGGACAGTGCTGCCATACTGGTATTTGATCTGTCCCCCTCCATGCTGGCCGAAGATGTTTCCCCCAGCCGCCTGGTCCGAGCGCGCTTTAAATTAATCGATATTCTTAACAGTCGCCGCGAAGGTTTTACTGCACTAGTAGTCTATGGTGGAGAAGCTCATACAGTGTCGCCCCTGACTGAGGACAACAATACCATCATCAGTCTGGTGCCCATACTGCACCCAACGCTCTTGCCAGAGTACGGCAGCAATACCGAAGAGGCCGTAGCCATGGCCATAGAACTGGCTGCCAATGGTGGCTATGAACAGGCTGATATTATTTTAATTAGCGATGGGGTTTCCCCCGCGGCCTTTGGCAGCATCAAAACAATTATCGGGCAAGCGGGAAAATATCGCCTATCAATACTTGGGGTGGGTACTGCCGAGGGTGCGCCAATTCCCCTGGGTAGCAGCGGCTTTGTTAAAGACCGCAGCGGCAGTATTCTTATTCCCAAGCTGGACTCAGCTTCAATGCAGAGACTGGCCAATAGCAATGCTGGTATCTATCGCGATATCAGCGCCGATGACAGCGATATCAATGATTTGTTAAAAGTCACAGAACAGAGTTTTACCGATGCGACCAGAGAGGTAGATCGCTCCTTTGATCTTTGGGATGACCAGGGATTTTGGCTGATTGTGCTGCTTTTACCTGCATTGATCCTTAGCTTTCGCAAAGGCTCAGTGGTAGTGATACTGATCGCTCCGCTACTCAGCCTGAGCGAACCGGTCACCGCCTCCATCTGGCAGGACCTTTGGCAGAATCCAGACCAGCAAGGCCTAGAAGCCTTAGATGCTGGTGATGCAGCTGCGGCCCAGAGTCTGTTTGAAGATAGTCAATGGCGTGGCAGCGCTGCCTATCGCGCCGAGGATTACGCGAGTGCCATTGGTGAATTTATTGGCCAAGATAGCCCAGACGCCCATTACAACCGCGGCAATGCCCTGGCCAAGTCCGGAGATCTGGAGGGCGCTATCGACGCCTACAATAGAGCACTTGAGTTGCAGCCAGAGATGGAAGATGCATTAGCCAATCGCGACCTTGTCGAGAAGCTACAACAGCAGCAAGAGCAAAATAAAGAGCAGGAGCAGGATCAAGACCAACAATCAGATCAGCAACAACAAAACCAGGATCAGAACCAAGAGTCCTCACAACAGCAGAACCAAGAATCTCAGCAGTCACAGAATAAAGAGCAAGGGGAAGAAGGCAGCGAGCAACAGCAGGAGGCCAAGACACAAAAAGAGCAGCAGGAAGAGGAAGAGCAACAGACAGAGGAAGAGCAACAGACAGAGCGACAGGAACAGCAGCAAAAAGAACAGGAGCAGGAGCAGGAGCAGAAAGCCCAGCCCGCAGACCCTGAACTCAGTGACCAAGAGAAGCAAAACCAACAGGAAATCGAGCAGATGTTGCGCCAGGTACCAGATGATCCCGGCGGTCTGCTGCGAGAAAAATTTCGCTACCAGTCGCGGCAGCGTGCACTGGAGCAACGACGTCCCAAACCACCCAACGAGCAAGAGCGCTGGTAAATGAATGTACAGTCTTTAAAACTATTAATTGCCTTCTGTCTGATCACAGCCTCAGTTTTCAGCTGGGCAGAACTGACAGCTAAAGTTGACCGCAATCTGTTAGATACCAATGAAACAGTGCAGCTGGTGGTTCGCTACAGTGGCCAGGCAATGACCTCAGAGCCCGACTTTGGGGTTCTGCAAAAAGACTTTGACATACTCAGCAACAATCGCCAGCAGCAATACTCCTGGATCAATGGTCAATCTCAATCCTACACTGACTGGAATATGGTGCTTATGCCGAAGCGCAGCGGCACTATTCTAATTCCCTCCATCAGCTACAAAAATGAAGTGAGCAACGCCTTAGAAATAACTGTGCGCCCGGTCAATAGAATTACCGCAGGAGCAGGCAAGCAACCGGTTTATACCGAGACCCTGGTTGACAGACAGGCGGTCTATATTCAACAGCAAATTATTCTGACCCAGCGCCTGTACACCTCGGTGCAGCTCCAGGACCTGAGCCTATCGGAGCTGGAGATAGACAATGCTCTGGTAAGACGCATTGGTGAAAATCAATTTCAAAAAATGATTAATGGCCGCAATTATCTGGTTATAGAAGTCAAGTACGCGCTATTTCCTCAGGTCAGCGGAAAGCTGGATATTCCCCCCATGAGGTTCGGCGCTTTTGAGAGTAGCAGTCGACAATTTGGTGCTTTCTCCAGTCGCGGCAAGCAGCTCTTCCGCAATACTCAGGCCAAGACCATAGATGTGATGGCCAAGCCCGTCCATATAGCACCGGCCGAGTGGATGCCCAGCAGCAGGGTCGAACTGCAGGAACAGTGGAGCAGCGACATCAATAATTTAACACTGGGTGTGCCAATCACCCGAACCATTAGCCTGAGCGCGCAGGGCCTGACCGGAGCTCAGATTCAGCCCTTAGCCAATCCAGAGAGTACTGATTACAAAACCTATCCGGACCAAGCAAAAATTGAGGAGCAGATAAGCTCCGGCGGTATCCTCGGCACCCGCACTGAAACAGTGGCTCTGGTACCTATGCGTATGGGGGAGATTCTTATGCCGCCCATTGAAGTGCGCTGGTGGGATACCGAAAACCAGCGCATGCGGACTAGCACAGTACCAGCGGTGACCTTACAGGTGGGCGCTGCCGCTACTATTGCATCTGCGCCCCTGTCCCAGCTGCAGGCAGATCAGCCGAGCACCCCACTGGCACTGACACCGCTGAGCATACAGCCAGAACCACTGGAACAATCAGCATTGGTCAAATGGTCGCTGGCATTTAACGCACTGCTGCTTACCGCCCTGATTGCGCTGTTTACAATACGCAGAAAACAACCCTCGCGGCGCAGCCCTCAACAGACCGCTGATGATAGTCTGCAGCTCAGTCTCAGCCAAAAATTAAAGCTGGCAGAAAAACAGGCTGGAGAAAATAATCTCACCGGCATGCGCGATAGTATTTTGGACTGGGGTAAAACACTGCTCACCAACAACCCGCCAAGCACATTGAAACAGCTAGCAGACCAACTGCAAGATCAAGATCTAAAAGCAGCATTTGAACAGCTGGATCGCCAGCTATATAAAGGCGATAACTGCGCTGATGATCTAGACCTAAAGAGGCTTATCAAACAGCTTAGAACCAAGTCTTCAAGAATAGCAACTGAGGCTAAAAAGCAACCTAAAGGACAGGTATTAAATTCACTATATCCTGGCAAACAATAAACTCCAGACAGCGAAAATAGGCTATATTCCGGTTTACTTTGCAGGCCCAGAGAAGCACTTTAGGTAAACTAATAACTAGAGGAAGCACCCAAATGTCAGAGCAGCCTTATGAGCACCAGAGTGAAAACCCCAGCCCCCATGACCACAATGACCACAATGACCACAATGACCAAAAAAACCTCAGCCAGAAAAATGCTGCAAGCTATTGGCAGGCCAATCTGCGCCTGCTGGCAAAGCTTTTAGCCATCTGGTTTGCCCTGTCATTTGGCTGTGGAATTCTTCTGGTTGACTGGCTGGACCAGTTTACCTTTTTCGGCTTTAAGCTGGGTTTCTGGATTGCTCAGCAAGGAGCTATCTATGTATTTGTTGCGCTGATATTTATTTACGCCTGGCGCATACAGATTATTGAACGTCAATATGGCGTTGATGACGATGCTGAGGACAGTTCAGTATGAGCACTCAGCTACTGACTTATTTATTCGTGGGTGCCTCCTTTGCACTCTATATAGGCATTGCCATCTGGTCGCGCGCAGGCTCCACCAAAGATTTCTATGTGGCCGGTGGTGGCGTACATCCGGTGGTCAATGGTATGGCCACTGCAGCCGACTGGATGAGTGCGGCTTCGTTTATTTCTATGGCTGGCATTATTTCCTTTATGGGCCGCGACGGCTCTGTCTATCTGCTCGGCTGGACCGGTGGCTATGTGCTGCTGGCACTGTTGCTGGCGCCCTACCTGCGTAAGTTTGGTCGCTTTACGGTGCCCGACTTTATTGGCGAGCGCTACTACTCCAAGACAGCGCGCATAGTGGCGGTTATCTGCCTGATCTTTGTGTCCTTTACCTATGTGGCAGGCCAGATGCGCGGTGTGGGCATTGTGTTTTCACGCTTTCTTGAGGTGGAGGTGGAAACCGGCGTTATTATCGGCATGGCCGTGGTCTTTATGTATGCGGTGCTCGGCGGTATGAAGGGTATTACCTATACTCAGGTAGCCCAGTACTGCGTGCTAATTTTTGCCTATATGGTACCGGCTATTTTTATCTCCATTATGATCACCGGCAACCCTATACCCCAGCTAGGGTTTGGCTCTGAGGTCGCCGATGG
>Ga0206126_10001733_pt1 | contig 25540 bp, 21 predicted proteins | sample Helgoland_Spring_5_FD_148621 | JGI IMG/M metagenome (GOLD analysis project Ga0206126, IMG submission 148621) | Pelagic subsurface seawater microbial communities from Kabeltonne, Helgoland, North Sea - Helgoland_Spring_Bloom_20160412_1 | ecosystem: Environmental > Aquatic > Marine > Epipelagic ...
AATGGCGTTGGATAGTAGAACGTACCTTTGGTTGGCTGAGCAGATATAGACGATTGAGCAAAGATTATGAGCGAACAACATTTAGCAGCGAAGCTTGGGTAAAAATATCAATGATTAATCTAATGATACACAGATTGGAGCCTGGATAATAACTTCTCGGACACCCTCTAAGACATAAAGTCTAGCTCTACTGATATGAGATTCCGTATAGCTCCCTTAGGCAGTCGCTTACGGAAAGACAGAGAAGATGAAGGTCACGTGCGGAACGACAATGGGAGCAAAATTCATAAATGAATTGTGTTAGATTCACTAAAACTCCACGGTCAAGACTAATTTGACGCTAATTAGAATTAAAAAGATACCTGTAACTCTGTCAATCAAATGTTTTACCTTAATAAACTTGTCTCTAATGTCTCTATGAGAAAAAAATATTGTTACAAATGAAAACCACCCAAATGTTGTGATCAATATGACAAAAACATAAAGTAATAAAATGCCAATTGGTGTGTTTGAGTTTATAACAACACTAAATAATCCTAGAAAGAATAATATTACTTTTGGATTAAGGATATTTGTTATAAAACCAACACGAAACATCTTAAAATCAGATACCGTATTTAGAGATTGTTGATGGCTCGGATTCACTAAGGTAGCAGGGTTTTGCTTGGAGCGTATCATCTGAATTCCAATATATACCAGATATATTCCTCCTAGAATTTTCATTGATGCTAATAACATAGAATTATTTGCAATAATTACTCCAACTCCAAGTGAAATATAACATATATGTACCGCCTCACCACAAGTGATTCCAAGAGACGTCATCATACCCGCTCGCTTGTCATGTACTAGGCTATTTCGCATAACGAGCGCAAAATCTGGCCCTAGGCTTACAAGACCGATCATATTAAGAATTGTAACTTGTATTAGAGTAGTGCCATATGTGGAGTGAAAAAAATCTAACATAATAATGACATATTAAAGTGTTAAATATAAATATTATAACCTAAATTCGTGTTTATATACAAATCTAATTAAAATCCTAGTTGTTTTATTGTTAACGTTTTGTAACTCTCAAGTATGTCATTTGTGATTTTGCCTTGATTGTTACATTTACTTATTTCTCCTTTGCATTTTTTTCTTACCATTGAAGAGGCTTTATAGAAATTATTATCATTTAATCTAGTCATATCTAGAATTAAGCTTGGTATAAATGTAATATCCAGTGATGAGTATTTTGTTTTATCTGGAATATCAAAATTCGCATTCACATTATAGAATGTTTTGTAATAATCCTTTATATCACGTGTGAAGCGTAGCTGAGTCGAGAACCCTTCAAATGATGGTAAGTGATCACCAAAATTCACTATTATGGTTTTCTTTTTTCGCTTCATTAATTTGTTGATCAAATCCACTTGATCTTTGCTTGTTCTTATGACTCTTGAGGTATAGTCATTTAGCTTTGAACAAAGCTTATCATTCATGACTCTTCCGCACCCTATCTTGTCAGAAGTAAAGCTTGAATGAGGACCATGATTGAGCATGGTTGCTGCAAAAATATATTTTGGTTCTTCTGGGTTTTTATCTAGAGCCTCTATTATCATATCACTAATCATAGTATCTGGCACATTCCCCCAACTTTCTGGCTTGAACCCATATTCATATATGTCTTTGATATCATGAGCACCTAATTTTGTGTATGAATCCATAGCTAGAGAGAAATTTTTATCCACAGGATATATCACCTCAACTCTATATCCTTTGGATCTCAAATGAGACATTATTGAATTTTGAGTAATGGGTATTAATGTGATAAATGGCATGTAGCTAGGTCCCGAAAAGGATTGATGTGCTATGCCTGTATTTATCTCATACTCACTGATCCAAGAACTTCCACCATAAGTATTAACATTTAATATACCGCTATATTTTGTGTGTTCTCCATCTTGGAAAAAACTGAATTTTAAATTTTCAGCAAAATCGTAATCCAACTTGCTTGGGTCAAACGTAGATTCGTTTAATATGACAACAATGTCTGGCATGTCGTCAATTTTAGTAACCAAATTGGTTTTACTTGGAGCAACTTTGTCTAGAATTAAGGACTCATCAATATCGCCAGAATTAGGTTCTATATACATATCTTGAATGGTGAATAATATGTCAGCAAATGGCCCGTAAGCACGTCTTTGATAGTTTTCACTATGTTGTTTTGTAGATTCAATAGTTAGAGAGAAATAAGATTTTTTATCAAGAGCTGTGTCAAATAACTTAGAGCTTAGTAGTAATGCAACGCCAAAAGAAACTAGCCTTAAAGCATAGTAATTTTTTACTCCTAAATTTTGTTTATCAAATAAAGTGTCCGATTTATTCCATAGTAATATAAAATTAATAACGAGTAATAAGAATATGAGGTAAATTTCTCCAGTAGCATATTCATATATAAGCCTGAATAATCCATGATTTACCAGCAGCTTGACCATAAAAACATCAGCAGCAGATATTTCTTGGAGCAAGAATTTCCATTTAATAAGCTTCACATAATCAATAGATACCGCAAGAAGCAAGGTTAAAAATCCAGATAATAATATTCTATTTGTTACGAGTATTACAATTAGATAGACGCATAGTGCTATTACGATATTTGCAACCAATAAGGTTGTATGGAATTTTGATGTTACACCTAAAAATGCAACAAGTACCACGAACCATGTTGTTAAGGAGAAATATAGCTCCTTGATTGATATTTTATAATCAACGAAACGATGAAATATTTGTATTATCTTATTCATACCCAACAAGCCACTTAACATAGGTTAAGGTACAAAATATATCAAAATTCTGCTTATGCAATCTTTTAGATAAAATTAACTTGATTCTTTCAGCTAATTAGTGCATATTCCACTTTAATCTGAGTTTAGGGCGATTAGCTCAGCTGGTAGAGCATTTCGTTTACACCGAAACGGTCGGCAGTTCGAATCTGTCATCGCCCACCATGAAAAAAAACGTTGAAATTATATAGAAAATTAATGAGTGTGTCTATGAAAGCTAATATCAAAAAACTTTCTTTTATATCATTGGGGCTTGTAATAGTAACAGCAATCTTTGCTTTTATGTTGCTTAACGTAGCTACCGCTGGAAAGCAAAATGGAAAGAAATTTGATGATTGGGTAGTATCTTGCGCTGAAAAAAACGAAGAGAAGAAAATTCCAGAAATTTGTTTATTGAATCAACAAATTAATGCAACTCAAGATGACAAACAACAACCAATTGCTTTATTTCAGATAGGTTATTTTGGTGACAAAAAAGAATTAAAGCTTCTGCAGACCTTACCTTTGGGGCTAGCCTTAGGATTAGAGGCTGGAACATCAGTTATTAGTTCTGGAAAATTGATTATACCTGGAAGATATACTACATGCTCTGCTGCTGGTTGTGTTGCCGTTGCTCCTATTTCAGATGCTGATTTAAAGATTCTTACATCTGAGGCTGAGAATAGTTTAGCTTTCATAAATATAGAAGGTAAGCAAATCAGATTCCCTATCTCTACTAAGGGACTTGCCAAGGGATTAAAGTATCTTAAGTAATTGACGATTCTGCTCTTATAGTCATATTCATATAGCTCACTAAAGAAGCTCGCTTACGAAATGATATGGCTTGGCGTTGTCAAGTACGGCTATATTTGAAGATTAGAAAATATCTCTAAGTTATCAGTGTACTTATAAGAAAATGCTCCCACACATATCATCTGGTGTAAACCTGTGTGGTTACTATACAAAAATCTTCCTTAACCTGTCATTCTGTAAATCTGAGTACTGCTATGCGAGAATACTCCCCAACCTGTCATTCCATAAATCCAAGTATTACTATACGAGGATTATACGGAATCTCCAAAGCATGGAGGTTGATTCTTCAGTTAAAAGATTTCATCTTTAAATCCTTACCATAAACCTGCTTTAATAATGCTCTCTACTTTAAAAGATCGTTTTGATAAAAATTTTCAGCTTTTGATAAATGTACAAGATTTACATGATCATATAGCTGTAGCTGTCTCTGGCGGTTCTGACTCCATTGCTTTGTTGTTTCTTCTATCTAGCTGGTGTAAAAAATCAAATACAAAACTTTCAGTTCTTAGCGTAAACCATAATCTACGCCCCCAAGCTTGCGATGAAATTCATTATGTAAGGAATCTTGCTGAAGAATTAAAGCATGATTTTTATAAATTATCTTGGGATGCAGGTATCACTAAATCTTCCATTCAGGAACGTGCAAGAAAAGGTCGTTATGATCTGATGAGTAAAAAGTGTAAAGAACTTGGCATAAAAACCCTTCTAACAGCTCATCATTTTGACGATATGCTAGAGACTTATCTAATGCGCAGGCATAAGAAGTCAGGAATATTTGGTTTAAGCTCTTCTTACAGTTTTTTTTATAAGGATATTCAAGTTTTGCGTCCCTTATTTGATATAAGAAAAAACGATCTAATAACTTACCTTAAAGAGAATAAAATCGAATGGATAGAAGACTCGTCAAATCAATCAGATTTATATGAGAGAAATAGGGTACGCAAGAAGATTGCTCTTTTGCCTAGTGGGGAAAAGTATAAACTGGAAGGAGAGCTTAATGAAGTAAATAAAAAAGTAAAAGATCTGACGAAGAATTTAATATCTGGAATAGCAGAGTCCGTCGAGATTAATAATTGTGGATTTGCTATAATTGACCTTACCATCTTATCTGGTTTTCATTTTGATATAATAGTACAGATTCTCAATTATGTTTTGACAGTTATTAGTGGCAAGGAGAGTTTGCCAAGATATAGGAATCTTGAGAAATTACCCCCAAGGCTTACTGATACAAATTTAAAATGCAGTTTGCATGGATGTATTGTCAAAAAGATTTTAGGTAATAAATTGATTATCTTTAGAGAGGAATCATCTATTTGCTCATCTGAGGTCAAATTAAATTCCAAGGAACATTGGGACAATAGATTTGAGATTCTATTTACAGAAGAGATAGGTGATGATTATGTGATTGACAGCTTAAAATTGCCTGATTATGTAAGTATAAAGGATAAGTTGAATTTGCACGAATTTAAGAAATTCAGTTATAATAACCATAAGTCCATTTTATTTACTTTACCTATTATAAAAAATAGAAAAAAAATCGTAGCAATTCCTAGTATATCTTATTATGATGATTGTGTGTTTGAGGCGGCTATTGAAGTTATTTTTAGACCGAATTTTACCTCACGTTTTACTCATTTTTTTTAGGGTACGATTTAGATGAATAATCAAAACAAGCAAATCTTCATTTGGATACTTATTTTCATTTTGATGGTGATAACTTTTAATGCATTGCAAGGAGATTCTATCGGTGGAAGATCTGAGCAATTGGCATTCTCGGATTTCTTGAATAAGGTGGATGAGCGTCAAGTAAATTCCGTGAAGATTCAGGGAAGATACATTGAAGGAGTTTTATCTGATGGAACATCATTTAGCACATATACAGCGGATTACCCAGGTCTGATAGATAAATTGAGCCTAAATGGTGTTTATATTGATGTTACTCCGCCAGATACGAAGATGAATTCTTTATTTAGTATTTTTGTTTCTTGGTTTCCAATGTTACTTCTTATTGGTGTTTGGGTTTTCTTTATGCGTCAAATGAATGGTGGTGCTAAAGGGATGGGCTTTGGTAAGTCCAAAGCTAAACTGGTCTCAGATAAAGGGGTGAAGATCACATTCTCTAATGTTGCAGGTATTGATGAAGCAAAAGAAGAGCTTGGAGAAATTGTAGATTTCTTACGAAACCCTAGGAAGTTTCAAAAACTCGGTGGGCAAATTCCAAAAGGCTGTCTTTTAATAGGCCCACCAGGTACTGGTAAAACCCTACTTGCCAAAGCTATAGCAGGTGAAGCGAATGTACCATTTTTTAGTATTTCTGGCTCAAATTTTGTTGAAATGTTTGTAGGCGTCGGTGCAAGCAGAGTACGTGACATGTTTGAACAAGGTAAGAAAAATGCTCCATGTATAATTTTTATTGACGAAATAGATGCTGTTGGACGTCATAGAGGAATAGGACTCGGTGGTGGTAATGATGAGCGTGAGCAGACTCTCAACCAGATGCTTGTTGAGATGGATGGTTTTGACTCTAACGAGGGGGTCGTTATTATTGCAGCTACCAATAGACCAGATGTACTTGATTCTGCACTACTTAGACCTGGGCGTTTTGATAGGCAAATTACTGTATCAAACCCAGATATTAATGGTAGGGAACAGATATTAAAGGTTCACTCTAAAAAAATAAAACTATCTGACAAAGTAGATTTGCGTGTGATAGCACGTGGAACGCCTGGTTTCTCTGGTGCGGATTTACAAAATCTAGTCAATGAATCTGCATTGCTTGCTGCTCGTAAAGGTAAAAAGAATGTAGATATTCATGATATGGATGATGCGAAGGATAAGGTACTGATGGGTGTAGAACGTAGATCTATGCTCATAACAGAAGATGAAAAAAAGATGACAGCCTATCATGAAGGTGGTCATGCCCTAGTGAGTTTATATTGTCCAGCATCTGACCCTATCCACAAGGCAACAATCATACCAAGGGGTAGGGCTCTAGGAATGGTGCAGCCCTTACCAGAAAAGGATCAACACTCATTTAGCTATGCTCAGATGAAGTCTAAGATTGCTATGGGTTTAGGTGGAAGAGTAGCTGAAGAGATTATATTCGGAGAAGATGGAGTTACATCTGGTGCATCCCAAGATATTAAGATGGTAACTAGCATAGCACAATCTATGGTTACAGAGTGGGGACTTAGTGGTAAAGTAGGTCCTATCTTTCACGGAAAAAGTAACGAAGACAGGTACGCTCATGGTGAAGGCGATAAGACAAGATCTGAAAAAACCTCAGAGCTTATAGATGCTGAAATCAAGAGAATCATTGACGAAGGCTATGTTTTTGCAAAAAAAGTCTTGACAGATCACATAGATCAGTTGCATATTCTAGCAAAAACGTTGGTTGAAAAAGAGACCTTGTCTGGCAAGCAGATTAAGCATTTATTGCTTGGTAATCCTATTGACACAGAAGAAGAACCTGTTTTTCCTGCAACTGGTAAAAAGAAACCCAAAAAAGCAAAGGCTAAAGAAGTTAAAAAATAAGATTGATGTGATTTGAAGAAATAAATATTTCTTCAAATGATGATAGTTTTTTTTGATGATTTAATTGCAACCTTAGGTTCTACTTGCGTCCACCATGTAATTTATGGTAGCATAGTTGTATGTATCTATTTGATTTGAAACGAGTATTGTTATGAGTCTTGAGACGTTTGTAATATTTTGTTATCTTGGTGTAACTTTGTACATAGGCTTATCTCGTAATGGTAAGATCAAAAATATAAGTGATTATGCACTAGGTGGCAGGAACTTCTCTACTGCTGCGCTTGTTGCTACTATTACTGCAACTTATGTAAGTGGTGGTGCTTTTGCTACTACTCTGTCTAGAGTATATTCCGATGGTATATCTTACCTTATTTCTTCTTCTGGTGTAGCTTTTTCGTTGTTGATTACTGCATTTTTATTTGTTCCAAAAATGCAGAGATTTTTAGGAAAAACCTCTTTAGCAGAAGCCATGGGTGATAGTTATGGCAAGGAAGTAAGAGTCATAGTTGCTGTTTGTGGTACTGTAGGTGGGTCTATAGGTTCTATAGCAGTGCAATATACTGCTTTTGGTAGTGTACTAGCTCATTTTTCTGGTATTTCTAATAGCGTTGCTATAATTATTGTTGGTGTAGTAGTGACGGTATATTCTGCTATGGGTGGAGTTAGAGCAGTAACTTTTACTGATGTATTTCAATCATTTACGTTTTGTTTAGGGCTTCCTATGGTTGGTCTTATGATATGGAGTCATCTTTACTCTGGTAGCTTTGATCTCTCACTTGCATTGTCTGAGCCAAAATTTAGTATCTTGCACGCTCTAGATTTTCATCAACCATCCTTTTGGGAGGTAATCCCCTTATTCTTTTGTTTTAGTATACCTGCTATGTATCCTGCTGATTTTCAGAGGGTTTCCATGGGGTCTAGCATTTCTCAGACGAAGAAGGCTTGGGCTATTTCGGCTTGCATAGTTCTTGCAATTAAGATGGTGATTTCTTGGATTCCTTTCTTAGTTTTTAGTGTAAACCCGAACTTAGAGAAACAGCAAGTTTTAGGTTTTGTACTTGATAACTACGCTTACGGATGGATGAGGATTGTACTCATTTTGGGTATAATGGCTATGGCCATGTCTACCGCAGATTCTAAGATGAATTCTTCTGCTGTGCTATTTTCAAATGACTTGTGTAGACCATTTGGTATGAATGAAAAATATGAATTGCGTGCAGCAACATGGTTCTCTTTCATGGTGGGTGCATTTTCTATACTATTAGCAATAGCGGTAAAAGATTTATTAGATATGATGCTGTTTGCAAATGCATTCTATGTGCCAATAGTTTTTCCCTCTTTATGTTTGATGATATTTGGTGTTCGTATTGCTAAAGCGCCAGTATTGATAGGTATGGCAGCTGGACTTACATTTGTAGTAATTTGGAAGTATTTAGCCATCTCAACCGACCCCATTGTGTTTGCAACTTTGGTAAATCTGGTTTTTATGTTGACAAGCCACTATTTGTTGGGAATAGGGAAAAATCTTTCTTCTCTTGATAATGGAGATCTTCTTGAATCTAAGAAAACTTAATGTGATGCTTTTTTCTTCTTCACAAGTGGTGGGGGTTGTTAAGTAAGAGTTGATATAAGATATCAAAGTATACTAATTTACGGATAACAAGGTGAAAGAACACTCACATAGTAGTACTCAAATTTATGCCAGTGATAAACCTCCACCATCAATGCTGCACGTTACTTCTATTCCTCATCACCATTCCACAAGTGAATTTCGTGCTTGCTGTCATTCCGTAAGCGAACTTTTTGTGAGCTATACGGAACACTGCAGAATCAACCTCCATATTGTAGATCCCGTATAATCCTCGTACTCACGTACTCGAATTTACGGGATGACAAGTTTGTAAATATGAACTAGCAAAAAATGTTTTACAAGTATAGAAGTGCAGGCAACGCCAGTCACGTGCGGAATGACGGGTATCAACTATTGAAGCAATACCTAAGTCTGGGCTAAATAGATAGTTGCTGTTTGACCCATTCTTTTGCTACACTGGATAGGAGCGGTAATATATTTTTCTTAATCCTTCGATAGTATGATTTTAGATATTTTAGTTCACCATCTGTTATCACACTAAAATCTATTAATTCTTTTGCGTAAGGAACTAATGTTAGCATTTCAAACTTCAAAAAATCATCATATTCAGAATCTACTACATGCATCATATTCTCAATTCTAATACCGAACTTATTCACCGAGTCGTAATATCCTGGTTCATTTGATAAAACCATTCCTCTCTGAAGTTTTACATTGAATCCTACTGGACTGATATTTTGCGGTCCTTCATGAACACTTAAGAAGCTTCCTACCCCATGACCAGTCCCGTGAGCATAATCATCCCCTGAATTCCATAAATATTGACGTGCGAGTACATCAAGATTAGCTCCTGTTGTTTTATCTTCAGGGAATACTGAAAGACCGAGTGCTATATGCCCTTTTAATAGTTTTGTATAATATTCCTTATGTTCTTTAGTAGGTCTTCCTATTGATATTGTTCTTGTTATATCTGTTGTTGCTCCAAGGTACTGCCCTCCAGAATCAATTAACAATAAGCCATTTCCTTCTAATTTCTTAGCCGACTCTTTTTTTGCAGTATAATGAATTATAGCACCGTTTTCTTGATAGCCACATATAGTTGGAAAACTATCAAAAATATAGCCATCACCTCTCATGCGCAGTTCTGTAAGTTTTTGAGATATATCGTACTCTGTAAGATCAGATATATTACCATGATCTATGAATGATAGTAACTCACATACTGCCACAGCATCTTTTATATGCGCTTCTTTTATATGGTCAATCTCCACATTATTTTTGCACGCTTTCCACAACATACATGGATTCTTTATATGTCTAGATTCAGTCTCTCTTGAAGAAATTAAGTCTGAGATATAACTAGAACACTCACTCTCATCAAATAAGATAGTTCCAGAAAATTGTTTTAATATATTGTCAAACTCATCTTCTGGTAGAATTGATATATCTAGTCTCATCAGCGATTCTTCACATCTTTCATTATCTGCAAATAAATATGCTTCTGTTTCTGTGATAATTGCATTTGCAAGTAACAGCGGTGAAAATTCAATATCATGCGCTCTTATGTTAAACAGCCAGCACACAGATGGTGCGTCTGTAACCACTAAAGCTTCTGATTCGTTTTCTTTTAAAAAATCCCTACATTTTTGAATCTTATCTTGATATTTTAACCCAGCATACTCCAATGGATAATTATAAATCTTAGAACTTGGTTTAAGTGGCTGATCTTGCCATATCTCATCTATTAAGTTTCTGTTGTATGGTTTTAGAGTTGCATTTTCTATATTAGAAAAACACCCTTGCAGATGTTTTATAATGTGTTTTGTAAATAATTTAGGATCGTATGCAATAACATATTTTCCCTGGTCATCTGTGTAATTAGCCCAAGAGAAATTTGATAAAAGCTTCAAATCAAACACCTCAAATGAATGGTCATCAAGCTCTTCAATCGATTGTGTAATATACCTTCCGTCTGTGAAGAAAAGAACGGTGTTTTTTAGGATAAAAGCAAGCCCGTTTGAACCCGTGAATCCCGTGATATATTCAAGTCTCTTTGCATAATTTGGAGTATATTCGCTCAAATACTCATCTGTTGATGGCACTATGTATCCATCAAAGTCGTGATGATCTAGCAATACTCTTAATTTATCTAAACGTTCATCAATCATCTATTCCTCATTCATCCCTTCTTTTACGATTTTTTGCCACTCTTCTTCAGATATTACTCTTATTTCCAATTCTTGTGCTTTTTTTAATTTACTACCAGCTTTTTCGCCAGCAACAACTATGTCAGTATTGCTAGATACTGAGCTCACAACCTTTGCACCCATACGTTCTGCTTGGGATTTAGCTTCATTTCTAGATAAGTTATTTAGAGTGCCTGTGAAGATAATATTTTGTCCAGATAGTGCGTTATGTGTCACATTATCTATATAATCTCCTATATGCAGAATCTTTGATAATTCGTAAATTGTTTGAGTGTTTTTCTTGCATTCGAAGAAATTCTTAATTTCTAGAAGAATTTTATGACCTATGCCATCTAGATTATCTAACAAATTAAATATTTCATTATCACCTTCTGATAATCTTCTCATTGAATCTATAAAATTGGCTACGGAAGAAAATTCTTTCGCTAATGTCTTTGCATTAGTTTGACCTATAGATCTTACTCCTATCGCATAAATGAATCTCTCTAGTGATACATTTTTAGATTTAGTGATATTTTCAAATAGATTCTCTACTGACTTTACTCCCCATCCTTGCATATTCTCTATCTTTTTCAGAGATGTTTTATTTAAATCTTCTAAATGGAATATATCAACAACATTTTTTATCATTCCTTTCTCTAAAAAGAACTCAACTTGCTTGAGCCCCATGCCATCAATGTTCATAGCATTCTTTGAAACAAAATGCTTTATAGATTCTCCTAACTGCTTTGTGCAGTTTAAGCCATTATCACATCTTATGATTACATCCACCTGATCTATATATAGCTTTGAACCACATGATGGACAGATGGTTGGTGGCGTGTATTTTGATAGTTGTTTCGTTCTTTTGTCTTTGTTAAACCCGGTAATTTTTGGAATAACATCACCAGCACGATGAAGTAATACAGTGTCTCCTATTCTGATATCAAGCCTTTCTATCTCTTCAAAATTATGAAGCGTTGCTCTTGAGACTGTCACGCCTCCTATCTCTATGGCTTGAAGTTCTGCTACTGGTGTTAATGCCCCCGTTCTTCCTACTTGCACAGTGATATCTAGCAATTCTGTCTCACCAATAATAGCTGGAAATTTATGTGCAATTGCAAATCTTGGGCTGCGAGCTATAAAGCCAAGCCTTTCTTGCATTGCAAACTCATTGATTTTATATACTATCCCATCAATTTCATACGGGAGTCTATCTCTTTCTTGCGCTAACTTCTCGTAAAACTCTAACATTTCATCGATGTTCTTTGTAGGAGTATTTTGTGGATTAGTTTGAAAACCAAATTGACCTAATTTTTTCATCAACATTTCTTGAGTATCTGCAAATTTCTCGCTTGAATATCCAGCCCCATATACAAAATATTTCAAAGGTCTATTTGCTGTAATGCTGTAATCTAACTGCCTAAGAGATCCCGCTGCTGCATTTCTAGGATTAGCAAAAGCTTGTTTCTGTGCTTTTTGTTGCGCTATGTTTAGTGATTCAAAATCTTTTTTGTCTATATACACCTCTCCTCTGATTTCAATTATATCTGGAGCGTTTTCTATTGAATGCGGTAAATTTTTTATGGTTTTTATATTTGCGGTTATGTTCTCTCCAACATAGCCATCGCCTCTTGTAGACCCCGTTACTAGTTTCCCGTTCTCATAGGTAACAGAAAATGATACACCATCTATTTTTGGTTCGCAGAAAATTTTAGGAAAATCACTTATTGATAAAAAGCGTTTTACTCTATCTATGAAGTCCAGAAGCTCTTGGCTAGAAAAACTATTACTAAGTGATAGCATCGGCTTCATATGTTTATGCTTTGCGAATTTATCTTGGACTGTATTGCTACCTATCGTTTGTGTTGGGCTATTTTCATGAATGAATTCGGGAAATTGCTCCTCTAGAGTCTTCAGCTTATGAAAGAGTTGATCATATTCTGCATCTGAAATGGTTGGTGCATCATTTATATAATATTCGTGATTATATTTTTTTAATTTCTCCGTTAGTAACCCAATATTCTTCTGAGCTTCTAATTTGGATATTTTATCGTTTGTCATAATATATCTAGACCTATATCAGATGCAGGTGCTGAGTGTGTTATTCTGCCGACAGATATCATGTCTACTCCCGCTTTGGCAATACCCCCTACTGTATCTAAAGATACATTTCCTGACACATCAATTATTGCTTTGCCATCAATAATCTTCTTAGCTTCTTTTGTTTGCTCTAAAGTCATATTATCAAGCATTATTATGTCAACCTCTTCATAGATAGCTTCTTTTACTTGTTCTAGAGTATCGCATTCAATTTCTATTTTTCCATAATGTGAATTTTGTTTTTTTGCTTTTTTAATAGCATTAGTGATACTGCCACAAATAGCTATATGGTTATCTTTAATTAAGATACTGCTATCTAGGCATAAGCGGTGATTATATCCTCCGCCACATCTTACAGCGTATTTTTGTAAGCCTCTATATAGTGGGAGAGTTTTTCTAGTATCAAAGATTTTAGATTTCGTATTTTGTATTTTCCGAACAAAAGCATTAGTGTATGTAGATATTCCAGAGAGATGTTGCAGGTAATTAAGCATCACTCTTTCGATCATTAATATTTCTCTTGCAAGCACCTTACCTGAAATTATAGCGCTTCCTTTTTCGACAAAATCAGAATCTTTATAATACACTTCATATTCTGCAGATGAATATTCATCTAGGTAATATTTAGCTATTTCTGTTCCGCATAAAATGATTTCTTCCCTGGCTCTAATTGCAAAATTGACACTTTGCTCTTCACCTATTAAGGCACAAGATGTGATATCGCCATTTATTCCGTAATCTTCTTGTAAGCTATTATCTAAATGTTTTTTTAAAATGTTTACTTGTAGTTGCATAATAGCATCACTTGTTGTTCTTTATTTTTGCTGAGAATATATACTATTATTTTTTTTTATGGTAGCTAGTATTAAATAGTATTAGTAGTTCATCTATTTTAGACACAGGAAGAAAGTGATGCATTGGAGTGATACACAGGAAATTGTAACTAGCCTCGAAGAAATATATTCAGATGAAGAGATTCCAGAATATGATTTATCTTACCTTAAAGAAATGATATTGAATCTCTCAGATTTTGATGATCATGAGGTTGAGGTAAGTGATGATGTATTAAACCACATATTAGAAGGATGGCTTGAACTCAGAAACGAGAAGTAACATATTTTTCGTACAATATTCAAGATATTACTAGATATTTGTGAATTTATGGAATATAAAGGTTACGATACCTAAGATGACATCTTCTTAGAAGAGTGGTTTTTTATAGAGGAAAAAATGGAAAAAGAAAGGGCTCTTGCAGCTGCAATAAGTCAGATTGAAAAAAATTATGGCAAAGGATCAGTAATGAAACTTGGTCAATGCCAAGAAATGAACATAGAATCTATTCCTACTGGCTCTGTAGGTCTTGACATTGCACTTGGTGTTGGTGGCTTACCAAAAGGAAGAATTATTGAGATTTTTGGCCCTGAGAGTTCTGGTAAAACAACATTAACTCTGCACGCTATAGCTGAGGCGCAGAAGAAAGGTGGGACATGTGCTTTTATTGATGCAGAACATGCTCTTGATCCTGTCTATGCAAAGAATTTGGGAGTAGATATTGATTCTTTGATTATTTCCCAACCAGATACAGGCGAGCAAGCCCTTGAAATTGCTGATACTTTAGTGCGTTCAGATGCTATAGATATGCTAATCATTGACAGTGTCGCAGCTCTAGTTCCCAAGGCTGAGATAGATGGTGAGATGGGTGATTCTCATATGGGTCTTCAAGCAAGATTGATGAGTCAGGCTCTTCGCAAGCTTACTGCGTCAATTTCTAGAACTAATTGCACGATAATTTTCATCAATCAAATTAGGATGAAAATTGGTGTAATGTTCGGTAATCCTGAGACAACAACTGGTGGTAATGCTTTAAAGTTCTACGCCTCTGTTAGGATTGATATTAGGCGGATTGGGGCTATCAAAGATAAAGACGAGATAGTTGGTAACCAGACTAGAGTTAAGGTCGTTAAAAATAAAGTGTCTCCACCATTTAAAACGATAGAATTTGATATTATTTACGGTCAAGGGATATCTAAAGAAGGTGAACTCATAGACCTTGGCGTGTCGCATGATTTTGTAGAAAAATCAGGTGCATGGTTCTCTTATGGTGATACGAGAATTGGTCAGGGGCGTGAGAATGCTAAGCAATATTTAAGAGATAACCCTGAAATTGCTATAGAATTGGAAGAAAAGATAAAATCTAAATTATTGCAGATTAGCAGTTGACCTTAGATAGAAAAATACTATAAGAAGTTAGACTATTGGTGATTTCTTTTTTTTGAAGGAAGATGTTGTTTTATTTTGTTTATTACAATAGGAGATATTAGGTGATTGATTTATCGGGTAACGTGATTTTTATTACTGGTGCTAGTGGTGGTATTGGTAGCGCAATAGCTAAACAAGTTCATTCTTTAGGTGCGCATGTTTATATTAGCGGAAGTAATATGAGCAAATTAGAGAAATTGGGCTTAGAACTTGGCTCTAACTATACTATAAAGCAGTGTGATCTTTCTAATTTTTCTGCATGCGCTAGTCTATTTGATGATATCGAAAAATTAGATGCGCTTGTATGTAATGCTGGAATTACCAGGGATAATTTAGCTATAAGAATGTCAGATCAAGATTTTGATGATGTAATAAATGTTAATCTAAAAGCTAACTTTATTTTAAACCGTGCTGCAATAAAAAAAATGATGCGCACTCGTTACGGTCGCATAGTGAATATATCATCTGTAGTTGGTGTATCTGGCAACCCAGGGCAGGCAAATTATTGTGCATCAAAAGCTGGTTTAATCGGAATGACAAAATCCCTTGCCATTGAAGTAGCAAGCCGTGGGATAACAATAAATGCAGTAGCACCAGGTTTTATTGAATCTAACATGACAGGTGCATTAACAGATGCACAGAAAGAATCTATAATGCAAAAGATTCCACAAAAAACACTAGGAAGGCCAGAAGATATAGCAAATGCCACATCATTTTTAATAAGCCCTTTATCTTCCTATATTACAGGTCAGACTATGCACGTCAACGGCGGCATGCTAATGGTTTAGTCTATATAAATTGAACATCTAGAAAATCCCTGAACCTATCATAGGCGTAAATTCGAGTATTAATATACGAGGATTATACGAGATCTCTAGAGCATGGAGGTTGATTTTACTGATATGAGATTCCGTATAGCTCCCTTAGCGGTTGCTTACGGAATGACAAACTTTCTTGTCATCTCGTAAACGAGCTCTTTTTGCGCCCCCAGCCTGTTGTCATCTCGTAAACGAGCATTTTGCGAGTTATACGAGATCTCTGGAAGTATGGAGATTAGCGTTTTACCTGAAGAGATTCCGTATAGCTCCCTTAACAGTCGCTTACGGAAAGACAGTAGGGGTGGAATTATTCCACGGAACGACATAGAACGTGCAAATGTCCCCATGTTTAAAAATAAATCTACTATCTCAAAAGAAAGTCAATTTTGTTTCCTACCATCATGTCTATATTTTCTACTGATTTTGGTGCAGGTACAAATTCAGTCTTAATCTGCAGGAATTGATCTGGCAACATATCCATATGGGTATTATCATCCACCAAAGATTTTACCACACGATCTGTTTTATCTAGTAATCTTATCCTGACAAGCGGTACTTTCATTTGTTTGTTAGAGATATTATGAATTTTATAATTCACGATGATTTTACCAATATTTTTATCATGCTGAATCTGAATATCCTTTAAAACTATATTGTTACTATTCAAGAGAGATGCAGATCCAAAATCATTTGGTAATATCATAGTAACCATCAATATGATTAAGCCTATCATAATGAAAGGCATCATGTATAAATAATATGGTATTTTTGCAGGACGTAAGGCAGGTAAATTCACACCATTCCCAAAAGGAGCTGAGACTGAAGAAACATCATGCTTCTGGTTCAATTGAGATGATAATATCTTCTCTTCACGAATATCATTTTTTGGCATTGTTTTATGATGCCAAATATTTCCACATTTAGAGCATTTTACTCTTCTTCCATTTTGTCCGATTTGCTCATCTGTTATTGCAAATTTCGTATCACATTCTGGGCAGGAGATATACATATCTTGATTGTTATTCTAGTTTCTTATAGGATGTCCAGGACTTCCCATTACAGACGTTAAAATATAGCTATTCATCAATTAATTCAAGGTATATATCCAGCATGCAACACTATATCACAGAAATTGAAAAAATTTGGCAAATCAAGGATACTATAACGAAGGATCTTGATAAATTTGCAGAGATGAAAAAAATTGTGAGCGAAGTAATTGATAAATTAGGCGAAGGAAAAATCTCAGTCTGTGAACAATCAAACGATAGTTGGCACGTAAATGAGTGGATAAAAAAAGCTATATTGCTTTATTTCAAAACTTCCGATATGACGTACTACGATGGAGGCTGCATGAAATGGTACGATAAAGTTGCCCCTAAATTCACCAAAAATAGTGAGGAAACTTTACGCTCTTCAAAAACACGTTTAGTCCCTGGAGCGTTCGTACGGGAAGGTGCTTACCTTGGAAAAAATACCGTTATAATGCCTTCATTTGTGAATATAGGAGCGCATATTGGCTCTGGCACGCTTATAGATAGTTGGGCTACTGTTGGTTCATGTGCTTATGTCGGCTCAAATTGTCATATCTCTGGCGGAGCTGGCATAGGTGGGGTATTAGAACCTCTTCAAGCAAAACCAGTAATTATAGAGAACAACTGCTTCATAGGCGCAAGATCAGAAATAGTAGAAGGAGTTATTGTGGAAGAAGGAGCGGTGATTAGTATGGGAGTGTTTATCGGCTCATCTACAAAAATAGTAGATCGATACACAGGAGAAATTACATATGGCAGAGTTCCACCCTACTCTGTGATAGTACCAGGATCCCTGCCCGCTGATAAGCCTAACCTACCAAATTTATACTGCGCTGTAATATTAAAAACAGTTGATGAAAAAACTAGATCAAAAACTTCTATTAACGAGTTACTCCGAAGTTAGCATAAGGAGATAAACTCTGATTACACAATGGCATTACTTTCAAAATAAATTAACTATAATAATTGATTATATTGTACAGTTCATTATATAATCGTTTGTTCATTGGCGATCGTGGCGGAATTGGTAGACGCGCAGCATTGAGGGTGCTGTTCTGATAAAGAGTGGAAGTTCAAGTCTTCTCGGTCGCACCATAAGGTTTTTGTAATAAGAAGTGGTTCTATGGCGAAAGATCAGCAAAACGCAATATCTCCTGACCATCAGGATAGCTTATTAGATCAATTTGATCATATTACTTACCTAGTCAACAATGTTAAGCTAAACGAAGCTGCTGAAGCACTTTTAAATTTGCATCACGCTGATTTAGCTGATTTTTTGGATAATGCAAATGCTAAAATAGCTCACATTATTCTGCCTATTATAGCGGACAAATTACACCCAGAAACTATCACCTGTCTTAATAATGCAAACAAGCAGAAAATTATAGAAATTCTTGGAGTAAAAAAAAGTGCGGAGATAATTAATAAATTACACATAGAAGATTCTATTGAAACAATTAATATCCTCCCTCCAGGTTTAAAGAAATCACTGATAGCAGACTTAGACTCTGACAAAAGGGATCACGTTCTTAAAGGGTTCACTTATCCAGACAACACAGCTGGCAGAGTATTGAAGAAAGATTTTGTTCCCCTGCAACAACATTGGACTGCCGGTCAAGCTATTGACTTCATAAGAAGATCTAACCTTACACACGAGTTTCATGCTGCAATAATTGTAGATACTAAATTTAAACCGATTGGAACTATACTACTCAGCACACTCTTAAAAAGCTCAAGAACTACACATCTTGCTGAAATAATGAACTATGAATTCAAAGTAGCAAATACACACACAGAAATAAGCGAACTCGCTTTTATTTTTAAGCAATATGCTTTAACTGTAGTACCAGTAACAAATAGGAAAGGAAAGCTAGTTGGCACTATATCTATAGATAATATGTTATATATTATCTCAGAACAAACTGAAAGTGAGTTTATGCATTTGGGCGGTGTTAATAATATTGATATTTTCTACAACCTTTATACTACTGCTAAACATAGATTTCCGTGGCTATTTGCAAACCTGGTAATAGCATGCATTACCTCACTGATTATTACACAATTTAGCGATACAATATCAAAACTTATTACTCTTGCTGCTTTTATGCCTATAGTATCCTCAATGGGAGGCAATGTTGGAACGCAAACTATGACTGTAATTGTACGAGCACTGGCAAGCCGTGAAATAACAAGCGGTAATAGTTTTAAAATCGTATCTAAAGAGATATTAGTTTGCACTTTTAATGGAATAATTCTTGCACTAATTGGAATGATATTAACATATCTGTTATTTTCAGACATGAGCTTAAGTGCCGTCTTTGCATGCGCAGTTGCAATAAACTTCATCACTGCTGGATTACTTGGATCTAGTATCCCTATTGTATTGAATAATTTAAACATCGACCCAGCAGCAGCATCTGGAGTCTTTTTAACCGCATGTACTGATGCTATAGGATTCTTCAGCTTGCTAAGCCTTGCTTATTTCCTTTTAGTATAACCTTATTATAAATATAGTAGATTAAGTTAGAATTTGCGTATAGCTCTCTTAGCAGTCACGTACGGAAAGACAATGGAGATGAAGGTCGCTTACGGAACGACAAGAAACCCAAGTCATCTCGTAAACTGGAATGTTATCACGAAAATCCCTCTCAACCTGTCATTCCGTAAATTTGAGTATCTAAGGTACGAAAATTATACGGAATCTCTAGAATATAGTAGATTAAGTTGAAATTGCATTTAAGAGATATAGTCCATTCAAATGGACTTACCTTGAACTATTTCTTGAAATTTTCTTCATAATTATCAATGAATCTATCCACTTTCATACGTTGTGGCTCTCGCAATAACCTATTATAATTTTTCCAGAATATCTCCAAATAATAATATACACTCATCAATTTGAGCTTCGCTTCTTCTGTAACATGACCCAAGACTACATCATCATTAGGTAATGTTAATACCCTTGCTTCGTTATTTATGAACTGCACTTGCTCAGAATCAAAATCTGCTGCGCTTACTTTACTGTACTCTTCCGTGATGTTGTTATCTACAGGCGCCAAATCTTCTTCTGTGACTTGTGGGACAGATTTTTTTGATGCTCTCCTAGATCTTAGCTCTTCTTTATATTTTGAAATTGATGACTTTTTTTCTGTAGAAGAATCAGTATTTGATAATTCCGGAGAATTCTCGCCAATGTTACTGTAACCTTCTTTAGTAGTGTCTATCTTCTTATTACCGTGAGGAACATCTTTTGTATTCTCTTTTTGCTCAGATATATTATCCTTTTCCTCAACCTCTATAGCAGAACTATTATCTACTTTGATATTATTTTCTTCTGAGTTTTGTTTTTCGCTATTGCTTTCATTGGGTAATGCCGGCAGCGGGGGAATAGCTTGCTGCGTATTAATGTCATCATCTGAAACCACAGGCTTGTCTTGTGGTACATCATTACTCACTTCATCATCTGTTTTTTGTTCACCATCTTTCTGACTATTATTTAAGCTTTGATCACTCTGATTCTGATCATCTTTTTTCTCAAGAGTATCACTATTTGGTAGTGCTGGCAGCGTGGGAAGGTTCTCTCCCTTTGTTGTACTATCATCTTCAGAGATAACAGAATCATCATTAGATTTAGCAGAAGAGGTATTGTCTTGTAACTTGGTACTTTCTTCTTGAACCTTATTATTTTGCTTTATGTAATCATTATTGGCTTCCTTATCAGTTTCATCTGAAAAAGGATCAACGTCAAATCCTTCAGGCATTTTTAAATCTTCTGGATTGTCATTTGATGTAACAGTAGAAGGTACTGTAGCAGCAGGCTTTGTATTAGGCTGTAGTTTATCTGCTTTCTGCATACTACTATCTTGCGAAAGATCATCTTTATCATCTTGGTTTGTAGGGGTAAGCAGTTTAGGTAAGTCAGACACATCATCAGTGTTAGCTAACGCGCTGGATGAAGCAAGAGCGAGTAAGGAAATAAAAAACAGTAACTTATATTTGATTCGCATCATTTTTTTTATTTTTAGACTTTGGTATCATCTTTTTTATCTCTTCTGTTACAACTCTTTCTACTATTTTTGGTAGATTAGAATCAAGCCAGTTTCTCATAAGAGGTAACATTAGGTTATTAAGCGCAACATCGAGAGGAGCTATATCCGTGGAATAGTTATTTTTTTCTAAAGCTTCAGTAAATTTTCTGAGCTCATTTCTTGTCTCGTCTTGAGTTTTTTTGGAAAGTAAAATATCGTTATTGTCAAACCCGTCACTCGTACGTACAACGCTAGTTAACTCCAGGATATTTTCATCGTCATCGTTAGCGTGCTTTCTTTCTTTGTCAACGTCTTGTTTCTCAACTTTTTCTCCTATTTCTGAAACAGAGTCACTCACAATATGGTCAGGATTATCAATCATTCCCTTGATCGATTTTAGGATATCCTCAAGTTTTTCATCATTTTGATCTTTTACTTCAGCTATCATTTTAATATCCTATAATTTTTAATTTTGCTTTCTTGAATTCAAAATTTGGGTCAAAGTAATCCACATCAAGTTTCATGCTTTTTGCAGTAAGCTCACCAATGAGAGATTTAATTTTATAAGCAGATAATACTAACGCTTTTCTCGCTTCCACTTTGCTCTCTAACGCTTTATGCAGTTTTTCTTCTGCTCTAAGAACATCTATTACCGTCTTAGTCCCTAGCTTCTTCTCTTGCGTAGTACCAGCATAAGCAATCTCAGCGGCGGAAACAGCTTGAGCGGTAGCCACCACTCGCAGCTTTGCAGCATTAAACTCTGACCAATTTGATTTAACACGTGACTTCACCTGCTTCATTATACTATCAAGATTCATTACATTTTGTCTTGATTGGTATTTTGCACGCCTAATATCAGAATATTCAATACCCCCTTTAGCTAAAATAGGCACGGTAACAGATAAAGTGGAATTAGTTTCTGTAGCATCACTACTAAGCTGATTCTTGGGATTATATTTTGTTCTACTGCTTTTAACTTGAAAGCTTGCTTTTGGAAGTAAAACACCTTGACTTGCACATTCGGCAGCTTTTGATGCTTTAACTTTATTTCTTGCACTATCAATAGAAGGATTCATAGAAGCTGCTTTTTCTTTAAAAAACTCCAAGCTCTCTGGAAGTCCAGAAGGCAATTCTGGCATTTGTACATTTACAGCCTCTATTCCAAATACTTGATCAAAATTTGCTTTGGCTGTCTCATAATTGGCGTAAGCAAATGCTTCATTCGCTTCTGCCGTTGCAAAGCCTTCTCTCGCACTAGCAAGTTCTGTTTTTGTTGATTCGCCTAATTTAAGACGCACCTCCACAGATTTTAGCTGCGTCTTATTTGATGCTACACTAACTTTGGATATTTTATATTTTTCTTTTGTTTCGACACAATCCAAATAAGTATTAATTATCTTCAAAAAAGTATCTTGTTCTTTTGCGTAATAGCCACTTCTAGAAGCTAAAACAGAAGACTGCGCAGACTTTAATTCAGCGACAGAAGACCAACCATCAAAAATTGGTTGATCGAGAGTGATAGATTTTGCAAATACCTTACTATCTGAATTTGGTTGATTAGGGCCTCTCTCGGATATCCTACTATTTGTTGATGAAAAATTTGCAGAAATATGAGGCATAAAAGCTGCTAAAGCCCTTGGAAAGGATTCTATTTCCGTTAGGAACTCTGTTCTATTTATTTTTAAATCTTCGTTGTGATTATAAGCACTCACAAGTGCTTGCTCCATGGTAAGTGCTGAGGCAGTAGTAATATAAAACAACAACGTACAAAGCAAAAGTGCTTTCTTATGCATAACGCATCTCATATTCAAAACATCATAAATTATTCTATGTGAGCAAAAAGGAATAGTATACCACATAACTAAAACTATGCTCAATCTCCAACAACATTGTGTTAGTACAAACACGGAGAGTAGCAAAGTAAGTGGTTTTTGGCAAGCGAAGTTAGTAAATGGAGAAAATTTTGTATTAAAATAGACTAAGAAATTTAAAATAAGTATTATTATGCTTCAGAAGAATGGTAAAGAAATACAGCATATTGTTTTTGATAAATTGGGAAATTTATTGTTTAAACCTAACCAATCTCTATCTGCATCTAATACGAAAAAATTACAGGAGTTTGTTGATTTCAATAATAAAGCAGGAAAACAACTAAATGACTTGTCTAAAGAATCAGGCAACATAAAAAAATCTATCAAAAAGGCTATAGATGGGGCAGTTACTGAGTTTGCTTTATCAAAAATAGAAGAAAGTGAGATAGGCAAGACCTGCAAAAAAACAATTTACCCTGCGATAGATACAATTTCTAACTTTGCTAAAGACGCAAAAAACCAATTTTATAAAAGTGAATATTTGATGAAAGCTACTTTGCCAATTCTTGAAGGTGCTCTGGAGTGTAAAAAACTTCTTGATTCCTTCTCTCCAGAATTGTCAGATCAAGTATCTGGTGCAATAGCATTAGCTACTATAAACGCTATATCTAATATTGCTCCTATAGCATTTGGACCAGTTGGATTGGTGGTCCATGCCGTCGCTACATATGGTATGAGTAACTTCTTGAGCACAGAAAATTTGGAAAAAACATCTAAAAAAGTGAAAGATAAATTGGAAGAAGTTAAGAATGTGCATAATTTAGAAATTCCAGAACCACACGGCAAGCATGTGCGGAGGCATTTAAACAGAAAACAAAGTAAGAATCGTAGAAACAACCTTTCTCGTCACAATTAGATGTACACATTTAGAATATTATTTTGTATCGTAATACTACAATTTTTATCAGGATGCTCTTTATTTTATAGACATAGCAATTGTGGTTATAGATTTGAAACTCTTAACAAGATGGGATGGACAAAAACCCCAGAGGATGAATATAGCAAAAAATTCATTAATTTTGCAAGTAATCATAATGGTTGGAATCTAGAAATTGGAGCTGCATTTGGTTTAACTGCTCGCAAAGTCGTACAAGAAGGTGGCAAAATTATAGTAAATGACCTTGACCCTGAACATTTAGCTATTTTTAAACATAACATTGATGAGAAATATTATAGTAAAATAAAGCTCATAGATGGTAATTTACTGGATATTGATCTTGAAGACAAATCTATAGAGTCAATTTTGGCTGCACGTGTACTGCACATGATGAAAGGTTCTGACATAGAAAAAGCAGCGAGATTGATGTATAGATGGTTAAAACCCAATGGTAAGGTGTTTGTAATTGCTGCTACGCCATATCATAAAACTTGGAATAAATTTCTACCTCAATATGAACAAAATTTAAAATCTGATATGAAATTTCCAGGAGAGATAGAAGATCTATCATATTGGTCAGAAGAAATGACAAAATATAACCCTTCTTTCATGCATTTAATGGACATAGATATTCTAAGCAAAGTATTTACAGACGCTGGTTTTAAGATAGAAAAGTCCGGTTACATCAGCTGCGATAACAGAGATGAAGACAGTGTACATAAGTACAAAAAAGGAAGCTTCGGTCTGATTCTAAGGAAATAAAATAATCCCTTACAAGGGCAAGAATTCTAGTGACGAAGAATCACACGTCCCTTTGTGAGATCATAAGGAGTCATCTCTACTCGTACCTTATCACCCGCTAATATGCGTATACGATTCTTACGCATCCTGCCAGATGTGTGGGCTATGATTTCATGATCATTTTCAAGCTTTACACGAAAGTGAGCATTTGGTAGTAATTCCAACACTTTACCATCAAACTCTATTAATTCTTCTTTTGCCATATATCTATTCAAATTAATCTCATATTTGAAGGCAGTATGCTAACACTTGTTAAACATAAGAGCAATCAAATAATTTTTCTTGAGGTAATATCCAGTAGATGTAATTGTATTTAAAGTAGAAACTATAGTAAATTTAGATGGATTATGGCTAGCTCTCTATATCGTCATTCTGCATGCGACCTGAACACCCACTGTCATTCCGCACGTGACTGGCGTTGCTCGCACGGCAATTGTGTGAGAGAAAAGTCGTTTACGCAATAACAAATTTTCTCACTCTCATCAATGTAAATTGGAGAATTACTATATAAAAGTCCTCAACCTGTCATCTCGTAAACGAGCGTTTTGCGAATTATACGAGATCTCTAAAACATGAAGCTTGGCTCTGCCCGGTGTGAGATTCCGTATAACTCCCTTAGCAGTCGCTTACGGAAAGACAGTGGAAGGAAAGTCACGTGCGGAAAGACAGCCCTTAACCTGTCATCTCGTAAATAGTAAGCGTCAATTTCCCTGCATCTAACAAATCTAAAAAACTATGATATAGAATCTCTCTTAACAAAATAAGAGGAGGGTATGTCAAAAGAAATATTAAATCACACTGAATCAGAGTGGAAAACATTA
>Ga0206126_10001734_pt1 | contig 25534 bp, 22 predicted proteins | sample Helgoland_Spring_5_FD_148621 | JGI IMG/M metagenome (GOLD analysis project Ga0206126, IMG submission 148621) | Pelagic subsurface seawater microbial communities from Kabeltonne, Helgoland, North Sea - Helgoland_Spring_Bloom_20160412_1 | ecosystem: Environmental > Aquatic > Marine > Epipelagic ...
TTAATTCATAATGCTCTTCACCTGTTTTAGAACACAGATAGGGTTGCCATCCTGAAAACTTACTATCTACGATAGTATGATCATCAATATTGGATGGTGGAATAATAAAGTTACGAAACATCTCATCAACGGTATTACCGGAGAGATATTTGTCTATAAAACAACGATATTCATCTTTTTTCATAATAATACCTGGAATAACAAGATGAAGACCGTCTTTAGATTTATATTTTTGTGGTTTCCCCTTATCTTTATCCTTTACTACTATTGGATACGGTTTACTCTTTTCAAGAACCATAATTTCACTCATAGAATCTCCATCAATCTCAATTGCTTCTTCTAGTTTTGACCAAAGATACTTTACAAAATCCGAGATAAACTCTTTATTGTAAGGTTTATCACTAATGAGATCTTTAAACTTAAAATCCAAATCAATTATGAAAGGAATATATGTATGCATCTTCTCTACTAAAGGGGGGATAGGTATATTATTATTATGATTATAAATAATCCTCTTACTTAGAGTATTTAATTTGTGGGGGGGGAATAACCATCTTCCTCCAGAGATAGAAGTGTGTGTAGGTTTTTCATTTTCTTCGGATATATATTTTTCAAGAAATGAAGCCAAATCTTTCTCTTTACCCATTCAATAATGAAATATATAGATTATTTTTTTAAATCAAATTCTCACTTAACTTTCTACTATAATTATACCTTTTACGTGTCTTTTACTATCTTTATTTGTAAAATATGTGTAAATATATATCAAATTTAATATGTATCGCTTTTTAAATAAGAAATAATTTTACTTAAAGTTCTTTTCATTAATGTAATATTATTATAAATATGCCAGTAAAATCTCATATTAAAAGGATACTTTCTAAAGATATGAAATCTATTAAAGAGCACGAATTGGAAAAGAATGGTATTTTTGTAACCTTTAATGAACAAGATATAACCGAAGCATTTGCGATGATAATTGGTCCTAAAGATAGTTGTTATGAAGGTGGACTATTATATTTTAAGATTAATTTCCCCATACAATATCCTCATGTTCCACCTAAAGTACAATATATTTCAAGAGGAAGTATTCGTATTCATCCTAATTTATATAGAGGGAGACGACAGGAGGATTATTTAGGTAAAGTATGTTTATCTCTTTTAGGAACATGGTCGGGACCAGGGTGGACAAGTATTATGGATATTACAAGTATTCTTTTAACAATTCAATCTTTATTAACAAATGATCCATTAACTAAAGAACCAGGTTATACAAACTCAACGGGTGAAATAAATGAAAGATACAATACGTGTGTAGAGTTTGAGACCCTTAGAACTCTTATTATAAAGAACTCATTAGAAATACCCTATGGACTAGAAGATTTTAAATCTCATATTATCAATCATTTTAAAGAGAACTTTGATTCAATTTTAGAAAGATATAAAAATATATCTGATAAGAAAAAAAATATTGTTGTAATGGTTTCTGTATATAATATAAATATTCATATAGATTATAGTAAATTATTGGAGATATACAATTGTGAGATAAGAAAACTCATAAATTAAATTTGATGTATATAAATTATAATATAAAAACATAATTATAATATATAAATATTTTACAAAGATGGAATTGAATGATGAATACTTTTGCGATATGTGTTCAAATATGAGAAACATTGTTAAAGATGAGAGTGGTTCTCTAGGTTTTCATTGTAAAGCGTGTAATTCAACAGAAAAGTTTAAAGACAAGGCTTTTTGTGTATATTCTGTTTCAACACGAGAACTTGATAAAAGTGAGTATTTGAATACATGTTCTCATTTAACCCATGATATTACTCTTCCTAAAATTGTAGGCAATGAAAACATCAAGTGTCCTAATTCTGAATGTAATGTTGATGGAAACTCAATTACTTACATTAAATATGATGATAAAAATATGAGATATATGTATATTTGTGATAATTGTGGACAGAAATGGAAAAATCAAATAGAGTAAATTTGATTTAAATAATATAAAAGATAATAGTATAAATATATTACAATTATGGATGAGAATTATGATTATGAAGAAGTTGTAGAACTCAAAACTGATTATGCTAATAATCTAGATTTCTTAAAAAATTATGACAAGATGCTAAAAAAGAATAAGAGTACACGTGTTCTAACAAATTATGAGATGACTCGTATTCTTTCTGAAAGATCATCTCAAATCTCAGATGGAGCACAGCCTCTCATAACAAATGTAGATAGATTTACTAGCGCATATGATATAGCAGTTGAGGAGTTGAAGCAGAGACGCATACCCTTTATCATATGTCGTCCAATGGGAAACAAAAAAGAGTATTTCAAACTCGGAGATTTATCCTATTAAAAAAAAATATAATTGTATATATAATGATTTCATTTGAAGAGTTTTCCAGTTTAGTTTACAAGTTTATTTCCGGTAATAGATATTCTTTAAGTTTCCTTATTGGATTGTTTTTTATCTATTTACTCATAACGATGGAGGAGGGTTTTACTAATATGGGAGCTGAATATCCAGGAGTCTTTGATAAAGGGAAACCGACCAATAATGTAAAATCTGAAGAAAAGATAATTCCAGATCCGAAACCATTAAATCAAAAACCAACACAGACTATGGAAAAGGAAACAGAATATTTGAGTTCAAACAAATCTAGTGATAAAAGTTTTGAAGGATCTTATTCACTTCTACCCTCTGGAATGATCCCATCTAATAATTACAGAAATAATTCACAACTACTAGCTGAAAGAAGTGGTTCAGGTAATATTCAGGGTATTGTTGAGGGTGAAATGTTCCAAGCATTAGGGGATTTAGAAAGCAGTTTCCCCACTGCTACAAAAGATATAAAGTCAATAACTAAACCCTCATCTAAAAAGATCACATTAAAGCTTATATATGCTCCATGGTGTGGTTGGTCTAAGAAGGCTTTACCCGATTTCGATAAGATAATGAGTGAAATGAATAATACAACTCAGAATGGTGTTACAATTATTATTGAAAAACATAATTCTGATGAAAATAAAGAAATTGTTAAGAAGTATAATGTTAGAGGATTTCCTCATTATATCCTTGAAGTTTCTGAGGGTAATTCTGTAACCAAGACTGTTAAAGTTCAAGATCGTGATTATCTAGGATTGAAAAAAGTTATCATGAATAATTTGTAGTTTATTTGATTCATTCAACTAATATTTTTTATCTACTACATATCTGTTTTTATAATTGTGTTCATGACCTTCATTATTCATATTATTTTCATCACGATGTTCGCGATCATATTTCCAGTAATCATCTGCCCCTATTTTAAACTCACCTCTTTCTGTTGCTTTATACCAGAATACTTGATCTTCTAGTCTATTTGACTGAGCATTGTTATCTACAACTAAACACTCATAGTTCTCAGTACACTGATCCATTACCTGACAAAACATTTCAAATGTTGGAAACATACCAGCATAATGCTCATATAATCTTTTACGATTGCTAACATAGTTTTCTCTAAGAATAAATACAAAATCTATATTTGTTCTTAGATTGGGTGGGATACCTAGAGCATACTGCATAGTTATCATAAAAAGAATCTTCCAATGTCTACCATTCATAAATAAACTTCTAACATCTTTATTTTTTACCCATTTGTTGTCATAAAGACAATCATCAAATACAACAAATAATCTTGGATCTATATTTGTTTGAGTTTTTATCTTATCTATCATCATTCGCTGTCTTTTAAGAACATTATTGACAATACTATCTTGATATTCTTCATGAATAAATAGTTTTGGAACTAAACTTGAATAAAATTGATTAGCTGCTTCTGTTCCGGAAATAACTTGTCCACATGGTATATCTCTATGATGATACAATAAATCTTTACATAAGAAAGATTTTCCTGTATTTCTTTTACCAATTAAGACGACCACCTTATCATCCTTTATCTTGTTCATATCAAACTTAGTTAGTTGTATTTCCATAATATGTTATATAATAAAATATAAAAAAATTATTAAGTTTAATCTTAGAAATAATTATTAAGCAAATGGTATATGTCTATACATCTAGAACAATACAAATGGTCAAGAAAAGATAGAAATACTTTGTATAAAAGCATCAAAGACCATCTCAAAATGGATAATCTACAATTATATTATCCTATAATGTCTTTATATTTCTATATTCATAATACAAAAGATTCACATAAATGTATAGATTTCAAAAGAAACTATTATCTCAGAGAGATTACAGAGATACAAAAATCATATGAAACTAATTCTAATTTAATTTTAAGAGGTGATGTCTATGATACTTCTCAAGATACAAATAATAATAAAGAAATATTTTGTAAGTGTATTTCATTATTAGATCCTATTCATTTTATACTTAATAATTATTCAACATATTATAAAAGATGCCCTCTTTTACCATCAAACTATTTAGCAAATACACAGAATAAAATAAACAATCTTGACAATATGGCATATATAGATGTATTTTGTTCTTATCTTTTTAGTGAATTAACTATCAAAAATAAACTACCATGTTTTCCAATATATTATGGTAATATTAATGGTCTTAAAGATATAAATTATGATGTTACAGATGATATTGATGGTTTTGACATGAAAGAAGAGTTTCATAAAACATTAGATAAATCTTTTACTCTTAAGAAGATAAATATAGATGATGAAGATAAAAAATATTCACATGATAGTATATCTTCTGATAGTTCTATAGAAAGTATCCCTAGAAGTGATATAAGCGATTCAGTTTTATCTGAAAGTTCTAATAGTAACTCTTTATCTACTTCTTTGAGTAGTTATGATTTTTCTGATATAATTATAGCAGAATTAAAGAGATGCCCAACTATATGTTTATTTATTGAAAAACTGGACGGAACATTAGATGAATTGATAGATGATTCATTATGTTTAGATGAAATAAAATCTTGTTATTTTCAAGTAGCCTTTTCTTTAGCATATCTTCAGAAGTTTTACATATTAGCAATATTATGTATTCTAAAACTGATAAGACATACATTTACTACAAATATAATAATAAATATTTTAAAGTTCCTACTTATGGAAAAATATTTAAAATCATAGACTTTGGTAGGTCTATAATTAGTTTCAAGGGAAAGATATTTATGAATGATGCTTTCTCTAAATATGGTGAAGCTGAAGGTCAATATAAATATTCCTCTTCTATACCATTCATGAAATCTTCTAATGGGAATGAACCGAGTTATTTTTTTGATCTGTGTAGATTATCTATTACTATACTTGATGAGATAAGAGATAATTATGAAGATGACATAGATGAAAAATATGAAGATGAAACTGTAGAAAAATATGATGAATTAATGGAATTTCTTAAATATACCACGACAGATATGAATAACAAACGTTTAGATAAACAACCCGACGATTTTTCGCTTTACATCAATATATCAAAATATGCCAAAAACTCTTTACCAAGAGATATCATAGTAAATGATATCTTTAAAGATTACAGAGTAAAGAAATCTGAGTTTCCACTTAAAACTTGTTATTCTCTGGATGATTCAGATAAGAATAAAGTTAAACAAAGTGTTAATGCTAAAAAAAGAAGAAGAAGATAAATTATATATATATATATATATATAATATGCCCCAAGATTTAGAAGTCTCTGATATTTTTTACAGAAGTTTATTTGATGCTAATAATCAAGGTGTTGAAGATAATCAAAAAACTATTAATAACGCATTTAATAAACAGTTTTCATATCAAACTGATATATATAATTTGAGAGGATATAGATTCGATAATACATCGAATACGCATATATTAGAAGTAGATTTCGTGACAGCTGACACACCACCTGATGTAAACGTAGAACCCCAAAAAAACAGTTCGGAACCCCCAAAAAGAGGAGAGTCCACCGGAGGTGGGGGTAGAAAGAAGCGTGGAAAATCTAAAAAGAAGAAAACTAAGCGCAAACAGAAGAGAAAATCTAAAAAGAGAAAATCGCGTAAAAGATCTAAAACTAAAAGAAGATAATTTAAAATGGACATTGACCGTTATTTATCTCAACAGGGATAATATTCTTAGAACTAGTTTTATCATATATTATATGTGTTATGAAGATTGTAAAAAATATAATAAAAAATAATCCTATAATATCTTGTTTAGTTTCATTATATTTATCTTCATTGTATTTATTTTTTTCTCTTAATACAAAATAAATTATAAGACATATTATACTACTCGTCATTAATCCGAATATCACAGGGGAATCTATCATTATTTAAACGGATTATTTTATTTATGAGTTTTTAACACGAATTAATCAAAAAAAGTATATGAATTCTCTTTGGTGTCCACATCTATACTTTTATCTTTCTCGCTAGCTATTCTCTTTACATCATTAAAGAAATTATCTAGAGTCTCTGTTTCATCTATACTTTCTTGTTTTTTATCTAGTTTCATGACTTCTTTTAGAACATTATCATTATTTTGAGAGATATTTTCTATGGTTTTATCTATATTTTCTTCTTTCGAAGACTCACTCTCACCTATAGTCCCAAGTGTATTTAATGAACTTCCATTTTCTTCTTTCGGTTTTTCATCCTCTTTAGTTACAGATCCAAATGTTTTCATACCCGGATAGAGTGAATCAAATGAAAACATTTTAACATTATCATCCTTTTTAACATCAGATATTGTTTTATCTGTTACATCAACATTTACTTTATTTACAGTTGATACATCTTTAGTATCAATTTGTATATTTGGAGAATTTTCTAAAGGATTATTTAGTTTTATCTCGGGTTTAGAATCATCTATAACCGGTAATGTTATATCATTTACAACTATGTCAGATGTATTTTTCTTTATATCTTCTATACTAGGATCATTGGGATCATTGTAAATATTATCTGTTAATGAAGAATCATCGGCAGATGTATTCTCTTCTTTTTTATTTTCAACTATATCTACATTATCATACTCCTCTTTTTGTGAGATTAATGGAGTGTTTTCTGTATTTGATATTGTTTCTTTGAATATTTCGGGAATATTCTGGTGAGATTCATTATCATTATTACTATTATCATTATCTATATTATCATTATCACTATTATCACTATTATTATTATCATTATCACTATTATAATTCGTTAGTATTTCTCCATTATTTTTCTTTATTTCATTCAATATCATTTGAATATCTAATTTTTCATTATTTTCATATGTATCTAGATGACCCCTTAATATTTCTTTTACTGGTAATTCTTTACGTATAGTTACCTCTATATTTAATTTTATTATTTCTTCAACACGATTCATATTTCTCTGTCTATCATGTCCAGCAACATTTTCATTGTATAAATAGGGATTCTTCCATAAATCTCTCGCAATATTTATGTATATTTTGTGTATGAAATTAGGTGTCTTTGGAACAGATACATTCAATTTTTGCGTATTTTGATTTGGACCGATAGACATAAGAATACGTGTGTGACTTATGAAAACTGCTGTTACTAGATCATCTAACCAGTCACAGCGACTAACTTTAACAATTCTTTTAGTTTCTTCTTCAATTATTTCATTATTCCATATAGGTACATTTTCTAGTAATTTTCTGAAAATATTTAATATAGGTTGACCGGTTTTTTTTACATATATTTTTTTAGATTCATTGTAAATTGAGGTGAAACCATCAAAAATATGATTATACAAAATATCTATGAGTTGTTTTGTATATTCAACTTTAGCTTGTGCGAATACAGGAACATTTATATTATCCATATGTACTTTTTAGAATAAAAAAAGCAAGATTAAACATAATAAAACTCAAATATTATTGAACAAGATCTAGTTCCATTGTAGTTTGTGTATCTTTACGCTCCCTATCTACCGATATAGCGGTAAGATGTGCTTCAGTGGGAAGACGACTTAGGTATTTTTGACTCTCATCTTTATATCTACACACATCAGTATATGATATATACATTTTTTCTTCTCGCTTTTCTAGTATAAGAGTATTTAAAATACCTATCAAATCACTCCCTTGAGAACACATATGTAAAAAATATGGTATTCTTATAAACTTTTTATCACCAATAATGAATAGATATATTAGTTCTTGAATATTATCTATTCCAGAATCCATTGTTTGATGAACAGGACTATTATTTTTTTCCGTTGAACCAGTTAATACCGTAACAAACTTTAGTCTTATCTCATCTGGAGTTAGATTTTTTATATCATCATGAGAATCTGATAAATTATTGATATCCAGTGTAATATAATCAAGTATATTATCATTTGTGTGTGCGTTGATATGATACTGAAAAAATATTATATTATGTTTCATTGAATCAATATGATTTTTAAACTTATAATCCACTAATATACTTTTTGTATCATCATAATCATCATCAGTTTTTGAAAACATTTTATTCCCTATCAAAATATTTAAAAGTTTGTTATTTTTTGAATTATTAGGTTTGTATACTCCAACATTTTCAGCAATATGTTTTATGATAAAATTATATGTCCATGTTGGGGGATAATCAAACTTTTGTGTGCTTGTGGAATGATTATGACGTGCTCCAAAAAGTTTGTATATATCTCCACATTTTATATTCATTAATCTTTTGTATATATCTGGTTCCTGTTCAATTGGGTATTTTTCTTCATCAATATCCAAACCTTCATAAATATACATTATTATTTTTTCATCACTCGAAATATTGAAATAATCATTTAAATTATCCTGAGATTCATTTTCGTCCAATGATATAATATTATATTCATCATCATTAATATATTTTAATTTTACAACTTTAGTATTTTTTACGTGTATTTCAAAACTATCTCCTGTGAATTGTAAATCACTATTAACTTTTGTTAATACAGCTATTCTTGTAGTAAATAGTTGGGGTATATTTTGTTCTGTTTGTGAGTAAGGAAAATAATAAAAACTATCAATTTCTGAATTAGTTGTATCCTCTTTATTTTTACAGTAATACGGCGCTATATCTGTAATACCTGAAACATAAACTACATCTTCAATTATTATTTTCCCATTTTCATATCTAAAATGTGGATTGATATTGTCAGTAGTAGCATCATCTGTATCATCAGTAAAAACTATTGGGTGATGTCCCGATAGAGTATTTATATCATACATAGGGTAAGTATTTGGAATGTCAGATCTAGCCTTAATACCATCACTCGCGTTTATACTGTTATCTAATGTAGTTTTTTTTAATAAAGTAGCTACACGAAAATGTGTTTGATCATGATACATATTTTCGTATGAAATGAATGTAAGTTTATTTATATCATCATTATCTATCATCTCATTTATATTGATCCATAGATAGAGAAGAAATAATAATGTTAGAAGGATAAGTATAGCTTTACCATACATTTAATAGTATATATATATATATATACTATTATATTGAAAAATAATTGAACGAGATATATTTATAAATTATTAAAGTATTATGAGAATGTCTCTAATTAATTTTAACAACGCACTCCATCCTGAACTATCAGTATCATAACCAAACCATTCATAAATATGTTTTACCATTTTGTTATCATCACTAGAATCAATATTACTAGATAAATAATGAACTATCATGGCGATTACTAAAAATATACCCTTCCTTGGATAGGGATACTTGTTAAATAACATATAAATTCCCTGTATTAATACTACTGAAAATATCAATACAAAATACAATATAGGATATGCTATACTTAGATCACAATCATTTTCTTCAGGATTTATGAATTTATTAAGGTAATCTGTATAAGTAGTTATGTTTATAAGGTATACTATAAATAATAACTGTAATATATTCATTGAGAAAATTGAGTAAATCTCCATATTCTGTTTCCCTAGATTAGAATAAATCACAAAACTTAATAAATAAATAATCAAATATATTAAGGACTTTAAATACGCACGCCATTTTTTTCCAAATAGTGGAATTATAATAATTATAGAAAAAGTAATTAGTGTTAACAGAGCAAGAACAATACCATCATTAGATTTATACTTGCTGAATGACGAATAACTTGCGTAGACAATAAACATCATTAATCCGATTAATATGATAGAAGACCACCAAGTTCCTTTTACCCAAGAACTTTCGCATTCACCGTTGTAATCTTTCATAAAAAAAACGTTCGGGGTATTCTCAATCTTGATATTAACCTCTGCCAGATTAATATTGTGTTCATCTTTATCAAAATTGTGTATCTTGTAAAGGAATGGACTTGGTGATTCAATTTGATTTTGTGAAAATATATCATTAACATCTATTGTTATCTGTTTCATTTCAGAATCACCATCTTCCAGTGGATATTCAATTGTAGCATTTAGTGGTTTTGACCTTATACTGGGAGGATTTTCTCCCGAACTGTCCGTGTAGAATATATTTTCTGTATTGTACTGAAAATACAAACCCAGAATATTTTGACCTATATATTCACTTGTAGTCTTACGGTTTCCGTTATCATTGTAATTTATACTTGGATCACCTACCATAGGGATTTTACTTAAACTTATTTGTGAATCATCATTTGGATCTTTGACAGCAAAATAAAAACTTCCATAGTTGATGTTCGTTTCTGAATCTACATCTGTATAACTACCTGAAAATAAATAAACATAATATTTAGCATCTTTATCATCAAATATATTACAATTTTTTACATCTGTGTTAAAATCATCATTCAAACACATACCATTATTTTGTTTATCATACGATGTTAATTTTATGACTAAATAATCATGTGTTCCTATCTCTTCAGTTCTATTAGGTTGATTGAAATTATATTTTGTCCAGTTTCCACTTTTAAAACCAGTAGTATTATCATCAATAATATTAAACATAGCATATGAAACATTTTTTTCATATAAAAAATGTTGTCCTGTATTAATTGTAAAATCCTTAATTTTATTTTCAGTACTACTTGAAAGTGGTATATATGTTATATTCCCCTTTTTTGTATAATTTCCTAAGGTAAGACCATTATCATCCCCACCTTTGATAGTTACAATGAAATCTTCCCCGGTGTTTCCACCCCCCGATGTATCAGGGGAGCCTGATTGAGAAACACCGCTTATTAATCTTTCTTGAAAAAGTTGTATGTCGTCATCTGCTACATCTCGTGAAATATCATAATATTTATAATCTTCTTTATCACAACCTTCACTCATTTCATTCTCATCGGCCATATAATAATCTGGAGATACATCGTCGGGTATTTTACAACACGAGTCTAATTCACATTCACTATATCTATAATCTCGACACATTTCGTTTCCTGTACACGTAGTAGGGCGAGTAGTATCAGTAGATTCTTTATTCCTACAAACTTGTTTATAACAAACACCTCTATTACTTTCTTCATTGACCTCTATTCTAGAATCTGTATTATCTTTATAATCATCTATTTTTTCACTTAGTTCATTGATTTTATCATTTATATCATAAGTAAACTTATAAATAAGATCTTCTAAATCTCCTCTACCTCTCGAGTTTGATCCTAAGGGATCAAACTCATTAGTTTCTCCACTTTCACCAGTATACAATCCCATGGGTTGTGATCCCATACTATCATCAGAATCTTCTGATGAGCGAGGTGCTTCTTCAAAACAATTACCACAGGCTTTCGGGCAACTATCATATCCAGAATCACCGTTCACATCATAATGATGACACCTCTCGTCTGTAGGACTTAAAGAAGAGCAACGAACAGAATTATCTAGTGTCGAAACCCAATTATCATCATCTTCACACGTCCTATTATCATATTGTATGTTTAACCCAGTCAAAGGTGACGAATACATCAGAATACTATATAATACATAATATAAAATAATAACTATTAAATATAACTTAATACGCAAAAGATTCTAATGAATGTGTATATTCATTTTTCCTGAATGGATCGAGTAATTCATTGTTTATTCTATCCGCGATCCTACTATTATCTAGAGTATCTTTATCATTTGTTATTACACAGGAATCCCATCCAGGGATCGCACCATTTATCTTGTCTCCATTAGTTACTCTATTTGTAAAATAATCACTTTCTATTTTCTTAATATCTACATTCATCATGTCTTCACCACCCATAAGCATCGTAGAAACTTGTGTAGGGGCTCTACCCTGAGCAATTATTTCTTTATCAGGATTAGTATCTGCTCTTAAATATTGATCACTTGCCATCTCTTGAGGATTAGAAGAACCAGCGATACCGGTATAATCATTATGAACAGTTTCTTTCCTGGTAACTCTTACAGAATCATGTAATCTGTCAGTTGGTAGATTAATTACTGGCGTTGGATTATCCATATTCTTAGTATTCAGAGTAGTTTCTTTGATGGTTGTCTTAATGTTGTCTTGAATATTCATTGTATTCGCTTGAAAGATTGATGATAATGTCCCCTCATGTTTTGTTCCCTGAGTGAGATCTCTTTCATTCGGATAAGCACGATATCCATTCTTACCCAAATCATCATTTATTTGTGTTTCGGGTTTTACATTTCTGAAAGAATCAGATTCTAATTGTTGTTTGTCAGATTCTTTAAAAGCTGGGCGTCTTTGTCCGGAAACATTACCAGATGAAAAAATTGGACCAATTAGAGGACCATTAGCTTTTTGACGATTTGTTTCAGGGATAACTTGAGTTGGTCTTAAACTCTTAGCTTCAAAAGCACCGGTAGTTTTTAACCATCTGTCTTCAGTATTTGAATAATCTTGATTCACATTATTCTTGAATACCTGTCCCTCTTTTCCTCTATGACTAATACCCTTACCTGGATTTATCTTTCCACCAAATGATACTTTTTGATTGCTCAAAGTTCTGGTATTGTCAACAGAGTTTCTTTGAGCTCTCGCCATTGCAACATCTCTATTAATAGAGCTTCTATCATGAATAGGAACTATTTTCTCTTGTTGAAACGGTAGATCATTAGTTCTATACTGACTTGCTATATATCTATCATGTTCCATTGCGGGACCAGTATCTTGCATACCATGAACATTTCCATATGGAACAGGTCTATCACCTGCTCTCTCTTGCTTATTATAATAGTATTGTGCTGCGGGTCCACCATTTACCCTATTCAGTGCTGTATTTTCCTGGGGATTTATAGCACCCGAAGATGATATACCTCTTTGATTTGAAGATCCGGCGAAATATGGTGCCATCTGTATACCTCTATCATCAGAAGTAAAATTACCCCTAGAAATATCTATTCCTAATAATTCACTAAAAATATTCTCACCATAACCCTCTGTATTCTGACTTATATCAAATATTTTATCTTTACCTGTAATATCATCTACTATATTACTTTTATTATCATATACTTTTTTGTGTGATTCTTCTAATAATTTTTTCTCAACAATTTTTGAATCTTTATAATTATTCAAATCATAAACACTTGTTTCACTACTTTCTTTCAATTCAGGTTTCATTACACTATCTATATTATGAGACTCTTTAGAACTCATTAAATAACCCGCTCCCATTAACCCTAAAAAGAAAACTCCCTCCATTTAAGATGTTATATTATACTATAGATTCTTTTTATTTCGAATGGAATATCCTCGTCTTTAAAAAGTGTTATCATTTTATTTTTAAAGTAACCCACAAGTTTAAAATGAATATTATCTTCATACAATAATATTATGGTTTTCATAGATGGATTATATTCATGGTGAGTATGATATATACCACATTCATCATTTGTATTGTCCATTTTAAGAACAAAAATGTTCAATTTCAAAGCTCTTAATATTAGTTGAAAAAGTATATGATCTCCCCAATAATTATTCCCGCCTATTTTTATAAGTTCTTGAAATTGTTCTTTAGATACTATTTCGTGTGGATTCCAATCCTCATCAAAATCTTCACTTTCTTTAAGAACTCTATATGTTTCTATAATATTCTTAAATATATTATCATCTATTGATTCTGCAATAATGTTTCGGATATCTTCATAATCAAAATATTCTGTTAATTCACTTGATAGTGCGTGAGATATACAATGAAATAAACATTCTCCATCTCCCCCACAGTCAATTACACCATAGGGGGAATTTTTGTATCTATTATTACTATTACGATTCAAGAATCTTATAAACCTTAATGATAATTTATTCCATCCAATAATGTCTAAATATTTGTGCCAATTATTTAGAGTAATTTTATTCTTTTTTGTATTATTTGTATATATAAGGGTATTATTATCTGTATCATATATTATTGAATCATGGAGATAATGAATCATTTATTAGACTATTTAGTAATTATTGTTGAATAGATCTTAAATATTTTCTAATATTCTTATATAAAGAGTATTAGAATGAAAAATTATTTTAAGAATATGAGTAGTTGTGACATGTTGTTTATATTATTTATCCTAAGTATAATAGGTTATTTTGGTTTTATAAAAGATGCTGATTGTGGTTGTGGAAAGTAAAGAATAGAAAGTTTGACTTAACAAAATGTTTTATGATTATCTAATGTTTCTAAGACTGTATTGTCTCCCAATCTAAGAAATGGTTCTATCGCGTTTTTTTGCGGATCTAAATGAAGGAATTGAAAACGATTAATCCCCTGTTCTTTCAAATCCAACGGATTGTTCACTTGAGAAACATATTCACTATTAAAAAAACCATCACCTTTAAAGATATCAATCGGTTTTTCACTTTTATCCGGTGAATATTTTTTACCGGGATTATTTGTTAATGGAAAGTTAAGCAATTTGAGATTAGATTCTATATCGGTAAACTTAGAACCCACACCATATCCTGTCATTGTAGAATAATTTCCCACAGATTGAGAATACTTTAGGTCATTCTGTATTTCATTATTTGTCATATAATCTACTGTACTTAATGAAGAATCCATATTTATATATGTAATATAGAAATTAATTGAAAGTCTTTTCTTGACATCTACGCATATAATCCTTATTTCTAGCTATCTGTCTTGTGGGTAGTCCACTTCTGACCCAGTCATTAAAAGAATCTTCTGGAATAATATGTTTAGTATCTTGTATCTCATCTCTGAGTTTTGGAATCATAGGTGTGAAAATATTACCAATTGTGACACCTGAAAGAACATTACATGTTCTTTGATCTTTTGTGAAGTTTCCAGACTGAATAATACTCTCATTATCTACATCGTGAAAACCATACATATAATTTCCCGTGGTTAAATGGGGTCTCTCATGTAGCTGATTGATATATCTTAAATCGGTCAACTTGTCAGTTCCAATTCTTAAATCACTATCTTTATCAACTAAACATCCCTTTTCACCAATCCATCCCTTACCTCCCTCAAAGTTTATAACTGGTTGAGATAATTGTAAATCTCTAGCATCTTTCAATTCACAACCACAACCGTTGTAATTGTCTAAAAGATATTTTCCAGGACCCCTCGATTGAGTAATGTCAATATCAATGGTTGCTCTATCAGTATTTAAAGATGCCTTATTAAAAAGAGTAAACTCTTTAGAATCAACAGACTGCTGTAAGCAGGATTCGTCCATTTTTTCAGCTTCACCATTGTATCCAGAATAATTTTGAACCATTCTATTATATCTAAACTATATATTTTATTTTTATGTGGCAGTGCCAACACCTCCCGAAGGCATACCACCGCCATTTCTAAATGATAAACAATCTATCTGATTACCCTCTTTACACGTAGGGGGGGAACCATATAACCACTGAGCAAAAGAACCCTGATCATTTGGAACATCCCTCCCAGGAACAGTAAAAAATTGTCTTTGAGAGTTTTTATTATTAAATATATCTGAGAACTCTTTAAAAACACCTTCATCAAAGTATTCATCAATTTTCTTCTGTACCCCCTTGTTGTCGAATGAAGTACAGGATTCTTTAATCTCAACATTATTTCCGAAATCTGATAGTTCAGGATTCATAAAAGGATTATCTTTCGTTGGAATACGACATGATTTTCCCATATCTTGAACACTTTCTTTATCTCCATTTATACTTTGTATAAGAGCATCATCCACCTGAATACTATTATTCTTTTTGTAAACAACATATGTTAAAATACCAACAACAATCGGGATATAAAAAACATTAGTATTGTTTCTATTATATAAGAAAACTAATAAGCTATAGTATATTGAGAATCTAAAAATAGCGTTTAGTTTGCGTATAATATCAAAACTAGATGACGGAAATATCTCCAGAATATGATTCCTATTATACAAGATATTTATATCTTTTGTCCAAAACTTTGTAAACATCCTTTAGTATATAATATATTATAGACAATAAATTAGTTTTGTTTTTTTTTATCAGCAAGTTTTTTTTTAAGTCTATCTCGTGTGGGATTTGATTGTGTATTCATTTCTTTTCCCATTTGCTCTCTCTGTTGTGGGTGCATCTGTTGTGCCATTTGCTGAAACATAGCCATAGGATTAGCTCCATTTTGTTCTCCCCCCATCATATTTCCCATTTGCTGAAACATAGCCATAGGATTAGCTCCATTTTGTTCTCCCCCCATCATATTTCCCATTTGTGAGAATAGATTTTGTCCCATGTTCTCACACATTTCCATTGCTTCTTTCTGTAAATCTTCTTTGCTGATATCATTATCATCAACTCTTTCTGTAACAACTTTATTTATCCCCTCAAAGATCTTTCCTATCCCCCCACCAGTAACCAGTTTAGAGAATACTTCACCCATATCACTATCATCATTTAAATCTCCTAACATCTCATCCATATTAATACTATTTGAGACCTCTTCAGCAATCTTACCGATTTGAGAGTTCTTTATCATATCTTCTAAAGGATTCGTTTCTTTATCAGGTTCTTTATCAGATGTTTTATCTATTTCTTCTTTATGGATAGTTTCTTCTTTATGGATAGTTTCTGTCTGTATTTCTTCACCAAGTTCTTTAATATTTTTTAACTCTTTAATTAATGCTTTATCTTTAGTATTTAACTCATTCACACCCGATGATAATGATTCAAGAGTTTTTTTTAATTCATCATTCGCCCTGTAAGATACATTCAAAAGACTAAATGCCTGTAAATATTTCCAAATACTATCTTTTGTCTTATCATTTATTTTAGACGACCATATTTCTTTAAAAGAAACACCTGTAAGTAATATTTCATCATTTGTAAATAGTTTATTATCTTTAGTTTTTATACAGTCAGAAATTTTATCTATTCTATCCATGAACTCTTTCATTAATTCATTTTCTTGGAGAGAAAAATCTGTAGAATCAATAACTGAATTATAATTTTCATAAATTACAGATTCATATTCAGGAAAGCTTGTAGTTAACTCTTTAACAAATGAAGTAAATACTTTTAAAAGATTCGTACTTAGTGTATCATTGTCCATTTATTATTCCTTTATACTATTTAATATCTTTATACGCACAATCTTTTTAAGTGATTATTTTCTACTATTCATAAACTCTTCATAATTTTTGTTAAAATCATCTATACGTTTATCTTCATTTGATGAGTTTCCTGATGATATAGTTGGTACACTAGAATCATAACTAAGTTTTTCATATGAACTTCCAAAATCTTTATGAAAATTATCTTTAAAATTATCATTCGCTTCACTTATTTCAGAAAATCCTATAGAACACCCACCATCAGGACACCAAGCCTCTAATTCATCATCATTTTTGTCTTCTTTAGTATCATTTACAGACATAATTTTCTTGGCAAAATCATTCATATAATCAAAAAGCTTTTCTCCTGAAACTATTTTACCATTATGAAATAATGTAGGTACAGTTTTTACAAATGGTGGAAGAGAACCTATAGTATCTATATTGACAATATCAAAATATTTTAAAAGATCGTGTTTAGACAATCCCACAACTAATCGTATAGAATGATCACATCTTTTGCTAATATATATTTTTCTTTCACTCATTTATATAGTAACAAAAAAATCTATTTGATAATAAACATAAAAAAAAAATTTGATTTAAATAATATTATACACTAATATAAAGTTCATAATGAAGATTAAAATTGAGAATACAAAATATGATGATGAAACCATTGATTTCACTATCTCAGGTGATAGAGAAACTGGTCTTGAAAAGAGTATTGTAAACTCTATTAGAAGGATACTCTTGACAGAAATACCATGTGTAGCATTTAGGTGTGATGAGGGAAAACCGTCTGATCTTGAAATGGAAACAAACAAAACCTCATCACATAATGAGTTTATACTTCATAGAATATCTCTAATACCTCTCTTTATTAATCCATTTGAATACAAAAAAGATTATCTATTTCAACTTCAAGTGAAACATGATGGTGATAAACCATACATATTTGTAACAAGTGATATGTTTGAAATATACCCCCTTAAAGAAAATCTAGAAGATGTTAATCTTAACATAATTGATATGAATAATTATGATTTGAAGAAACCATTATCTAAAGATGAAAAGAAAAGTATCATTAGACCATTTATTTACAAAGAAAAAGAATACTATAATCTTATAACTGAACTAAAAAATACATATTCAAGTGATTCATATAATCAAGAATTATCACTTTATGGATCCCCTTCAATATCAAATGGAAAAGAACATTCAAGATGGAAATCTGTTTCTGATGCTGTTTATACATTCACAAAAGATTCAGATATGTTTAAAAGTGTTGCTAATGAAAAAGCTGATCTTAAGAATATAACTAACGAAGATGAAAGATTAAGTTTCATCAAATCTTTAGAATTGTCAGAAAGTGAAAGGTATTATCACCGTGATATAAATGGTGAACCATATATATATGATTTTAAAATTACTAGTTGTCATTATCTAAAATCAAAAGATTTATTCCTTCTAGCAAATAATATAATGAAAAATAAGTTAACTAATCTTAAAAATAATCTTATAACTCTCGTTCAAGGAAAAGAAACTCCTATAAGTGTAAAGAATCATAAAGTTTCAACATTAACATATGAAATACTTATTCCCGGTGAGGATGATAGTCTAGGAAATGTTATTCAAAGTCATCTGGTAAATAACTTTATAAACGATGAATCTTTGATAAATATCTGTAGTTATAAACGCTCACATCCACTAGAAGAACATATTGTTCTTAATGTTTCAATAAATCCTCAACACAAAATAGCTAAAAGTAATGATGAAGTAAAATTAAATAGTATTGTAAAGTTTCTAGAAGATGTTATTAATGAAATCTCTTCTATATATGATGAGATTATTTCTGTATCAGAAAAGTTACTTTAAAAAGTTCTTAATAAATATCAATCTCTTAGATGGTAAATTATGTAAATAATCTTCAATAGTTTTTAGTCTTATTTTATAACCTGTAGATTTATAAATCATATGTATCTCTTTAATAAGAGGTTTATACTCATATTGTATATCTTTAAAGTTTATTTCTTTTTTTACATAGATAGAGAAATAAATATTATACAGATTATCTTTTAATTCATGAAAGAACTCTTTGTTATTAGAGAATATATCACTATCTTCTGGAAAATAATTCAAATATTCTTTAAGATTTCCATTCTTTCTTAATTCAAAATACAATAATGATTTATTATTAGTATTTAACTTTAATTCTTTCATTATCTTAAATGGCATTGTTAACCACTTGTATCTTTTACCTTCTTTCACATATGTAAATCCTTTAATTCTACAATCAGTCACATCAATATCGTCCATATTCTTGTAAACTTTAGGTACTCTAAATCCAAGATCTTCATTAAGTTCAATATCACAAAGATTTACAGTATCATAAATCTTGACAAGGATAATTTCATCATTCTCTATGTATGAAATATTTCTGTTAGATCTATTACGAAGAACAAAAGAATAAGAATAATTTTTATTGAGGGTTTTGTAATCAATATTCTGCGTTTCTTCAAATAATTCTTTATACGTTTTATTCATTATCCAGCGATTATTACATCCTATAGTAGATCTTGAAGAAATATTCCATTTATCATTATTATAAAAAATATTTATCATTGTACCATCAAAAAGTTCAGTAAACTTAATATCATCACTAATAAAACCTTCAATTTCTATAGATTTAATCGGAGGTAGAACTAGTATCTTTTTTTCTTCATAATTATAGACTAATCCTCTTAAATGTCTCTGCCACTCTTCAACAATATCTTCACTATTATTTTTCATGATATAACATTTTTCCTTTGAATACTTTCTATATTTAATTTTGTATTTTGAAAAAAATGTTCTCATATCATCTATGTTATTATCAAGAATGTTCTTAATTTCCATCTATATTACTTATATCATATAATTACAACCATTTTTTTAAGTATAAAATATCTAAATTAATATATAGCAATCATTAATGAGTAACATACCAGAAGAAAGTAACTTATCAGAAGAGAGTAACTTATCAGAAATGAAAACAGATACTTGGGGTGATTCTATTGAGTGGGATATGGTAGATGAATCAGAAAATCCTGAAAAGGATGCTTTAGGTTCTGAAAAACATATCTGGGGAATTATACCCAATTTAGGAGATATATTCCTTGTATTATTCTCAGATAAAAAGATGTTCTTAGGTTATGTTGGAGATGTAGAAAATCAAGATGGTAAATACTTCACCCTAAAAAATAGTAAAAAATCTCTACTTTTTGAGACTGAAGGAAGTGGTATTATAAAAATGAAATCTGATGACTATGAAATAATTGACATCATAAAGATAAAAAAATATGATATGAAATTATTAGAGATACCTGAAAAAATAGAAGAAAAAATAAATGATAATAATGATATAGCTTATACTTTAATTGATGAGAAAAATCGAGTGTATTCGAGACAAGAATTAAAAGAGATTCTAATATCTACTCTTCATTCACAATACAACAAAGAATCAGAAACAAAATCCTTGAAAGAGATTGTAGAATATGCTGATATATTACTTGATATATCAGGAGAAGAATATACAATAAGGGGGAAATATGAAAATTGGTATATACCAATTATAACCAATGAAACAAAGATCATAGCTGATGAAGCGGAAATATCTGAAGAGATTAAAAATCTTATAGAAAATGATATGCTCATAACTGATAGTAACACTAAAAATGATAAAAATTATATAAGTCTCATGAAAAATCTACTACATTTATGGGATAATATTATTACAGATCATAGTAAAGAAGGCTTATTGATAGATGATTATGATGGTAAAGTTTACAGAAATTGTCTCAATATGAAAAATTGTTTGGGTACAAATGGTTTGTATTCTTTTGATGAAATCAAAAATAATAGAAGTTTTAAAATACCTACAACATTTGACAGAGTTACAGGTGATTCTAACTTTATGGAACTTAAAAAACCAATGAAAATAAATATTTTAGGTATATTAACAATCCCATATCATTATTACCCATTTATTTCAGATAATCTTTTATATACAAACAAACTTACTTTATATGAAAAATGTATTTTTCAAGAATTAGTAAAACAAACAAATATTCATAAGAGAAATGAGTTTAAAAATAATGATATTATTACAAGCGATTTCAAAAATGTAGACTATAATTATGATTTAAACTCGTTTACCATTCATAAACTGAAAAGTAAAAATAAAGAAGAATTATTGAATGATATAACAAATATTAAACCATCTGTAAAAGAATTATTGATGAGTTTAGATGATGATATATTAACAAGAGTCACAAATTATCAAGATATCTCAAAAATCTTAATAAACTATGAAATAAATTACTCAGATTTAGATAAAGATTTCTCATATATAAATGATTTATTAAAGAAAAATACAAAAGTTTCTCCAAAATTATATAAATTGAAACAAAGACGTATAGTGAAAAGAGAATTAACAATCGAGAAAAGAATATCATTATCAAAAGATATAATATTTGGTATGTTAAATATTACGGCTAGAAATATTCTTATAAAAAGATTTATAGACACTTTTTGTGTGAGTAGTTCTGAAGAACCGAACTGGTATATAGGTATTCATGATAAGAAAAAACTATTGTGTAAACATTATTCTTATTTATCTGGAGAAAAGGGAACAGAAGAGTTTTTTATGATGAAACAAAAGTTTCAGAAAGTTCCTCCAGAAGATGGTAATATATACTGTAAAAATTGTGGTGAGTTCATATGTCTTGAAGAATTCTCACACGATGACGGATTCACAAATGATTTACCAACTTCTACAAAAGAAGTAATAATTCAAGAAAAAGATCTATTTGAAAAATATGATGAAAGTGATATGAATAATATAGGATTGTTAAAAAATATAGCACATGGGATGGGTGTTGAACTTAATGATGAAGATATAATTATTGTAATCGATACATATTCATCATTGAGTGAAGATATCATAGCTAACAAAAGATACGACATGCTTAATATTACATTAAGTAACGAGCATCCTAGAATTGTAGAAATTAAAAAGAAATACAAAAAAGATAAAAAATCACTACTTAAATCTACAAAAGCATTTCAGATATTCTTGAAAATTACTAATAGAATCATTTCAATGATAAGTTTATCATTAATAGTTATAGCGACCTCAATACCAGTATACAATAATAAATATATAAAAGATTTCAAATTATTTAATAATGATAATTCCATAAGTAAAGATTTTTTAGGAAAAATTGTACTTGTTTTGAAAAAGGTCTCTCATACTTTTGGTGAGAAATATCAAAAGCTGTATGAGGAAGTATATAACGAGAAGAAATCCTACGATGTGATAAACTTAGACGGACAGATTAATAACTTAATTACATTTTTCTTGACCAGTAGTTTCCCCAAAATGATATTGAGATTCAAAGCTTATTTAAGATTCAAAGAAAGTTATGAAAAAAAATATGTTAATTATGAATGGTCTATTTATAAACCACTTAGTCTTAACAAACTTGTTAGACAGATTAATGATTCTGTAAATAATGATAAAAGTAATGAAGAATTACTATTGAAAACATACAATGTAGTCAATATAGAAAACATTACTAGTGTATCGGGAACAGATAATTATGATATTCATAAAGGATTGAATATTCAGACAAATATTTTAATAAATACAGCATTTCAAAGGTTATTTAATCTTTCAGTTAGTCTTTACGGTAAATTAGAAAAACCCAACTTTTATTTAGATACAAATATTGAGAGGTTTTTTAATGAATCAAATGATGAAATTAAGGATATATTTATAAAAAGTGGATGGAATGATAAAACAAAGACAATGGGTCCCATAAGTTTTAAAGAATTAAGAAATAAATTAATTCCGAATATTCTAAAAACTGTATATGAAAAAAGTAATAATGAACTTCAGTCATGCTTTACACTCAAAGAACATTGTAACGAGTTTATACATGTCAATGTAAATAATTACGATTTATCTATGATAAATGTAAATCCCAAACGATTTTATAAACACACAATACCAACTGTGTTCCCCTCTGTAAACTTTAATATCATAAAAGATGAAATAAAAGATAAAATATTCAAAACCTTTGCGTTTGATCCGTCCAATAATATAGTGAAAAAGACATATTCTGTAAATTATCTTGGTAAGTTTTTGTTAGATATAGCTAATTTTTCTGGAATAGATATGGATGATAATAGTGGACATCTTGAAAAAGATATACCTAAGAATGAAAAGAACTTTCACAAAATTATAGAATACTGTCATGATAAAAGTCGTATGAAGATTACTTTTATCAATCTACCAAAAAATATCACAAATAGTTTATTAAATGACTCAATTAACAAAAAACATATCCGTGAATACTTTTTACTTATGAATTATAAAGATTACGATTTCAATAGTGAAAAGTTTATAAACATTTTAGAAATGATTGAAGAAAATAAGATTTCCTTCAAAGATACAAACAAATATTTAACAGAATTATACATAGAAATAGAGGATAAGAATAATGAAATGTTGACTATTATAGGAACACTTATGAAAACATATTTAGATAATGATAAAGTATGTAAAGATAAATTTCAGAATATTTTCATCCCTGGTAAAAAAACACACATAAAATTATATGATAAAATGAGAGAGAAATTAGAAAGTTATGGATTCATCAACTACCGGGATCTTACAGAAAAGAATATAGAAGACATATTTAGATTATTAGTTGAAGACGAAACATTCGATTTTGAATATATAAAAGATGTAAGTAATGAAATATTATATATTATATCAAATGTTATCAATAACGGAGTTAAAAACTCTTATATATCTAAATATTGGAGACTAAGTGATGTTAATAAAGAATGGTATAAAAGGTATATTGATAATAATTATTTTTCTCATCACAGAGATATTTATAAAAAATCTGTGATAAAAGACTTCTCAGAATATTTTAGTAAAAATAATCATCATTTCATCAATCTGTATGAAAAAATAAAAAATCTTACAGATAATATAAATATTCAACGAAATATTACCAAATCATTAACCGAAAATGTAAAGTCTATATGGAAATATGTTTATCTAACAATAATTAAAGAATTATTCTTATTTTCAGATAATTTAAGAAATGAATTAGATATGAATGAAAGCGATGAAGACAGTGTTGATATTTTAGAAAGATTTACTTTAGATATTACAATACATCTATTCGAAAAACGATATGATTTAACCTGGATATATTCCAACAAAGACAATTTAAATGAATTATTAGGCGTTCAAAAAGAAAGAGAAAAACAGAAACTAATCCATAAATTAGATGGAATGAGCAATGATAAAAGACATGCTTCTACAGAATTACATACAATAGGAACTAAAAATCATTTCAAAGCGTCGGAAAAAGAAAATATGGAACATATAGAAGAAGAAGATTACAAAAATGAATTAGATGACTTTTCATACATAAATGAACTAATGAATGGTGAGTCCTTAAGTGAAACACATTATGTTGTTGAAGATGATCTATCTAATCAAAATTATGATACAGGAGAAACAATGGACGATGATGGTGGTAATATGGAATAATAAATAAAATATTGTATAATAATATAATGCGTAAAAATACATCCTCTAAATCTAGACTGAGAAAAAAAAGATTATATGGTGGTGAAGATCCACCAGGGACATCGGTGGATCCACCAGGGACATCGGGAGATCCACCAGGGACATCGGGAGGACCACCAGAACTATCAGGAGGACCACCAGAACTATCAGGAGGACCACCAGAACTATCAGGAGGACCACCAGGGACATCGGGAGATCCACCAGGGACATCGGGAGATCCACCAGGGACATCGGGAGATCCACCAGGGACATCAGGAGGACCACCAGAACTATCAGGGGGACCACCAGAACTATCAGGAGGACCACCAGGAACATCAGGAGGACCACCAGAACTATCAGGAGGACCACCAGAACTATCAGGAGGACCACCGGGACCACCACCATCATCTCTCGGCGAACTATCTGGAGGACCACCCGAACCACCACAATCATCTCTCGG
>Ga0206126_10001739_pt1 | contig 25506 bp, 10 predicted proteins | sample Helgoland_Spring_5_FD_148621 | JGI IMG/M metagenome (GOLD analysis project Ga0206126, IMG submission 148621) | Pelagic subsurface seawater microbial communities from Kabeltonne, Helgoland, North Sea - Helgoland_Spring_Bloom_20160412_1 | ecosystem: Environmental > Aquatic > Marine > Epipelagic ...
TATTACAACTATGAAAGATACCATTAGTCCATCAATAACCTTACTCCTTCTGAGGTCTATTATGGAACTGGAGAACGAAAACTTAGGCGCAGGAAAAGAATCAAATAACAAAATTTTAATTGAACGGGAAAAACAGAATCAAAATATTTATTTAAATTGGTGTCAAAACGCGCTTAATTTATATCTGAAAAGGTCTACTTTTATTTGATAACATACACCATCCAAAAAAATATTCTGTAGTGAAAGATGTCGAAGACAAAATTATAGGATTCCCAAAGTCAAAAGCTGTGCTCGAACCAATTGTCTAAACACCTTTGAAGTGAACACTAGTAGACAGAAGTTTTGCTCGGTAGAATGTCGAAAAGTGAGAGTTGAAAAATCCTAAGAAAAGATGTATTTCCAGGGACTTCAAAACAAGTTTGATCACGACTATAATTACGTATTTTCTAATTGATTCCAGGATTAGATTTATTCACCCCAAAGGGTAAGAGAAAATCGGAGGGGGAACAAAATAAAATAGCAGTAAAATACTTTGTTACCTCTTTGGTACTTTATCTTTTATTTGTGCTAAACAATGCCTAAGTTCAACCTATGAGTTATTTTTAAACTAACATTAATTTACAATAATAGAGCATCAAACCATTAATTTTACTGCTTAAGTTAAAATGTGCTTATTATCTTTGAATTATAAGAAAAAAATAGACCTGTATTTCTTCATTTAATGAAATATTTAATCTTAATGGTGGTTTTCAATCTTTTAGCAACCACCTGTGCTAAAAATGAAAAGTGTCAAGTGACTCTTGAATCAGCAAATTGGCTTAATTGGTTTGGAGGAATACCCAATGTGGGTGGAACTGATTATTCAATTAAATTTTTAAGTCAGGAATGTGAGGATTTAAAGATAGACTCTGTTTTCATAGATGGAAAAAGCTTGAAATTCAGGGTAAACCGAACCGAAAATCTTTGGGAAATAACAGCATCAAAAAGCATAAAAAATTCTATAAGCAACCGAAATCAAATAATGTCTAAGCCAAGCTCCACCAAAAGCGCACCTCCCCCCAAGACTGCCAGAATAATCTATTCTTTCAATAATAGATCTTCGAAAATTATTGTTGATCGCTTTACTCAGGGAAAAGATCAATTTCGTCAGTAAATAATGTGACCGACATAAACTAGAAAAACCAATGGGGATGAGAATTGTATTTATGGGTACGCCTGAGTTTGCCGTTGCCTCTCTCGAAGCATTGGTTAACTCAAATCAAGAGATTGTAGGCGTAATTACTGCCCCGGATAGACCTCAAGGACGAGGAAAAAAAGTGGGCGTCTCTGCAGTAAAAGCATTTGCCCTCTTGAACGAATTAAGAGTCCTACAACCAGATAATCTAAAAGAGGAATCGTTTATCAAGGAACTGTTATCACTCGAAGCCGATTTACAAATAGTCGTCGCTTTTAGAATGCTACCGGAAGTTATTTGGTCGATGCCTAAAAGAGGTACCTTTAATCTACATGCTTCTTTACTCCCTCAATATAGAGGAGCAGCTCCTATTAATTGGGCCTTAATCAATGGGGAATCTGAAACAGGAGTTACCACCTTCTTTTTAGATAAAAAAATTGATACTGGAAAAATAATTCTACAAGAACAGGAAGTGATTCAAGAAGAGGATGACTTTGGTACACTTTATGGCAAATTGATGCTGAAAGGGGCATCGCTCATCTTAAGAACGGTTGCCCTGATCGAAAAGGGATCCATAGATACGATACCTCAGAATGATGAGAACGCAGGTCCCTTAGCACCTAAGATATTCAAGCAAGATTGTGAAATAAATTGGGCCCAAGATGCTGATGGTATCGTTAATTTCATCCGTGGTATGTCACCCCATCCGACTGCTTGGTGTAAATTCAACAATGAAATACTGAAAATATTTCACGTAAATAAAATAACTACGAACCATCTGGATTCTGGGAAATTTGAGAGTGACGGAAAAAAATATTTGCATTTTGGTACCCAATCCTCTGATTTAGCCATTACTTCATTACAAATTCAGGGAAAAAAAAGAATGACCGTCGAAGAATTCTTGAGAGGTTACCGCATGCACTAATTAATAGATCAAAAACTATAATAAATGAAGATATCAATGATCGCCGCCATGAGTACCAACCGAGTAATTGGTATAAACAATGACTTGCCTTGGCATTTGCCTGATGACTTCAAGTTCTTTCAAACTAAGACAAAAGGACATCATATACTCATGGGACGTAAGAATTATGAATCTTTACCTCAAAAATTTAGACCTCTTCCCAATAGAATCAATCTCATCATCACAAAAAACAATAACTATCAAGCTGAAAACACATATATTTTTCATTCACTTGAAACGGCCATCGAATATGCTGAAATACAGGGTGAAGAAGAATTATTTATTATTGGTGGAGGAGAAATTTACCAATTAGCACTACCCTATGCAGATACCATTTATCTAACTGAAGTCGATGCTTCTCTAGACGGTCATGCCTACTTCCCTGTTTTTGATAAACAAATTTTCAAAGAAACACTGCGATCACATCATGCTTCAGATGAACGCCATCTCTACAGCTTTAATTACGTGACTTATCAAAAAAAATAAGAGAAAGAGAAAAAATATAGAGAGCTCTAGATCGTTTGACCTTCTTTGTCGTATTCTTTTTTAATTGCATCAATAACATCTTTTTCCAAAACTTTACCATTACTCCTATTGGCTGCTTGAATCGCACAATATCTCAAAACATTCAATATACTCCCCCCAGAGATTTCAAACTTATTGGCTATTTTGTCAAAATCAATATTTTCAATATCATACATTGAAAAATATTTTTCCCACAACTTAACCATCATGGATTGATCTGGTTTGGGGAAATAAATAATACTTTGAAATCTCCTTAGGAAAGCATCATCAATATTGTCTTTAAAATTTGAAGCCAAAATAGCAATCCCATCAAAATCCTCAATCCGCTGGAGCAAATAAGAGACCTGTTGATTGGCAAACATATCATTACTGCTCTGTGTACTAATCCGCTTACTGAACAAAGCGTCAGCTTCATCAAAGAATAACACCCACCCTTTATTCTCTGCAATTTTGAAAATATTGGCTAAGTTTTTTTCCGTTTCACCTATAAATTTTGAAACTACAGAGGATAAATCTATCCGATAAACATCTAGATTTTCACTTTTTCCAAGCAGTGCTGCAGTCATCGATTTACCGGTACCAGGTGGACCATAAAAAAGGGCTCGATAGCCCTTTTTAAGATATTTTTGCAACTCAGTATTCCGCATGATTTCTTTTTCATTATTGACCCATGTCTTTATATGATCAATATCTTTCAATAATTTAGGCTCAAAAATGGCATCGCTCCATTCCAATCTTGTGGTCAAAAGTTGGGCGGGAAATGTAGGTGAAAATCTGGGTTTATAAGGCTCATTTAATGTCAAATTCGACAAAAACTCTTTACTTACAATCAATTCTCCACTCCAAATAGGTTCGTGTTCATTCGTAAATCCTATCGAGATGGTATTTTGTTGAGCCAAAACATGTTCCTCTTCAAAGCATTTATATAAATCAAACCTACGTGTTAAGTCTGATCCTGCAATAATAAATGCCGCCGTTTCTCCTGTCGGCAAAAAACCATTATGCTTCTCGCCTTTAACACCGCCAAATTCAGCATAATACTTATCATACTGTTTATTTTTAGTGAAAAATATATCAAAAATGGAAGGTCTTAAATGGGGTGCCAAAGCGATGATCATTACCAAACGATCAATTTCACCTAGTCCATGATGACGCGTGAATTGGGCGTAGTAAGAATCATCCTTTTCTAGCTCAGGTATTATCGGTAATTCACCTCCTACTACTTGTTCGAAATAGTCTTTCAATCTATAGGATATAATCTCTTCTAGCCATTCCAGCTCTTTAGCTAACGTTGCTAAACTATTATTTAAAATTAAGTCCAATTTACAATCATTCTTTTCGACATCCAAGGTAGTTTAACAGTGCCAAATCCCCAAGGGAGACTCTTTAAAAGTATATCTATGGTCTTTTTTTCAACCTCTAATTCCCAGAAATCATCTTTCTCTTCTATAAATCCTTGTCTCACAAAAAAACCTTCTCTCATGGCATCTATCGAAGAGGATTTTAATTTTTCCCAGTTTTGTATGACTCCCTTGAGCATTAAGTCTGAAGTTTCTTTTTCTTTATCTGTCAATTCAATTTGCAAAGGTACTGGCGTTGCCAACTTGATTCCACATAAAATTTTATTTAGAAGTAGTTCGTGCTCAGGTGTTTCATTAGAGCCTGTTATCAAATATTGAATAAGATGTGTTGCTCTTACGGCATCTCCCTCAGTTTTAAATGATCCTTTTTCAGTCATCTCTAACATTTGAAAAAATCGATCCAAATAAGGCCAAACAATAACGATTCCTGCGTTTTTTATTTCAATACGATGCTCTAATTTGACCGATTCAATATCATCAATCGGGTCCAATACGATAGGCAAAAGTTTTACTTCTGAATCATTCTCTTTTGGAATATCTCGTACTTGTTTAGATGTATTAAATGAGACAATCATTTCTACGAGTTTATCTGAAATATTCAAATAAGCGTAGGCGTTCATATCAAAATCAAAAGAGATTTGATTTACTTTTTTAAATTGCTGTAAAAATAAATGCACTAAATCAAGTGCGTTAAGATTCATGAACTTAGCATTCAATACAGATTGATATATGGTCTGATAAAATAACTCATTGATGATCTTTGGTTGAATGTAAGGCCAAATCTGGGTAAATAGTTTGATGATATCAGATTTATATTCCATTAACGATTTAGTATGCTTTGGGAATAATGCTCGAGTAATCAAAAATAAAATATCTTCTTTTTCATTTCTGACTACTCGGGTTCTCACATCGCTATTTTCCATCACAGAAATAATGGCTACCCTTACATCCTCATGTCCTGTATTTAAATAACTTTCGATTTTACGTACAAAAGCCAAATATGATTTAATCAAAAAAGCATAATCAGCAGGTAAAGATCCAGTAGTAATATAGTAAGTCATTATAGCAATGAAATCTTTATTAGGATGATGTTGGACCAAATGAGTATTTGGAATAGGCATCACTTCGTCATTTAAATTTAAATCATTAAATAACTTCATAAAGGGAAGAAATTTCATTTCTCCCTCATGCAATGCATCACTGGTAATTTTTAATAATTGTTCCTTTACTTTTGGGAAAAAAAAGGGGGTCTTCTTTGTTATGAAGGTTACCGAAGATAATATAAATCGATCATGATCGAAGCTTTCAAGATGAGAGAAATATCTGAAAAGAAAAGTGATCCATTCATCTTTTGCTTTTAAATAACCCCATCTCTTGATTAAAATATTGAAATTAACAACAAAGGCACCATGCTGTGGAGACAAAATAAGTAATATTCTATCAATAACCTGAGGTTTCATGATTGGAATAATCTTTTCAAAAACCCCATCAGGCCTTTTAAGCATGGATACGGCTTCAATAAAAGATTTTGGATGCTCGTTAAGCATCTGATTCGTTAACCGAACCAAGTTTTCTGACTTAGAAAATCCTTGATGATCAAGCTCGATAGACCACCATGGATATTCATTATAAAGAATGAGATGCAACAAAAAATCTATATCTCCTTGCCAAGCTAACTCTTTATTGGCATAGGTAATCGTATTAAGCTTAGTTGATTCCAAATAAGCTGATATTTCCTGTGATTCTTGACTTCCTGCAAGGTCTATTAATTCAATTTTACTCATCTGCATACTTATTGACCATTGGTCCAACATTTCATCCCAAATTAGTTCATCATTGGCTGTAGGGTATTCATGTTGGTACCTCAGAATAATCAGGATAAAATAATTGGTAAGTACTGATTTTTTTACAACTGCGGTGAAGGCCTGCTCAAATTGCTTCGCGATTTTTTGAGCCTGCCCATGAACTGAAGGCCTTATGATTTTATATAGAGAAAGGAATTTTTTTTCACCTAAAAATGAGATCAAAAAATCAAGATCTACAGACTTTTTGATGAGCGCATCAATATTTAATTTAAAATGATGCCCATCTACTTTAGCTAATTTAACCAATATTTCATAAAACCTTTCTACCGAGTGAACGGCTGACCAATTTGGAAATGTTCCCGTCGTAATTACCACTTCAACAAAATCGTATATATCAAAATGAGCTAAATAATCATCTTTAATACTGACATATGATAGGGACTTTAGTTGGTCAAGATCTGCTTTTGCAGCTTTTGACAAGGTCAATTTTGGAGGAGCTACTGATTTTTTAGGATTCAACTGCGCCAATAATAAACCGCTCAATATATTGAATTCTATTTTTTGAATATTCCTTAGGCCTAATAAAATCAACTTAGAGGTAAAAACGATTTTTGAAACTGAGAATACCATACTTTGCCATAAAGGTTCCCATTGTCCAGCATAGTCAGGCATCATTTGATTAAAGTATTGGGAAATTAATTTTTCTGGCAAACGTTGAAATAAACTGATCAACACTTGTTCAACATCTCTGTCTTTCCTTAATCGTGATATAAAAAATTCCCTCTTAAAATGGAGTATCCTGTTGAATGCCTCTTCTGATTCATAAATAAAAATCCCTTCGTTAAGCTTATTACGATCTTTTAAAAAGTTTATAAATGCATCAACATAATAGAGGGTAATCTCATTCTTTTTTAGAGCCAATAAAAAAACTTCAAACTCATCGGGAATGATGAAAAAATTAATTTGATCATCCAAAAATTTTAAAAGAGATTCTTGATCATAATGATCATGCGATAAACCAAAAATTATCATTAAGACTTCTAGTTCAAGCATCGATTTTTGATTGGCTTTTTTGATAGAGTTCATGATCTCATTAAATGAAATCCCACCAAACTTATAATCTATTAATTTGATTAACTCGGCCAATGTTTCTTGTTGGAGAACTCTTAAAAATATTTTCATTTTTCCAATACTTTGCCGAGTAAGTATTTGCCAAATCGTACTTTGTATAGATAATTGATTTCTAAATTGAAATTCAAATTCCTGAAAATTCAAATAAGGAGTTTCGGCCTCTTTAAATTCCAATTCAATAACTTTTTCTAATAATATTCCAAATGTCCGATGTGGATACAAATCAAATGAGCTTACTGGAGCTAGATCGCCAAGATCATTCAAATTCAAAAACTCTTTTTCTAAGGCTGCCCCCTCATCCGAGGTTATCAGCAAGTGTAAAGGAGATAGCATGGGGGTATCTGCACCAAAAAGGCTCTCGATAGAGATGAGGAGATCGGAGGATAATAATTTATAAAATTTATTTAACGTACTCGATTCGATCTCTTTAAAAAATTGGGTCGTCAATACTCCTCTAACCAAAAGATCCTTAAAAAAAGTCTCAAAGGATGACCAACGGTTGAAAGGCGTTCTGCTGATACCCCCTTCTTCAATCACAACGCGCAATAAAGCGAGGTCTTTGGCCTCAGTTGAAGGCTGGAGATCCAATTTTGAAGGCGTCTCCTGAAATTCCCGTACCGCAGCTAGCAACAAAGCCTCATCACCCTTCTTGTCATCAAACATAGCCGCAAGCAGAGTCAAGGCATCAGCAGACAATAATGCCAAAAATTGACGCACGGTACTCAGGTCAAACTCTTTGAAAAATACGGCTTTCAAGAGGTTACCGCTCAAAAGCTCAATAAAAAACGTCTCAAAAGATGACCAACGGTTGAAAGGCGTTCTGCTGATACCCCCTTCTTCAATCACAACGCGCAATAAAGCGAGGTCTTTGGCCTCAGTTGAAGGCTGGAGATCCAATTTTGAAGGCGTCTCCTGAAATTCCCGTACCGCAGCTAGCAACAAAGCCTCATCACCCTTCTTGTCATCAAACATAGCCGCAAGCAGAGTCAAGGCATCAGCAGACAATAATGCCAAAAATTGACGCACGGTACTCAGGTCAAACTCTTTGAAAAATACGGCTTTCACGAGGTTAACGCTCAAAAGCTCAATAAAAAACGTCTCAAAAGATGACCAACGGTTGAAAGGCGTTCTGCTGATACCCCCTTCTTCAATCACAGCGCGCATTAAAGCGAGGTCTTTGGCCTCAGTTGAAGGCTGGGAATCCGATTTTGAAGGCGTCTCCTGAAATTCCCGTACCGCAGCTAGCAACAAAGCCTCATCATCTTTCTTATCATCAAACAAAAGCATCAACTTTGCCAAGGTTTGACTAGATAGTAATGAGAGAAATTTAGACAACTTTTTCTTGTCAATATTTAGAAAGAATTGAACTAATAAACTTTGGTCCTCGAGTAAACATTCAAGAAAAAGATAAAGTAGCCTTTGCTGATGTAATATTTGATTGATTTCTACAATATTGAAATTAATAATCTGGGTGAAGACAGATAATCTCATCTCCGGTGAAAAATTTCTAATCAACAAATTCAAATCAATAACCTTACGGGGAGTGGCAAACGACAATAACTTTAAATAAAGCAGCTCTTTTAATTCCGATTGAGTGGTAGCTACTGGTGCAATATTCAAAATCCAGTCACTCGCCATTAATCTCACTTCTTGAACCAAATCACCCATTTGACCTGATAATAAAAGTAATAAGTCATTCTCAAGTTCAGTCAAATCTTTTATTTCAAATTTGAACTGAGCACCTTGAGAAATCAGATCATAGGCCTTTGATGAACTTATGAATTGATTAAATGATTCATCTTCTAACCAGTCAGCCGTTTCCTTTGGTTTTTCCTTTAATAATATGACCCATGCTAATTTAAACTGGTTCTTTAGTTCATAGAAATCTTTGGAATGTAAGGCCTTGAAAATACCTAAAATTATACTTTTTTTGAAAAATGTAAATCTGTTACGCGTTACAAAAAAATGAAAGAATTTAATCTCCCAAGAGTTTTGAATGTGTGAGGATAATGAAAGCCTTAATAAACTAATCAAATCGGCTTTTGAAACCTTTTTGAATAATCGTTCCCAAAGGATCCAACGATATTGACCGTTAATAAAAAAATTATTTAAAATCACATCATTTCCTATCTCACTATTGAATCTTGTTCGCACTAAATCTGCCTGACTATCTGTTGGGTTGTCAAAAAAAACAGTTAACAATAAATTAAAATCATTGAATATTTTCCTCTCATCAAGGTCAATGTCTTTTAAATCAATCGAATCAGTTTCAGCATCATTTTTCTGAAATAAAGCAACTTGATATTCAAATAATTCCTCAAAATTTTCACCCTTATCCACATCCATTTTAATTAAAATAAATGTTTCAAGTAGCTTGAATCTAAAATTTTGATCTTTTTGCTCCAATTCAGGTAAATATTTTTGTAGTGCCTCAAATTCAGAAGCATTTTTAAAAACTTGCAAAATAATTTTTAAAACGATATCAAAATCAAATTGATAAAGTAATCGAAGCCAAAAAATCTTATGATTAATTCTCTTTTCAAATTGACTGATTAATTGATCGAAATTATCTTCTATTACCATTTTAATTGATGTATTTGGATCTAAATCAACGGATAGCCAAACACCGAGTTCCAAATAATTCAACAATAAAAGAAGATTATCTGTGATTTTAAGATGTTTTTCTTTTGCTGTTTCTAAAACAGTTTGAGCTTGAATGAGTTGTCGTCGTAAGGCAATTAATTTAGAATATTCTCCAGGATCCAAGTGAGCAATAATGGTCGAAAGTAAATCTGTAAATACAATGTCTTTTTTTAACGCTACTCTTTCAAGCAATTCACATAATGATTTATTTAACTGTGGATCAGAAATGGAAAAATTATTGATGAATCCAGCAATTTGCTGGTATCCGTAATAATAAATGTTTTCAGAAAACAATGAGTGTAGAAATACTTTAAGATAATGGAAATTTTCAAAGGCCTTTCTCTTTTTTGTTTCTTGCCTAGCAAAAGAAACAAAAAGCACATCTATTTGAGCCCAAGAGAAGACTTCAAAAATTCGTTGTAGTTTCAGCTTATTTTGATAGCTATTGGAGCCAAATAAAATGATTCTTGATAACTCGATCAGATCTTTCTTTCGAAGCTTTTTAGCCATCTTTAGAATTTCAATCAAAGAATAGTCGAATTCTAATTTTCCCTGATCTAAATAGTCAATCATTGGAACAAGTGATAAATCCTTAATATTCTGTTCTTGACTAAAAAATGAATCCAAATCTTCTTTAATTCGAGTCATATCGAATCCCTTTTCTAAAAATGGTAAATTATCAAACCATGAAGGGTCTGTAATCAATCGTTCAAAAATATGTTTTTTGAACGATGCCGTCATTTCATATCTCTCGATCGATTTAATTATTTTTTCAAACTTTTTCTTTCTTTGAACACCCTGAAGAAAGGCCATGATTACTTTTTCGACCAATGGAAGTTCATTGCCATGAATCAATCTTAGCCATACTACTTTATCATCGTGTTCCTTTTTAAGCGAAAGAATAAATAGCTCTGCATAGTCTCTCAAAAGAACTATCAATACCTCATCGGGAGATTGATCTCCTAACTCCCAAATTCCAGATTTTAAATAATATAAATAAGTATGGATGATCCCCGAATCAACTGAAAGTTTTTTGTAGAGGCTCGTTACCTTTTTTCTATGCTTTAACAACATAGTTTTAGCTATTTCGGACCCTTCAGATCCCATCATTTTATCAATAATGTACTCTCGCCCATAACCCGTTTTTATAGAGATATGATCGATCATGGTAAATAGCAATATGGGCTTTTTTTTAAACTGATGTTTTAATTCATTGATGATATCGCTCACCCACAAAAAACCCATATCATATAGGGTGATAGAAAAAACAGATCGAGTTAACTGAATGACCTGAGCTAGTTCTATAAGCTCCTTTTGAAAAGGGAATTTGTTTTCCCTCTGGAGAACTTGGAAAAACAATTCAATTTGATTGGGATTTAATGTTTGATAGACACGCTCCAAAGCGAGCATAAATTTTTTAATGGTAATGATTGACTTCGTTAGTTGTGAAACAATTTCTTCAATTTCTCTTCGAAAAAATGTTTTGCTAATATTTTCTTTTTTAATTACTGATAAACTTGAAGCACGTTCGTCTAAAATATATGTGATTAACTCATCAATCAACCGCTTAATACTTCTTGTAGATTTGAAGGGCTCCACAAGTTCATTCTCTTTTGCCGATTTTGCTACCAACTGAGACACATGGACTTTCTCGTCTCTGGCGAAACCTTGTACTTTTTTAAAGTTTAACTGAAAAAATTTAATATAATCACTCAGACTTTTTGATACATTGCCATTCATCATGAAATCAAAGGTCAATTTTCTTAAGAAATCATTCAGCTCTTTTTTAGAGAGCTTCAAGTGTTGTTTTCCCCAGACAGACTCCTGTATTTTCTTATTAAACCTCCTGATTTCTAAATAAACTATAGGCTCTACATTCAGCCAATATTCATCTAATTGATTCTCCTTAATTTGATGAAATAATCTTTTTTTAGTGGCCTCATTATCGAGCGTTTTTTCTAAGTTAAACCTTAATGATTGTAGGTCTTTTTTTATTAATCTATGGAATAATGGAGTTGCAGCATCCGAACCAGAAGTCATTACCCCTGTCTTAAGAAAATATATCAATAGCTCTAAATCACTAAAGATATTTTGTTGATCAATGAGCGCATCTATATTCTCCTGCTGAAGTAACTTCCCTACTTCAGTATCTAACATATATGAGAGTCTTACAATAAACTCTTCTTCAAAATTATTCTTATCTATCGTACCCAAGTCAAGACTGAAGTTTTCAATCTGCAGCGTTTTAGAGTAGGGATAATATTTATTAAAACAATAGTCTATCGCATCAAGGATTCTAGACTTAAGGCGACCCACTTCAGAGGCACTCAGCTCCTTATCTAATTCTAATGTTAAGGTATTTATTAAATGAGTTTGTTCCATTGATTTATTACGTTGAAAGCATCAACGAATAAGATTAACGGTTCCTTTTATTTCTGCATGATTATTGGGGTCTAATTGGCATACGTACTTGTAGGCCCCCTTTGGAAGTGATTCATCCTTAAAAATTCCATCCCAAGCTTTTTGATAACCTTGGGATTCGAAAACAAGGGATGAATCTGGGGCCGTAATTTGAATATGGCAATTTGGATATTTTTCAATGTTTCTGATGAGCCATTCATCTTTGATGCCATCGTCGTTGGGTGTAAATGCACTTGGGAAGTAAACCTGAGAATCATCTTGGATAGATCCATCAATGTTCCCTGGCTCGTCTAACCACATGACACAACTCTCAATGGAATCAAAAATGTATTTTTCAGACACTTGAATCGGAATAATGTCCAGCTCTTTTAGAAGACTATGGTTCTTCGTATTCAACTCACAAAAACATATTTTTATATTTTTTGACTTTAGATATAGTATAGCATCCTTAAATGTCCTAATACCAGAATAATCCATGTAAGGTACCAAGGACATATTAAAAACGACCGCCTCCACCTTAGATGAAATAGAACGTATGGTCTTTAAAAACCTCGTTGAAAAACCAAAAAACAAAGGGCCTTTGATGGTCTTTATATAAACTTTCTTTTTAAAATCTTCGGCGTCATCAAAAGTGTCTATAAGCTCATAGATCATCAACTCTAATTTGGATTGATTTGAGTCATCTTCTACTTGGTCTGCCATTTTCTTCATGAAATAAATGGCCGAAATAATAAGACCCAAGCTTACTGAAAATAGTAAATCATAAAATGCCGTCAATCCCATCACAGCCACCATAACGACAGCATCTACTCTAGGAATAATAATCAACTTCTTCAGGGTAACCTTATCCAATAATTCATAACCTATAGACATCATAATGCCTGCAATCAATGCCAATGGAATTTGCCCAATGAATCCCCCACCCCAAATAAGGAATACAAGTAAAAAGAAGGCCGTGGAAATCCCTGAGATACGATTTCTTCCTCCTGCTTGAATGTTAGCTACTGCACAGGCCGTGGCACCACTCCCAGTAAATCCTCCCAAAAATCCAGCAAGTAGATTGCCTATACCTTGGCCCATTAATTCTTGGTTGCTATTATGTACTGAATTGGTCATCTTATCTGCTACTACAGAAGTTAACAAGGTATTTACAGATCCAATAAATGCCAAGGAGCCGGCTGCAATTATTATTCTGAAAATGGTTTCTACATGAGTTAACTGATCTATAGAAATGAGACCAAAATGGCTCAAATCAATACTGAAAGCACCCAGCTTATCAATATTTAGTTCAAAAAAATAGGCCAGTCCAGTCAACGTCAGCAAGGCCACTAGACTACTGGGAATCTTTTTGGTGATTTTAGGAAATAGATAGATAATGGCTATAGTAGCAACTACAATGGCAAATGCCAACCAATTAGCGCGGTCGAAAAAATAAGATATATTGAGTATTTTTGAAATTACGGAAGTGTGTATACCAGGCGCTACGCCAAAAGTGTTTGGAATCTGGAGGACAATAATGATTAGTCCCACACCACTCATAAATCCACTAATGACTGAAAAGGGTATGTATTGAATATTCTCTCCTAATTTCAACAATCCGAAAAATAATTGAAGGCAACCTGCCAACACGAAGATGGCCATCAATACAGGTAATGCAGCCTCTAAACTTCCCTGAATCTCTATTTCAGTAACTACAAGAACAGAAATAGCAACAGTCAATGCACCCGTCGGACTGCTGATTTGACCCGAAGTACCCCCAACAAGTGCGGCTATAAATCCTAAAACAATAGCTGAAACAAACCCAGCATATGGACCCAAACCGGATGCATATCCATAGGCTATCGCTACCGGCATGGTTACTACAGCAGAGGTCAGGCCTGCTAGTATTTCAGTTTTAATGGTTTTGGAAGTAGTCTCAAACATTGATGTCTTCAAATTTTAATCAAAAGGAATAACCCATACTGAAATAAATCATCCTACCTTCTTGACGCTGTAATCCCAATCTGTCAACACTAGAACTGATAAAACCTTCTTTATTTAAAAAATTATAAACATTGATACCAAATTTGTATTTGCCCACATCGGCATTGATATTCCCATTTAACAGGAATAATGTAGGCAACTCTATCCATTCATTTCCTGCTGTTTCCTCAGGTAGACTACCCTCATTGAAAATAATATAATTAGATTTCCGATAAGATTGACTGATCAGCTGTCCATTGATACCAACAGTAATTCTAAATTTTGTTACGTAATCTTTCAATAATGAAAATTGATCTCTCGCTTTGTTCAACTCACTCATTTTGAATTGTAGATCCGCTCCAAATTTTAAATAATGTCTCGGAAATCTCGTGTCACCATCAATCCAACTATCTATTTCAAAAATATTTGAGAAGCTCGTCAACGAATCTTTGGCAGTCTTCGTTTGTGAAAAAGAATAGTTTCCAAAAACATGAAAATTATATCCATCAAGGTAGGATCTTGAGCTTTTATATCGATATTTAAATTCTGCTTCATGACCTGATATTCGGGTAGACGAAGATTTATTGATATAAAAATCACCTACCTTTTTTATTTCATCTCTGACATAGTTTACATAGGTTTGGAAATTTAGATCCCAATGCTCGTTGACTCTTATAAAAGTGCCTGTTTCTAAAGATTCAATTATTTGTGCTTTTAAACCGTCTCCAAACTCTGCTCTAAAAGGAGGAGCAAAAGCTTTTCGATACAAAAAAGCAGGTGGTAAAAAAGCAGAATTATAAATAGCTCTTAACTTGACCATAGAACTCTTACTTTCATTCCTTTTTGCAATGTAGACCAATGAAATTCTAGGTGAGTATTGCTCACCCCAACGTAGTCCATTTTGGAAATTTGAATAAACCTCATCATAATTGAATCTCACGCTTGCGTTCAGAACCAGCTTATCCTTTATCAAGTGCATTTCATCTTGAATATAAAAAGCAGCGAAATTCTCATTCCTATCTCCTAAGGACGAACTTGAATCTAAACTGTAAGTTGCATCATCAACTAACGATGAAGAATAACTCATACTATCCAATTTACCTAAATAAGAATTATTTAAATATTGATAAGCCCAACGGTTCACATACCATTCAGCTCCCACCAATAAAAAATTCGGTAGGTTGTTGACCCCAAGAGTCAACGCTTGAGTTGAAAACTCCAAATTAGCTGTAAGCCGATATTCATCTCCAGATAAAGGACTATTATCAAAATTACCAGCCGACCATTTTGGAATTGATAGATCCTTGTAAAAATGATCTCCAGCGACTTTAAGCTCCAAAGCGCTGTTCTCAAAATCTGCCTTTTCTAATAAATTGGCCTGAATTGTGATGAACTCACGTCTGTCAATACGTCTTCTCAAGGAATTAAGCGAGTCTGTATCATGATTTTGCCATAAATTTTGCGATATAGGCCTAGGAAGATAATAATTATTGGCTTGGGCATTGGCTGTTACCTTCACAGAATTATTAATATAATTAAGCAAAAAATTATAACTGGGCCCATAGGCATTGATGTACTCCAAACCAGTACTGTCAGCAGGTCTTTCCCACACCGTAGTATCATTCATATAAACTAAATTCTTACTCTCTGGTAGCATAATTTTCCAATCTGCATCACCAAAATCTATTTTACTTCCCCCCGATTGATGATAAGTAGCCGACAAGTAAATACTCTCGGTATTATTGATTTGGTTGCCGTATTGATAGTTTATTTTATAGGCATTGTCCAGCGGTTGATTAATAGAATTAAAATCATTACCATTTCCTAATCGTACATTGATGTCATTAATTTTACCCTCAGCTCCAGATTTCGTCACAATATTGATGGCACCACTGAACGCATTGCCTCCATAAATTGCCGATCCCGGACCACGCACCAATTCTATTTGCTTGACATAATCAAGACTGATCCAATCAGGTCCATTTGTACTGGTCATATTATCACTAATTCGATGACCATTAATAAGAATAAGGACATCTTGTACGCTTGTATTTGACACACCCCTAGTGCCAAATTGACGTTCATTAAAATCACCGATCTCAGCAAAACCTGGTGTGATTCTTACCAAATCCAATAAATCTCTGACACCCAGTCGTTCAAAATCATCTTGATCATAAATACTGATAGTAGAAGAAATAAAATCAATGCTTTGGGCAAACTTATTTACAAAAACAGAAACTTGATTTTTACTTTTGATAAAATTATTAATGAATACTTGTAGTGCTGGGGTAATATCAGGTATCGTACGATCCGAAAAACTTGGATTGATTTTATAATATATTTCCATAAAACTTCTCGTACTATCTCTAAAATCCAATGCAAAACTTAATTTAATAGCAAAATTTAATATCGACTCCTTTGATTGTATAGCAGACTGATTAAACTGGCCTTGAAAAAGATTACTGGCAATTTCCAACCCTTTCTCAAACTGATTATTTTTATAGTATACGCCAATCTCTTGCAGGCTGTTAAAAACAACTTCATCAGATTCAACTTTATCAATACCTATTTTAAGATCATCAAAAATCACTTGGGCAGAGCTTTGCTGTTGCTGAAATAAACCAAAAACCAATAAAAGACACAGAAAAAATTTATTAACTATTTTGATCATTTTTAATTGGGAATATATTTTTGATAAACATCATTATATTCAAAATCTTCGATCAACCATGTCTTTTCGGATTGCGCCAGCTTTTTGGCAAACAAATCTAAATCAACGGACCACAAAGACATTCTACCCACGGAGTTTCTATCGGTACCTAAGTTGCTTTGACCTCTACTCAGAGAAACAAACCAATCATTACCAATAAACGCTATATCTTGAATCGCTTGATTCATTTGATGGACTATAGGTACATAATCACCGCTGAGTAAATCTATATCCCAGACATTTATTTTATTATCTCTACCTCCTGAAACAATAAATCGAGATAAGGGATCTAAAGCAAGCACAGTTAATGCTGATAAATGTGCGCTCTTATTTTCAAAAATGACCTTATCTTCTAGAAAAGAGTAAATAAAAAGTGTGCCTTCTTGTGTCCCTATGATTATCCAATTTTTATCTTCTATAAACTTCAAACTGGTCACTTTTGATCCCATTCCCTCTATTATTATCTTTTCTTTAAAATTAATGTCTCCGCCGGGAGGGCAACCCCAAAATTCGATTTCTGATAATCTTCCATTGGTAGCTATTATACTTGATTTATGAGAAAAATCAATCACATTAATATCATGCTTGATATCGACATGTGGTAATTGGGCATAAGATCCCGAGGATGCATTCTCTTGAACATATGTCAAATAACCCAAACTATTCGAGATTAAAACATCTCGATCAGTCAAATTAAAAACACCATTGATCGAACCTTTTGCTCCGTTGTCATCAGCAAACCTTTGTTCGGTATTTTGATAAACATTACCATCTACTGTTCCATAGATCAAGTCATCTTCCTCTATATATTTCATGGATCTAATGCCTGAGGTAATCTCTCTCATCCGAACATATCTACCTGAAATCAAAAAATCGGTATCATAGAATTTATTTTCAGAAGGTAAGTTCATTTCATAAATATCACTTTGATCGGTACCAATAGCCAATTTACTTTTTGTCTTATTTAAGTCAATGACAGTTCCGAACTGAATTTTTGACAATTCTTTATTTAGCCCTATATCTAATTTTTGAAATACATTTCCCATGGCTTGGATAAGATTTTTTTCGCTTACATGAAACTCTGCTTTCATTTTTATAGATGAATTTGGGAAATTTTGGATCAAATCATTGTAAATAGGGTTGTCCAATGAGTTCAGTCGTTTGTATCCCCATGCAATCAAATTAGCTCCAATTTTGAGATTACCCGAGATGGGTGTAGCTGCCAATTCCAATACCTCACTACATATTTTGTTGATCTGACCTAAAGTGGCATAATACTGAAATTCAATCTTTTTATTCTCTATGTCTTTTTCAGATTCAGTGAGTTTTATTTTTAATGCATTTTGTCTTTCAAACAATATTTGGGCTTCCTTTCTGGCATTTTCAGCTTGATTTAAAGCACTAGCAGCTTGCCTTTTGGCATCATTGGCTTCTTTGTTTTTTTTAACAGAGCGTATACTGTCCCTTTTTGCTGCATAACTCGCAATTTCAGCTTTTTCGGTCTGTTCTTTCGCTATTTTCATTGCCTTATCAGCAGCAACTTTTTCTCTATTGGCCTCCCGTTTACTATTATCTGCCTCAATCTTCTGATCTACAGCCACTCCTGTAAAATAACTACTGACTGATATTAAAACTATGGTAATTACAAAGAAAACCACGCCTATCAATGCATTTCTTTTAGCCTTTCGACGCCTTGAGTTATCTTCTTCGTCAAGGATTCGTTGGGCTGTATTAAACTGTTCCTCACTTTTATCAATGAACTCTTTAACCAAACTATAATTAATTCCATAACGCCTCGCCCACCCTCTAGTCGGATTTACTTCTGTGTACCAATGCAATACACTCCTAAGCTTTTCTCCTTCATATAAAACTTCACCTTTCGATATATCCATAAAAACACCCTGATAAATATCTGAGTTTTCCTTTTCATCATGAACCCATTTCTCTAATCTAAGCCATTTATTTATGAGTATTTCATCATCAAGTGATATCCTCGAATAGGGCGTAATTATGATTTTCGAATCATCTAATAAATAATCTAAATTATCTAATCTTTGATCTGCACCCGTAATGGGATCTATTTTTATCGCACCACATGTGTCAACCACAAACCATCCAATAATTTGTATTATGACATCTGTCTCAATGTTTGTGAAATCTGAAATTTCCAATATTGACATAGACAACTCAAATCCATGATCAGATTCACTTGCCAAAAGTTGAAACACCAACCGACAATTGTTCTGATCCTCCTTAGAGAAAGTTGCAAAAATATCTTCCAACTGAATGTTGATTGAATTTTTAAACCCTGAAACAGCTTCTATATCTTCCAATGAAATATTACTTCTACCGTTCTTCATACTCTTCTCAACACTGAGTCTCATTGTATGTTGAAATTCACCTAAAGAAATTGGATGAGCACGATAATAAGTGGATATATGATCTTTAACATCTTTATCAAATGTGACATACCCCTTGGATTCAAAAAAATCAAGCGTACTCATTAAATCAGCAAAAGAAAATATGGGCAGATTAATTTGATTTTTATTGATGGTCTCAATAAACATAGATCGATCAGGAAAATAACTGGCCAGATCGTACGTTCTTTTTGATCTCATAGAGACAATAATACTTATTGGATAAGCCGTTTGATTTATTATTTCTTCAATCCGTGTGAGAAAAGTATCAAGCTCTAAAGAATCTTCCCCTCTCTTCTTCAAATGAAATAAATCATCTAATCGATCGATATTTAATAAAATATTACAGTTGGATATTAAATTGTGTTCTTCCAATATCTCAATAATCCCATACTTGTTATTTTTTAATATTTTTTCGAATTTTTCAATCAAACCTGGATCAATCGTCTCATTTGGAGCACTTCTTAAAAAATTTACTTGAGCCAGTGCCCTTGCTAAAGATCGTATCGGATTTATTCCAGGATATAAATGAGCAATTTTCCAATCTTTAATCCCCTTAATAATGAACCCATCTTGTAAAGTGGGTATTATTTTCGCGTTCAAAAATGAAGTTTTTCCTGAACCTGGGTCTCCTAAAAGTGCAACAAAATTGGAATCGGCTAATTGCCTTAAAAGCAATAATTTAATATTTTCATTTCCTTGATAAAATACAGCATCTTGAGTTTCAAAACTTGCTAAACCTTTAAAGGGATTATTTTTGTCGATTGGATTATTGACGCTCATTTGGTATCAGTAAGTCAAAAATTTTATTAGAAGCACTTAGTCTTTCCAGCCTGCTTTCAATAGGATCTTTCTTTAATTGATCCAGATAATCAAAATATAACTTTTCAAATACACTCATTTGATCAAAATCAAGTCCAACTAAACTCACAGACAAATGGGCGGGCAAACAATCAAATATGATTTTACGAAATAATTTAAGATAACTTTTTCTATTAAATTTATCAGTCCAATTGGGATGGACTATGCTTAATTTAAAATTAAAATCATCTGCTGTCCTACTCCCTAATCTATGGTACCTCAAGTTTAAATCTTTACTCCCTTTTTCAATTAACTTTTCGAAATAAGAGACTAACTCATTGATGTAATTTTCTGATTTTAATTTAGAGGGTAATTTCTTTTCAATTCTTGCTATTTTGGTTCCTGAGTCATCTGTTAAATAAATAACAAATATATCAGGCGATTCCTCAATCACTTCATATTGATCAAGCTCTTTTGCGTTTGACAGCAGGTGATTAGATTTTTCAGTATAATCAGAAATACTTTCAGGTTCTAGGCCTGAGAGCAAAATATCATTTTTCTCATTTAGGACTTGAAATAAAAATTCTCTAGTATTATCTAGTTTGATGTGATTTGAAAATTGCTTCTCATTTTTTATCACTTGAAAAGAGTCTATCGAAGACAAAATAAACTTCTTAGCTAAACCCTCAGTTTTAAATACCTCTATTGATTTGGCCAATAATGTACCTATGGCATTCTTTAGCATTACTATGTAATCTCCTGCAGAAGAACTTAATACAGTATAATTATTAGCATAACCTGCCAATATAATAGCATCCTTTGCTGCACTCATTTGAAAAGTTTCATCTTTAACTATGATACTTTGAAAAAGTTCCTTCTCTTTATTTTCATCAAATAATATGTAATTAGTTTGAGTTTGGTCCACCGGACGTAAAAGGATATGTTCTACCACATGGAAATTTTGACATGACTGATTTCTCTCTGCAAAATATTGAAGAACTTTAAGACGTTTTTGCTTCGCCGCTGATTCGGAGTCTAGCGCTATTAATTGTGTTGGAGTTTCTCCTGTTGGAGGATTAAAATAAATGATGTACCGGTCATCTTCCTGCTCGATACTATAATTTTTAGGATTTGATCCATATTGGAATAAGTATTTAAGATACTTGGAGGAGTTAACTAAAAAAGTAACCTTTTCTGATGAAATACCTGTCTTTAATACTAGGGACTTTTTTTGTGTTTTTGTATTTATTATCTCATTAATGGAATCGCTTGTTAATATTTTGGGACTCAGATTACTATTTAAAGTATCTTTAATAATGAATGGGCTACTATGTTGCTCAAATCCCATAAGATAAGAAACCTTCCTTTTGAATGGCGATTGGATATTAGTTACTTGTTCACTTAAAATATTCACGCCTTTTGCTAAATATTTATTAGCATGAATCACTTCATTTAAAAAGGAAGATTTGATCCTGAGATAATCTTCCTCAATTTCACTTTGTGATCTACCTTTAAAAGTAGAATCATCAAAGAAGGCCTGAAAGCTATGCCTGAAATCTTCTCCAAATCGCGCCAAAACATGAGTAATCAATCTATCTTTACGATCAAAAACATTATCATGTATAGAAATAATTCTAAATAAATCGGCAACAGTCATCTTCACATACAAGTCCTTATCAAGTAATTCAGCACTCATTCTCTCAAGCAACCTAATTTTTAATTCATCTAATCTATTTAGATTCAATTCATCTAAACTATTTTTTTCACCCTTTGAAACTCTTTTTGAAGACTTACTGATATCTGATATCTGATTGAGAAGATCATGAATCTTAGGATGAACATATTTATTTTTTAACCTATCTATATTTTTGAGATCATTTTCGTAAAGCTTCCAATCGGCCATAACGATCCGCTCTACTTCATTAAATTTATCTTTCAAATCGGATCTTAATTCCTTGAGCTTGAGTGCTTCGTTGTCACTTAACTCATCTTTTCGATCATTTAACCCTTTAATGAGTTGCTCAAGTTTAGTCGCACTTATAAACTTTTTAACATACAGCTCTTTTGAGTCATTTAGCTCATCTTGCATGTTTTGCCCAAAATAGGTAGACTGCGCCATTTCATCTAAATCAGTGACATTGAGTAATCTAGATATTGAAGATAATTGAGACAAATGATTGGCCATGATTTGATCAAAGAAAGCCAAATAACCACGGAGTTGGGCAGATTGAGCTTGTCGCAAAGCGTTTTCTTCAGGACTCGGAATATAAGCCCCAACTCCATACAACTCGGGAAAAGATTTTTGAATAGGTAAATAAGTATTTAATTGTTTCGTTTTGGCTTTAATTGATTTCTCTTTTATCTTTTTTAATATTTTGTAGCTAGGCTCAGTCTTTGAATTTAACAATTCTGTTGCATAAAGAATTACTTCTTTATTAAAATTTTCTTTTGTACCCCCTTTCAAGATATTTAGATCAAAATCTCTAAAAAGGTTTGCTTGCCCTCCTTGACCGATGATCCCCAATGTCAAAAACTTCCCATTAGGTACTTCTATGACATCTCCCAAAATGGGTATTCCCCCAATCCCCAATCGCAGCGTAAGCACATCCCTCACTCCCTCGATCTCTAAAATGTGATCTGTTAATTTTGAAATATAAAATTCTTCCGCCTTTTCTGTAAGAAATTCCTCTTTTATAAATCCATTTTCAAATGATGGAATCCCATAAATTTCCTCTGTTGATTTACCCTCAGAAGTCAGCTGTTCTAGCGTAAAGAAAGGGACTAGAGGATTAAAATACCTTTCAGTAACAAATAATATTTTAGGTAAAATATCCTCAGTATCCGCGCGCTGATCAATCTCTATTTCAAAGGATAATGATAACTTCTCGGGAGTTAAAATATTTATTGTAGCTAAATCCTCGCATAAATTCCTATGAGCATGAAATATTTTTTTAACCTCGAGTTTAATTTGATCATAATCTTTGGATTGGATGTGACTTTTTACTAGAATTTCGATATTAAAAAGTCCTTTAATACCGCTCAAATGATCATCTACCGTAGAAATCCAACAATTTGAAAGCACACTCGAAAAATGATCTAATATCAATATCTGATAATCATTAATTGTAACTGCTCCGGGAGAAAAAGCTATCTCTGGTGAGATTAAGGCATGTTTTTTAAGTGTGCTCTCCTTATCTCCTTCATGGAATAATATAGTTTCAATATCAAGATTGGTCCGATATGAAATGTCAGTTAACGCAAAAGTAAACTGTTCTAAAATAGTTACTCCAGGATCATGGGCATTATAATCTGTCCAGATATTTCCAGAAACTTTTTGGGTATGACCTATGGCTTCTTTGCGCAAAAAGTCATAATCCATGCTTTTCGGTATTTCTTTATTTTGAATTATTTTTATATCCTCTTGTGACATCCTATTTCTATAGCTTTAGTTATCCCAATCTGTCATCCCACAAAGAGGTAATATGATATTTTATTTGTACCACCTGGTTATTTTCATCATTCCCATAATGTTGAGCAGATTTAATCTCAAGTTGATACTGCCCATCTCTAGTTTGTTTCCATCGCAATTTTAATCGATGCCAGAACCATCCATATTTAGCTTGAGTAATATTAATTTTATTATTTCTGCTGTCATGTGTACCTACTGCAATGGCATGCGCAAAAGCATATTTTCCCCGTTGCTTAACTCCTTCCACTTTTGCTACAATTTCAAATATGTTACAGCCTGTTAAATTTTCAATCATAATATGCCATTCTCCGTCGGCATTAATAACTGCCTTACGGGGATAAGTTCCGACTCTTGTTTTCATTCCAACAGCACCATCCACCTCTAGCGGAAATGAGGGCGATGTGGTACCCAAACCTACATTTCCTCCTTTCTGTAAAAAAAGGCGACTCCCAAGGGTACTTTCGGAAATACTCAATCCTTTGGATCTTTCATTAGGATTAACTGAAATACTCCAGGCCGGATGTGTTTCTTTTATGTCTTCAAAAAAACTTATCAATTTTTGAGAGTCACCAATAGGAGACAATTTAAGCCCGTCTTCAACATTTTTAGCAAATCCATCATCAATTTTATTAATGGTGGAATCTATTAAGTTGGTAAAATGAACCTCAGTAGGTATTTGTCCTCTTTGAAAAAATCTCTTTAATGTTGATCGATTGAAAATTTCCATAATAAAAAATTAAATTTTAAACATCCAATTCAATAGCATAATAAGTATCTTTTTCATGATCATAAAAGGGAAATATCAAATCATCTTCATCTTCACTTGAAATTAGGAAATCACTTCCAATTTTCATTGTATTAATTTTAGTTTCCTCAGGTAAAGCCCCTTTTTTGTGATCAATAATTTCTATATCATGTTCATCACTGGGTATTAAAACACTCCAAGGTGAAGTTGATTTCAATAAGTTATTAGTCCCATTATTCATTGCTGAATCAGAGATATTGAATTTTCCCTTTTCATAATGAATCAATACAACCGAAAATTTTGTTATGTAGGTAATGTATTCCAACGACTCGATAAAAGTCATGATGTCATCTCTTTCTATTGAACCCCCTAAGTTCATTTCCTTCTGATGACTCGAAAACCAGGGACAAATAAAATTCTGAAGATCTCTTTGAAGTTTTTTCATAAACTCCCCTGATCCGCTCTTATTGCTTACTTTAATCTGGCCTGTTATCTTGACCTTTTCAAAAGTAGTATTCACTACTTCAACTTTAGCGAAAGGAGATATTATTTGTTCAACATAGGCTTTAATCTCTTTAAGCTCATAGTAATCAAATTTAGGCAAATAAAAATTTTCATTGTAAGGAAATTTAGGAATCACGATTATTTTAATCAGTCCAGTTAGAACACTGTCTGGATGACTAAAATGATTGATGCATTTAACCTGGAATAAATTTGGAAATGCTTCTAAAATAATTTTTTCTATGAATTCAGGGGTAATCCCTCTATTTTTATGCTGAATTCTCTCTGAGACTCTTGTATATAAATCAGAAATTAGTTCCTTATTCCTCCCACCAAAAGAAGCATACGGCTGACTGACATTACTGACTTCATCTATTCCATTAATGAGCCTATCAATAGTTCCAGCAGTAATATTCTGTTCCCAATGGGCATCAGCCTTGTGAGAAGTCCAAGTCGCCATTACACCGTTATTCTTGATCAATTTTATTTTTGATAATAACTTTGAATTATTGGGCGTCGAAGCACTGATCCAATATTTATCTGTGGGCAGGATATCATGGGATTTGTTTATTGAAGTGGGAATCCTAAGCTGAACAATTCCAGAAGTCGTAAAATTATGCGTACCATCTTTAATGATCTCATTTTTGCTAAAGGAAATCCATTCATTATCAATTAAATAGGCCCATTTAATGGAGGGAATCTCTATTTGATCTATTTCATTTTGTATATTATCTTCTAGTTCAAAATATAAAGAAAGCTCTACTGGGACGTGTAGGTCATCTAAACCAATCATTAAATAGCCTTCTTCATTAAACTGAGGAAACCAGTGATTCTGAGAAGGCAGTCCCTCATCAAAAACAAGAAAATTACCAAACGG
>Ga0206126_10001742_pt1 | contig 25455 bp, 19 predicted proteins | sample Helgoland_Spring_5_FD_148621 | JGI IMG/M metagenome (GOLD analysis project Ga0206126, IMG submission 148621) | Pelagic subsurface seawater microbial communities from Kabeltonne, Helgoland, North Sea - Helgoland_Spring_Bloom_20160412_1 | ecosystem: Environmental > Aquatic > Marine > Epipelagic ...
ATTTATGCCTGGGGCGTCGCTCGCCCCGGTTTTGAACAAATCTTCTATTTCATCGACTGGGATCGCGACGGCAAGATCACCTCGGCGGAATACACGGCCTTTGAGGAGCAGCTAAGCGCTTACGACAACGCGGACCCGCACATTGCGCAAATGGAGGCCGCCTTCAGCAACGAGAAGCTGACCAAAGCACGGGAGATGTGGGCCGCTCTCGATAAAAATCGCGATAACATTTGGCAATACGATGAATTCCCGCACCCGGATTGGAAGCGCGCCAATCGCGATGGCGATGACGGTTTGAGTTGGAAGGAAGAATTGGCCGACCAAATGCTCAGAAGACAATCGAAAACCTATCCCAAGAAATACGGCTCCACGACACCAAAGGAATGGTCCACCCAGGAAGCCTGGAACAAGGATCGGCCCGACTTTCAGCAGCTTTTCACTTTTATCGACTGGGATCACGACGGCGTGATTACGGTTACCGAATACGAGGTCTTCGATGTGCAGATCAAGTCCTACACCGACGGTTCCTGGCCAAAGACAAACGAGCAGGGAGAGTCCGGAATGGAAGTCTTTAAGCGACTGGCGGCTCAGCCACCGAAAGCCGGCCAGGCACAAAAAGCGGGGCAGTCGCGGAAGGTGTCTTGGAATTCTCAGGAAGAATGGAACCGCGAAAAGCCGACCGTGAAGTGGATCTTCCCCTTCATCGACAAGAACGGCGACGGCACGATCGACACTGATGAGTACCAAGCCATTCAAGAATACAAAAAGAAGCACCGCCACGATTGGATGGATCGGGCTCGCAGGGAACTTGGATTAATTACCCCGAAGGACCCGTAATGGCCACGATTGCTTTTGACGTCTACGGGACCCTGATTGATACCGATGGCATGGTGTCCCAATTGCACGAGTGGGTAGGTTCGCGGGCGGAGACATTTTCGAAAACCTGGCGTAATAAGCAGCTCGAGTATTCGTTTCGGCGGGGACTGATGCGACAATACGAGAACTTCGCGGTCTGCACGCGTCAGGCACTGGAGTATTGCTGTGCCGAATACGATGTTTCTTTATCTTCGGAACAGAAAGACATATTGCTGCAAAGCTATCGAGGCTTGCCTGCGTTTGCAGACGTCGAAGAGAGTCTCGTCGCGCTGAAGGCGGAGGGACATCTTCTCTTTGCCTTTTCCAACGGTAGTGCGGAAGCCGTTGAGGAAGTCTTGCAGACCAATGGTCTACGTCAATGTTTTGAGGATGTCGTCAGTTGTGACGTGCTGAAGACCTTCAAGCCGAACCCGGATGTCTACCACTATTTCATGAGGGAAGCAGGCGAAGCAAAGGACGCGTGGTTGGTTTCCGGCAATCCGTTTGACGTGATCGGCGCCGTCTCGGCGGGCATGAAGTCGGCATGGGTCAAGCGTTCTGACCGTGTAGTCTTTGATCCGTTGGGAATCGAACCGACCCTGACCGTCGCCGCCTTGAGCGAACTGTGTGAGAAATTGGATATCAACAAACCCAAAAGAACTTATGAATAAAACCGTTATTAGTATCGTTAACACATTGATCTTTTGCTTCTGGAATTCAGGGGATTTGAGAGCCGAGGAAACGGATGTGAAATCATTACCTCCGATCCAGTTTACTGAAGGCGAGAAGCGTTTCACCGCGGTTAATCAAAAACGCGTCGACATCGTTAAGCAAATACCTGGATTGGTCGCTTTGTGGGATTTTGTGCAACGGCGCGATTCGTGGAAGACGGAGCAGTGGGTAAAAGAAATCCAATTGAGTGGAACTTTTCGACTTCGGGGTAAAGGTTTTGCCGCGCTTGTAACTCCCGAAGGAAATTTTTGGGTGGGGGAAGGAAAGTTTTCATCCGGTTATAAACTTATCGAACTGGACACATCCAAATCCCAACCCTCCGCTCTCATCCAAAAAGGAGACCGGCAAGCATGGATCGGACTTCGCTTGGGAATGTCGAACCCAGTAAAGCGCGAGATTACACGCCAGAAACTGGAAAGGCGGGGTGGAGTATTTGGCTTACTATATGTTAAGGGTGAGACTGAACCATTTACCGGCACGGCGTTTTTGTCCTTCGCGAACGGATCGAAGTCCGAAGTAACCCCCTATGTTGACGGCAAAATAAATGGTACGGAGATTAACTACTACGCAAGCGGATCGAAGTATGGTGTAACCCCCTTTGTGAACGGCCAAAAGGATGGTAAGCAGATTTGGTACAATGAGAACGGATCGAAGAGTGCAGAATATGTCTTCGAAAACGGCAAAGAGATCTCCCGAAGAGAACTCTGACCTGATTCATTCAACTAGCAACGAGCACCTGTAGATCGTTCCCATGCACTCAGGTTTTTAATTGAGCCAATTTATTGTTGGTGTAATTCTTACAATAAATTTTCATTAATTATCACAGATATTATGGCAGGTTTCGAAGAATTCTGGATAAGTGGGTTAATGAAGTGGTACATCAATGAGTAAAATTTGGGAATCAGATGGGAATGAAGAGGTTTAAAGATATAATCAGCTTCTGTACGGGGAACCTGATGATTCTTTTGGCAGTAATTTCAAACGGTGACTTTCTTTATGGAGCAGAAAAGCCCAATATCATTGTGATTATGGCAGACGATCTGGGGTACTCCGATTTGAGCTGTTATGGCGGAGAAATCGAAACGCCCAATATTGATCGGTTGGCAGAGGAGGGACTTCGCTTTACAGATTTTAAAAATACTGCCCGTTGTGCGCCATCAAGGGCATCTTTATTGACCGGTCGCTACCAGCATTCGGTCGGGGTAGGGCGTATGACTGCAAATGACTTCAGGCGTCCTGGCTACAGGGGGCAACTATCAACGGAAGCTCCGACTTTGGCTGAGATCTTTAAATCTCAGGGATATGGAACCGGGATGGTCGGAAAGTGGCACCTGACGGTTCATGATAAATCCTCAAGACAGAAACGACTTTATCCCTGTGATCGAGGCTTTGATCATTTCTATGGTACTTGGTGGGGAGCTAAAGATTACTTCAAGCCCCAGTTCATGATGAAAAATCATCAACTTATCGATGATAACACAAAATACCCGGATGACTTTTACCTGACCCATGCCTTGTCTGCTTCAGCTATCGAGTTTGTCGAATCACAGAATGATCAAAAGAATCCATTCTTTTTGTACCTCGCTCATTATGCTCCCCATGCTCCGATTCAGGCGCCTGAAGACAGGATTCAAAAATGCCTGGAGCGTTACAAACCCGGATTTGTGAAACTCCAGCAGGCTCGATTTGAACGTCAGAAGAAATTAGGTGTCGCACCCAAGAATGCGGTGCTGCGAAATCAGGCGGGGTCATGGAAGAAACTAGGTGCCCAGCATAAAAATACTTGGATGAGGACCATGGCGACTTATGCAGCCATGATCGAAATTATGGATGATGGCATTGGCCAGTTAATCGATGTCTTGAAGAAAAACGGCCAATATGAGAACACATTGATTGTGTTTCTCAGCGACAATGGATCCACACCCGAACGGAAGAATGTCGGTGCCCATTTATGTGCCTCCCTTAGCAATACCCCATTTAGTGGATTCAAAGCACAAACTCTTGAGGGGGGGATATCTTCGCCTTTCATTTTCAGTTGGCCCAAAAAAATGGCGAAGTACGGTGGGCAAATACGGAATGGGCACTGTCATATCATTGATGTTTTACCCACCTGCCTTGAAGCTACGGGGGTAAGTTTTCCTGATTCATTTAACGATATTACCCCCAAGAAACCGGATGGAGTTTCCTTGATGGATGCAGTAAAAGGCAAGGAATTAGAAAAGCGCTCATTTTTTTGGGAGCACGGGCGTAGTTGTGCCGTTTACGAGGATGGTTGGAAACTGGTAGCCCACCGCCAACCATGGAAACTTTTTGATCTGAATAACGATCCTGTAGAACAATCCGACTTATCCAAGGAGCACCCTGAAAATGCAGGCAACCTCAAAGCACTCTGGGAAAAATGGGGAAGAAAATACGATGTCATTCCTTTCCCAGGATCGAAAAAAAGCGGCAAATAAAATAGAACTAGAAAGCTATCCATCTTTTTCTGTGGGATATACTCTGCATTACCACTATTCACCATTTAAATATAAGAAATCGAATACTTAAGATGTATAATATTATTATGAAAAATCCCTTGGCATTAACCATCTTCCTAAATGTTCTGCTTGTTTGGCATGGCTCACTAAAAGCAGAAGTTGAAAATTACAAGGCAGACATCTGCGTGTATGGTGGTACGGCCAGTGGTGTCATGGCGGCGTTGGCGGCCGAGAAAGAAGGTTCAACCGTCATCCTGATTGAGCCAACCCGTTGCTTGGGCGGAATGACTGGCGGAGGGATTAACCACTTGGATTGGGGAAAGGGAGAAACGGTGGGTGGCTCGACCTATAAAATCCTGATGGAGGGATTGAAAGACCAAAAAAGAGCTCATGGAGGGCATGCCAAATATGGCATCGGCAACAAACAGTATAGGGAGCGATTCAAAAAGTTGGTAAAGGATCGAGGAATTACCGTTATCTACGACCACCGAGTAGGAAAAGTCCAAGTCGGGAACGAGACCATTAATAAGCCAACACGAGAACAACCCATTGCCCTAGGCGAAAAGATTGTCTTAAAAAACAAAAATAATTCCATCCGATCGATCATTCTCGATTACGCCCCCGTCGATGAAACCGGTTGCCCCATTCCGGAGCCCAAGAAGCGGCACGTCATTACGATCTCCGCAAAAGTGTTCATCGATTGCTCTTACGAGGGTGACATACTTGGGATGAGCGGTGTTCGCTACACCTGGGGTCGCGAGTCGAGAGAGCACTATGATGAATCGCTAGCCGGGGTTCGTCCGAGCCTTTGGCTTCACGACATCGATCCTTATGTCGAGCCGGGTAACCCGAAAAGCGGCTTGATCCCATTTGTCCAAGATCGAAAGATTGGACCCTTGGGGAGTGCGGACTCGTTATCGATGGGGTATTGCTTCCGCTACGAGTTCGATAAGAGCGGCAAGGGCATACCCATCCCCGAACCAACGAATTATGACCCGGCCGAATTTGAAGTTTACCGCCGAGCCATTCGCAATCGGATAGACATCTTTTCCAATCGGCATATGAGAACAACACTCAACAAGTTCACGGTGCATAAAAAGGCACCTTTTGTCGGAGGTGCCCAATCCAATCGAAACCTGATGGGGTCCACCGTCTACGGTTGTAATGAGGAGTACCCGAACGGTGATTGGGCAACGCGGTCGCGGATCTGGAAGTTTCATCAGGAGTTCCTGATCAATTCGATTCACTTTGCCAAAACCGATCCCTTGGCTCCAAAAAGTATGAAGCAAAGGGCAATGAATACTTCTTTCAGGAAAGGTGTTTTCGACGAGACTGGTGGTTGGCCCAGTCAGCTTTATGTTCGCCAAGCCCGCCGAATGGTATCCTCATATGTCGTCACCCAGAAGGATCTGGAAGGCAAAACTGACCCCCCTCATCCGGTGAGTCTGGCAGCTTATGGAGTGGATGACTGGCCATACGCCGTGGTCGTGGAGGGTGACAAGATTGCGGTTCAGGGCGGGGCGTTTTCCATCGTTTATCTCGACAAAGGGAAATATAACGGCAGCTACAAAATCCCTTACGAAGCTATTGTTCCCAGCAAGGGAGAGTGTGAAAATTTACTTGTTCCCGTTTGCGTCTCGGCTAGCCATATCGCCTTCACATCTCTTCGCATGGAGCCAGTGTGGATGATCCTTGGGGAATCCGCCGGGGTCGCAGCTTCCATGGCAGCGGATAATGAAATTGCGGTGCAGGATGTTCCCTACAAAAAACTCAGACCGAAACTGGATGATCTTGGTCAAATTCTCGATCGTGTGAAACAAGATAAGACCCAACTTCAGTCGGTGCGATGGAAGTCACAGGATGATTGGAATTCGCAGAAGAGCGGCTACGAATGGCTGTTCCCCCACATTGACAAAGATTCAGATGGTAAGATTTCAGTCGATGAGTACTCGACTTTCCAAAGATTCAAATCCAAGAATGATGATTGGGAGCAATCACTGAAAAAAACTGATTTCAAACGGTAATCCCACATCCGATAAACCCAATATTATCCTATTGATGGAAGAAAACCCTTTAACCGTGCATTCCCTAGAGGAAACATGAAGGAAGATGAATAACAAAAACGGAAGAAAATACGCGCTCTGGGGAGCGTGGCTTCAAGTCGGTGCGGTTATCGGGCTTATTTGGACTGTTATTGGGATGATAAGTTCTTTTCAGAATGTCTCACCAAGCGGAACCGCCATGGCAAATGGGATATCCAACGAATTGACCCCAGTCCTGATTGCATCGGTTGCGTCATTTATTGGAGTGATTCTTCTAGCTGTGGCGTTGTTCAGAAAGAAATATCGGGCGGCGTGGTTCTTTTGGTTCCTACTCATCTATGGCATCCTAATCGCAATGAATTATTGGGAAGGAACGGTTATCGGAGGCTTGTTGATTATTTATCTATTCTACAAGAAAGACGAATTCCTCGGGAGCAAAAAGGAACTAGAAGCGAAGCCTGTCTGAAATATCATTTTGGATCAACTTTCCTTGGCTGGAAGGGTAAGGAAGGTTTAGTTTTTATCAGATCTGTATTTAACTGATTTAACCGATAGTCCGGGAATAAAAAATATCTAATCTCAATCTTATCCCTCGCGGGTTGGATGGTGGAATGATAGGAAATAAAGAATGAAACTCCCAGTATTTCTTATTCTACTAACGGTCGGACTCTTCCTTCAGGCGAAAGAAGGCAAACCCAATATCATTCTCTTGATGGGGGATGATCATGGTTGGGAAGAAGTCGGGTATAACGATCACCCTTATGTTAAGACACCCAACTTGGACAAGATGGCATCTTCGGGTCTGCGCCTCGATAATTTTTATGCTCAGCCGAGTTGTTCTCCTACCCGCGGAAGTGTGCTGACCGGGCGTCACCCCAATCGTTATGGAATCTTTAGACCGGGCTATTCGATTCGGCCCAAGGAAATTACAATCGCTCATCTTCTCAAAGACGTAGGTTATGCAACCGCTCATTTTGGGAAATGGCATGTGGGGCCGGTTAAGAAATCATCTCCGACCAGTCCCGGAGCGATGGGTTTTGAGCACTGGCTATCCCATGATAACTTTTTCGAAATGGATCCGGTCTTTTCACTGAATGGTGGACCGCCAAAAAAAATCTATGGCGAAAGTTCGGAAATTCTAATCGACGAAGCGATGAAATACATTGAGAAGAAAAAGGACTCCGAACAACCTTTTCTGTTGGTCATCTGGTATGGGTCGCCTCATGAACCTTACAGTGGGTTTGACATCGATTTGGAACTTTATCGCGATCTGCCTGAAAAGTATTCTGCGACTCAGGTAAGCTTAACTTCCAATGAAACGGGGCTGCGGGACAAGCGACCTTTGCGTGACGTCTTAATCGAACGCTATGCCGAAATCACAGCGATGGACCGATCAATCGGCAAGTTACGTAACGGCCTGAAAACACTCGGACTCGAGGATAATACCTTGCTTTGGTATTGTGGTGACAACGGCATTCCTCCCAGTGGTCTGCGGGAATCCCGCTTCAGAGGGCTTAAGGGTAAGGTCTATGAGAACGGTATCCGTGTGCCTGCTGTGATTGAGTGGCCTGCAGGAATTCCCAAACCACTGGTTTCTTCCGTTAGCACCGTTACCTCGGACATCTTGCCAACTCTGTGTAAACTGGCCGGAGCAACTCTTCCGGATGTTCCTCTCGATGGGATTGATCTAGTGCCTATGTTGGCGAGTGAAATGAAACAACGGGCAACACCTATCACCATTTGGAATTTTCCGGTCGAAACAAGTCAAGGCGGCAAGCCCTACATCGACCCCGAATTGCAGAAGGGTACCACACCTTTGGTAAAAAAAATGCGTGGGCTCTTTACCCGTAATTTTCGTAATGATCATCATCCTAAGATTACCAAAGGGAATTTCAACGGAGCCCGGGCGATCATTTCAGGCGACTACAAACTGGTTATCGACGGTGACAAGAATACTGGAGTTGAACTGTTTAATCTAAAAGAAGATTCGGCGGAGACCAATAACCTGGCCAAGAGCCAAGCCGACCTTGCGAAGAAGCTGCAACTACAATTGCGCGACTGGCAAACTTCGGTGCTCAAAAGCCTGATGGAGGCCGACTACAAGTAAATACTTTGTAAATGAAAATAATTTCTCAAATGGTATTATTGGTATGCCTGGCAGTTTGCGAGGCTAAGGTGAAAGCCGTTACGATCGGTCTCATTGGAGACTCCACGGTCGCCGTGCAATCCGGGTGGGGGCCAGCCTTTAGCAAGCGTTTTGATAACCGGGTGAAAATTGTCAATTACGCGAAGAATGGGGCCACATTACAGGCCTTGTCGGGGAAACTGGATGAACTTGTACAACTCCAACCTGATTATGTTCTGATTCAGTTTGGTCATAATGACCAGAAGAGGTATGACCCATCGGTTTACAGCGATCGCCTGAGATCCTATTTGGAGCGGATAAGGAAATCGGGCGGGAAGGCGGTGATCGTGAGTTCGGTCACCCGTCGAAGTTTCAATGCGGATGGAAAGATCGTTTCTAATTTGGTCAAAAATGAGAAATACAATTATAAGGCGACTCTCACGGACTATGCCAATGCGGCTCAGTCATTGGGAAAGGAATTGAATCTGCCATTCATCGATCTTCATTCAGTAAGTATAGCCCATCATAACAAGATAGGCCGTGAGGAAAGCATGACTTACAATTTTACCGAAGGAGATATGACCCACTTTAATAAAAAAGGGGCCGAAGCGATCACAGATCTCATAATCGAAGAATTGAAAAACACGATTCCGGAACTTGCTGGCTATTTAAAAACGAGCAAGCCTGCCGATTCAATTCCCGCCGAACAGGTGGAGTCCACATATGATCTCATCCGCGAAGCCCATAGCGAGAATGCGGAGAAATTCTTTGAGAATGTCATGAGGAAAAAGAATATCATTCCCTTACACGGTGCTTTCGCCCGTCTCTGGCTGAATCGGGAGCTGCCGGAAGCGAACCTTCTTTTGCACCAAGCACAGCAGGAGATTATCGCTCATGAGAAGGGGGAGTATGGAATGACCATTGAAATCGCCTCTTCCGAGCATGTCAAATGGCAGATGCGTACATGGAACCGGATCTATCAATTATTTCATGATAAGAGCACTTTTTACCCAGGTCGCCTTAATGGCAAGGCACAGGAAATGATCGAGGAAATGTTCTGGCTCTATGTAAGTAAGATGAGCCGTTTTGAAAGGGCTGGTCTCAAACATATCTGGAGCATCCATGGTTCCGAGAATCATGAGATGATGCATTACAGCAATGCACTCCTCGCCTTGCAGGCGCTAAAAAATAGCCCGAAGTACAAAGGCCGTATATTACCCGACGGGCGGGACATTAAAACTCACTATGAAGCATGGAATTCATACTATAAAGAATACTGCGTATCCCGTGCAAAGTATGGCCTTTTGGTCGAAGTGTTTTCTGCCTATGGCCCGAGCTATACCCTTCCTGAAATGATGAACATGCGGGATCTTTCCGAAGATGAAGTTCTGAGGGAACGGATGGACAAATTACTTCATCTGATCTGGGCGGACTGGGCAGTAGGGCAGGTAAACGGTGTTCGGGGAGGGGGACGAACAAGAATTTATCAGGATGAATCGCACAATGAAAGAAGGCTTACTCAATGGGGATCAAGAGACCGTTGGAGGTATATGAGCCATGCACTGCTGAACACAGGTGAGTGGTGGTCGTCCTGGCAGGTGCCCAACCATCCCATACAGGGTATGACTTTTGTCATGGCTACGACTGGATACCGTCTGCCCGATGTCATTATGGACATCGCCCTGGATGTGGAGGGGAGGGGAGAGTATACTTATGTGGTTCGCAGGGTTGCCAAGCAGAAGCAAATGTTGGCCAAGGATATTCCAGTAATGCATGCACCATGGTATGCATTGGATCCGGAGGATCCCCGTATGATCGGCTACGATTACTCCACGCCGAATTATGTAATGGGATCTCTAATGATCGATCCCTCGCTACCGCGGGTTTCATCGCATTTGTATAAGGATGGGAAGGACTTACCGGAAGGCTATCCAGCCCTAACATCACAGAACAGATACCACGGTATCGTTTTTGTCTCCGATGTGAACGCCCGCGTGGTTCCACAGTGTGAAGGACTCGCCAATGGTAAGACCTATGGCGAGCAGCAGGCGGTACAGTACAAGAATGTTTTATTGGTACAGCGGCATGCCATGGCTAAGACCACCGGAGATATGCGTGTGATCTGGGGTGGCAAAGGCATGAGAAGTCGGATAGTCGAGCGCAGTGGCTGGCAGATTATCCGAGAAGGCAATACCTGGCTGGGCGTCAAAGGCTTCTCGCGGACAAAGTCGAATGCATCATGTGGCAGTAGTTGGGACAATGACGTTATCCTACGCATGAATGATGGCAAGGCACCTGTCGCTCTAATCGCTGGGCGGATCAAAGATTTCTCAAATATCGATGCCTTCGCCAAATACCTACAAGGCTTTGCAGGCAAACTGGAAGACGGAAGGTTTATCCTCACTGAAGGATCGAAAGATTTTCTTTCCTTGCACCTCGAATCAGGAGCATTGCCAGAAATATATGGGAAACCAATCAACCTAAATCCGGATATGCTTTTTGATAGCCCCTTTATTTCATCCAAGCATGGCAGTGGGGTGGTAACCATCGACAAGGGGCATCGTAAGTTAAAAATCGACATGGGTTTTTAATTTGTCCAACTTACTTCAAATCTTCCCTCCTATTAACATTGTTTAAAAAATGAAATACTTCGCTCTCTCCTCCCTCATATTCATGTTTGTTTCATGTTTCGGAAATGAAAATGAATTTGGAGTATTGGAGATTGATACTCCAGAAAGAGCGATCTTTGAGGATAAGGTAATGGAAAATGGGGTTCACTTTACTTCACCAAGTGGAAGTGAAAAATGAGATATCTTCAGTATCTATGATTTCTTAGACTATGAAAGCCTGCACCACAGTCCTCATCTTTAGCCTACTCATCTCGCTGTGCTGTGCGCAGGGGCGGGCTGGCGATGTGCTGCCCCCCGCACAGTCGTTGTTCTATAAAGCCCAAGACGAAGAAACCGGCAATATGTGGGATGTGTGGCTCTACCACCATGAGGGAACCTACTACTTGTACTACCTAGCCAATGCTGGTGTCAGGGTGGGCAGAGGTCAGCCCTGGAACAATATTTCTTTGGCCATATCGCCTGACGGTGTGCATTGGACAGAGCAGGGCCCGATCTTGAAAAAGTCCAAGGGAGCCACCTGGATGGGTACCGGTTCAACCTGGAAGTCCTCTACCTTTGAGAAGGACGGTAAATTCTACATGAATTTCTCGGAAGAAATCGGCGAGCGTCAAAACATCTACTTTGCTGAATCTACCGACCTCCGTAATTGGACGAGGTTGAAAGGAAAAGAATATCAGTTTGTACAGGATGAACGATGGTACAAGAAGAACGGTCGCTGGGACTGCATCTGGACCATCGCCAAACCGGGCGGGGGACTCTACGGATACTGGACTGCCAACCCTCTTTCTAAAGATCGTAAATTTGGCTTCGGGGAATCGGAAGATGGACTGCATTGGAAAGCACTTGAACCACCGAAGGTTTCGGGCGTGAAACGCAAACATGCTGAGGTCGGTGCGGTGGAGAAGATCGGGGACAAATACTACATGTTGATGGGCAATTACGCACCTTACATGGTGACGCTCGTTGCGGAACAACCCGAAGGCCCATTTCATGTGGCGAAGAAGAATTCAAACGTATTGACAGGGCACACTTATTTTTGCCGCTTTTTCGCTCACCCAACCGATGGAATGCTCGTGTGCCACTTCACCAGGGCCCGGGACAATCAGGTTTCTTTCGCCCCTCTTAAAGACGTGCGAATCGACAACGAGGGAACGCTGCGCCTCGGATGGTGGAAGGGCAACGAGAAGATGAAGCACCATCCCGTCAAGGTGGATAAACCTGTGGATATAACCAAGCCGATTGCGATGCTAGGCAATTCCTTTGATGTGAAAGGGGGAACGGTTCTCGAAGGTACCTTGAGGCTGCCGAAGGATGAAGAGGCCCCGCGCAGCGGGTTGTTTTTTGAGTGTGTGAACAATCAGGGAGCCGGCGTGCTTGTGGATCATGCGGGCGTGGCCGAGCTCAGCTCCATGTCGGCGGACGGAACCGTTTTGAAAATTGAGGAGCCCAAAAGGAGCAAGCATCCGGATCTGAAACGCGTAGACCGAGAGATGTCGTTCACAAACCCAGCGTGCTTTCGCTTACTCCTCAAAGGTTCTCTGATGGAATTCTATCTTGATGAAATCCTGATCGAAAGCTACGCCTTGCCAGCAGTTGCCAGTGGGAGAATTGGGCTGATCAACTCCTCAGCTAATCTCGAAAGCCTTAAAGCATGGAAATAATGAAAATCTATAATGCACTACTCATTACTGCTCTGATCACCTCGGTGTGCAGTGCTGAGGAACCGAAGACGGTCATCGAGACTCCTGTTATACCAAAAAAACCGCCAAAAACCTTAGGCATTCTCATCCTATGTATGATGTCCATGGTCACTTTGCCCACGGATGCAAAGCCTCCCAAAGCTCTACGCACAGGAAAGGTTTCCCAGAAAGAACAATACGCGGATTCCATACCTAAACCCACATTGAGCGAGGTTGCTTATGGTCCACATGAGCGCAATGTTATCGATTTCTGGAAAGCAAAATCAGAAAAGCCAACTCCTCTTGCATTTGTTATTCATGGAGGAGGGTGGAAAAATGGAAGCAAGGAGAGGCTCAGTCGTTTTGTCGATGCTCCTGCCTTGTTGAATGCGGGTATATCTGTGGTAGCGATCAACTATCGCTTGATCAAAAGCAACTCGGAGCTTCAGCCTCCAGTCCGAGCTCCCTTGTATGATGCGGCCCGTGCCCTCCAGTTTGTTAGGAGTAAGGCAAAGGAATGGAATATTGATAAAACCCGTATTGCAGCTTCGGGGAGTTCCGCAGGTGCCTGTTCCAGCCTGTGGTTGCTTTACCATGACGATTTAGCCGATTCTAAAAGTAAGGATTCTATCGCCCGGGAATCTACCCGGCTCTATTGTGCCGCAGTCAATAACGCTCAAACCAGCCTCGACCCGAAACAGTTGAAGGCATGGACGCCAAACAGCAAGTATGGTGGGCATGCATTCGGTATGAAGAGTTTTGACCAGTTCCTAGCCGAGCGGAAAAACATCCTGCCCTGGATACAGGAATACTCTCCTTACGCCCTGGTCAGTTCAGACGATCCACCGGTTTATCTTTACTACAAGGGTCCGGCACCAGCGATTGGGAAACCTCAGAAAGACCCCACCCACACTGCCAACTTCGGACTGAAACTTCAGGAGCGCAGCGAGGAACTCGGTTTGAGTTGTGAACTGGTCTACACGGGTGCAAAAAGGGTAAAACACAAAGACGCCACTGCATACCTCATCGCCGCACTCAAAATTAATTAATCAGCCAAAACACGAAATTTATGAGCCCAAAACTACTGATCGCTTTTCTTCTTCTGCCCATTTCTTTTGCCCATGCCATACCTGAAATTGCGGGCCCAATCACAGGTGATGTTCGGGCCAATCAAGTAACCCTATGGATGTATGCGCCATCCAAGTCCAAGTGTACTTTCAGCTACCGTGCGGAAGGTTCATTCAAAAAGGACAATAAGGCGGGCAAACTCACGGCCCTATCCAATCAGGCAGCAAAGGTCCCTGGGCAGATATTCAAATCGACCATGAATGGTCTGTCACCCGATACCCGTTACCAGTACCAGGTTTCGATTGATGGAAGGGCTGACCCAAAGTGGAAAGGATCATTGAAGACTGCACCCGTTGAGGGCACATCCACTGCATTCAGAATGGCCATTACTTCCTGTATGCATATCAAAAGGGCACAACGGTCCTGGAATCTTCTCCTTGAGGAGCAACCGGACCTACACCTCACTGTGGGCGATACCCATTATGCCGATACCACCGATCCTACGATACAGTTGCAACACCATTTGGCGTACCGTCGTAAGAAGGAATTTGCCAATGTACTTCGTCAGGTGCCCACTTATGCGATCTGGGACGATCATGATTACGGACCCAATAATTCGGATGGTACCGCCGAAGGAAAAGAATTTTCTTTGGCTGGCTGGAAGCAGGCTTGGCCCAACCCAGCATCCGGAACTCCCGATACCCCAGGTGCCTTTTTTAAATTCTCCCGGGGCGATGTTGAGTTTTTTGTGGTCGATGGCCGCTACCATCGATCGCCCAATGAATTACCAGATAATGATGAAAAACGCATGCTGGGTGATGCTCAATTTGAATGGCTTTTGAGCGGACTGAAAAACTCCAAGGCGAAGTTTAAGATCATTGCCTCCGGTAGTGTGCTCCATCACAGTAAAGTGGATGGATGGCGCATTTTTACCTTTTCCCGCCACCGTCTTTTTGATGCCATCAAAAAACACAAGATCTCGGGAGTTATGTATATCGGTGGGGACATGCACCAATCCTTGGTCTGGCAGCACCACGAGTCCGATCGAGTAGGGTACCCTATGATCGAGATCATGTCTTCCGGAATTACAAATGGTAAAGACTTGAGCTTTGCCACCATTGATTTCGACACCACCGTTGACGATCCTACTGCCCGAGTTCGTATAATCTATGGCAAAGGCAAGAAGGTTCATACCGATAAGACCTGGAAGCTCTCGCAACTAAGGCACTAAGGGTGCGCTTCATTAACTAACAGCAAAGGGAGCCAAAGTAATTATTGATGAGTTAAAGAGGGCTTCCTCATGTTTATCTTTCATCTAAGGTAATACAGTAAATAAAAGGATTAAGAAATAGGGAGATATGGAGAAAGATACTACGCACAGCACACTTATAATAAAGAAGTTGGGTGTAAGCATAGGGGCATTGCTTATCTTTCTAGGTGTGCCCGTGTTCTGGATCTGGTATTCATTTATTGGCCCGGGGTATTACGCGGAGTTTAATGATATCAAAACAAGTTTTAGCGATATGGAAGGAGTTGCCCTCATCGATGCATGGGGTCACGAGGATATTACTTTTGAAGACATCGGAGCTTTAGTAGAAGTTGAAGATAAGGGCCCTATAACCTTCGTCCAATTGTCCCCTGATTCCTTTTCATCCACCTCGAAAATCTGCCTGCAGTCGATCGGGCCTTATCAGTTTGAATATAATGGAACAGGATATGCCGGAGTTAAAAATAACGAAACAGGTGAGCCAATGATTTCTCAATTTCATGGTTCATCGATTGAAATCGGTGAGGATGGTTGGTTTGCAGATTTTTTTCCTTCCAAGATAGAGAAAGTGCAGGATGTATTCAAAAAGTATGATGAAATTTGCGAGGTTATTTCTAATTGGCCAGTATCCCCTCAAAAAGAATATCTCCGTCTTGGCGATGGAACGGAAATATGGTTCAGTGTGAAGAAAATCAAGTAGGCGTTCTCCAGTATCAGTGTGAAAAGTAATAAGATGCTGGCACTTTTATTTTTCTATTTCTCTATTTACCTCCGTTTTTGAATTGGTGGTGGGACTGTGGCTGTATTTAGTTTTGTATTAAAAAACGCTAAACGGATACGGTTGAAGTTCAATTAACTTCTTGTTTGGCTCTGTCTGTGAAAGTTCCCTTGGAGTCTATTTTGTCGCAAATCAACATAAGAAATACGCAATACAGGGTGTTTGTTTTTGAGTAAATTTGTTAGTGTTTGAATTAGTCTCCCCTTCCCTAATTCCATTCCTCCTGTAAATTTACTTTGCTGTAAGGTACTCATTATATTCTCCCAAACTTTCCTGACTTGTTTATCAAAAGCAGTGATTGTGAAATAATTTTCAACTTAAAAATATGAAAATGTTATTATCCAAAAGATTCCTCTTTTTGAGAAGAGTAGCCGGATCAACCATTTCTTGGTTTGCTTTAGTCGCTCTCATTGCTGTGGTACCCACATTTGCCGAAAAGGGTGGTATTACCAAGCTTCGGGTTCTGGCTTATAATGTAGCTTGTGGTCAGTGGGCCACACCTGAACAAATTGCAGAGGTTCTTAAACCTCTTAATCCAGACATCGTATTACTCAGCGAAGTACCCAAAGCGAACCGAGGCAAGAAGGTCAAGGATTGGTCGCATCGATTGGGAGATGCTCTCGGTCTGGGTCATGTACGAGTGGGAATGGTTTCCTCCGCGAATCACAAGGCTCCCAACTGGGGGGATGTAACCGGAAACTACGGAGGAAAGTTCAAGTCCGTTCTTAGTCGTACTCCACTTACGGAAGGCAAGGATTTCTTGCCAGAAGGTAGCGGATGGGCTCGGGCCAGTGCCTTTCGGGTAGAGACTGAAATTAATGGGCGAAAGTTAGCATTGTACAGTCTTCACTTACCGGGTTTCGCTCATCATAAGCGCCAACCTACTGAACTTTCTGCGTGGGAGGGTTCCAAACAAAAAGCGCTGGCAGATCATATAAATGCAGAAAAGAAGTCTTATGATGTAATTGTAGGCGGAGACTTTAATGAATGGACCGATGGGTTGGTCATGCGGTCTTTTTCGGAAGAGACTAAGATGGCAAATGCAACCCAGGAGAAATCAATCGATCATATCCTCTACAGGTCCAAGACTTCGATTAAGCTCCTTGAAAAAGGTCGGGATTGGGGACCCAAGAATCAAAATAAGGATAATGTAAAATCGAATGGGTGTTTATCCGACCACCCATGGGTTTGGTGTGAATTAGAAATCTCGGAGGTCGACTAAATTATGAAAAATCAAATTTACCCAATTCTTATTAGAACCGTTTTTCTGTTTATTTTATTTCTAGCCAGTTCTTTCCTGGGGCAAGCTGAAGAGTCCACGTTAAGGGTGATGTCCTACAATATCCACCGGGGTGGGCTGGTGTTGCTCAAACAACCTCTTTCACAAACTGCTAAGGTGATCCGATTGGCCAAGGCCGATATTGTCGGTATTCAGGAAACCCGTTCCCCCAAGGGAGACACCTTGGAGGATCTGGCCAAGTTGCTTGGATGGAATCATGACATGGGCAAAGGTTCCAATATTTTGACCCGTTATGAAATCGTTGACTCACTCTACAAAGGAGTAAAAGTAAAACTGGATTCGGGTAGTCATGCGTATGTTTTTAATGTTCATCTATCCTCCCATCCCTACCAACCTTATCAGCTTCTGAAAATCCGCCCAAAGTGGCACAAGCACACCAATAATATCACTTTCATCAAGACCGAGACTGAGGCCATTGAATGGGCAAAAAAGGCAAGGGGTGCAGAAATTGTAAAAGTACTTAAGCAGGTAAAGTTCATACCCGACAAACAGGCACCCGTTTTTGTGGTGGGGGATTTTAATGAGCCTTCCCATTTGGACTGGACGGATACCGCCGCCAAGGTGGGTCGCCATCCAATCAAAGTCGCATACCCAACTTCCACGGAATTGGCCAAGGCTGGCTTTAGTGATTCGTACCGGAAGATCTATCCGGACGAGATGAAAAACCCGGGCATCACCTGGTCCCCTGCTTACAAAGTTGGTGATCCCCGTACTCATCATGACCGCATCGATTTTGTCTATTTTAAGGGCAAAGGCTTAGAATTAGAAGATGTAAAGATCCTCGGAGAAAACGTAGAGAATGCCGACCTTGTTGTTACTCCTTATCCCTCCGACCACCGTGCGGTAGTGGCGACCTTCACCGTAGCTAAATAACTTAATGCCTCGCAATTAAACTAACTATAATCTCAATTAGAATAATTAGATAAGATATATGAAGCATCGAAAACTTAGACTATTGGCAGGATTGATGATATGTAGCCTGTGCCCTGAATCGTATGCTGACGGTCTCTATTACTATCAACAGGTCGAACCCGGGAAGCCGAAGCAAATTGAGTGCGATCTCGTTGCCTACGGCGGCACACCGGCAAGTTTTGCTGCGACGCTTCAGGCAGCACGCATGGGAAAACGGGCTGTCCTGGTCTCGAACAACGGATTTGTAGGTGGACTGACCTCCGGAGGTCTAACGGCGGTCGATTGGGGTGCCAGGCGTACGATCGGTGGGATTGCCCAAGAGTTTTTTGCCCGTGCCCGTCCCTTAAAACCCTCCGTGGCCGAGAGGACATTTCTAAAGATGCTTTCGGAAGCCGGCGTTGAAGTCCTGCTGGATCGCTTCCTCACGAGGGTTGTGACAGAAGATGGTAAGCTGGTCTCGATCACCCTCGAGACGGGTGAGGCGATCACGGCAAAGATGTTCGTGGACGGAACCTATGAGGGCGATCTTTTGGCTGCCGCCAATGTCTCTTACACCGTCGGTCGCGAACCGCGGAGTGCCTACAAGGAATCACTGGCAGGGCAATGGCAGCTGGTGTCGTGGAAGGGGATATACCAGTTCTGTGGATTGCCCATCAGTCCTTATGTCAAGCCTGGTGATCCGACGTCCGGACTGCTTCCGGAGATCTCATCAGAACCCTACGGTAAACCGGGCGATGGGGATTATCGCGTCCAGGCCTACAACTTCCGAATGCATTTGACGAAAGCACGCGACAAGATCGCTTTTCCAAAACCTAATAACTATGATGCGGGTCGCTATGCCCTGCTGGCTCGGTTCCTGGACTTTGACCCGCAACCCAGATGGACTCTGCATTACGCTACCAAGCCGATGACCGATGGCCCTGTGCAAATGCGCAACGGGGACAGTAATAACGCCGGGAGCTTCTCCAGCGATTATGTGGGTGGATGTCATCGTTGGCCTGATGGCACCTATTCGCCGGAGAATTTTTCTACTCTGCCTCCGCCGCGCCGTGGTCTGCCGGTTCCGTTGCCCGAGTTGTATGAACTGCGGGAGAGGATCTTTCAGGACCATGTCAACTACCAGCAAGGACTCATGTACTTCCTGGCCAACGACGAACAGGTGCCAAAGAATTTGCAATCGCGGGTTAATCAATGGGGGCTTCCCCCGGGGGAATTCAAGGGGAGCGGTCATTGGCCACATCACCTCTATGTGCGGGAGGGACGACGCATGGTCTCAGATTATGTGATGGTTCAAGCCAATTGCGAAAACAAGCGCATGGTCAAGGACTCGGTGGGCATTGCCTCCTATGCGATGGACTCTCATTTCTGCCAACGCGTCGTTGTACAGGAAAACGGTGTAATCACGGTTCGCAACGAGGGCGGTTTTGGACACCATGTGAGGCCTTATCCCGTTTCGTATCGCTCGCTCGTCCCAAAGGAGGACGAATGCAGCAATTTGCTTGTGCCCCTTTGTCTGTCGGCTTCACATGTCGCCTACGGTTCAATCCGCATGGAGCCGGTCTTCATGATTCTAGGGCAGAGCGCCGGCACCGCCGCAGTTATGGCCATGGATGAAGGCATCGTTGTGCAGGATGTGGATTATACCAAACTGAAGGCAAGACTGCTTGCCGATAAGCAGAAGCTTTAGAAATAAGAATGAGGTTGTGAACCGCATCACTATATTTTCTTTGTCATTAGTATTGATGGCCCGGTTTTCGGTGGCGGCCACAACTGACAAACCTAATGTCGTACTCATTTTCGCTGACGATATTGGTTACGAAGGACTTGGGGCCTATGGTGGTTTGGATTTCAAAACACCGCATCTGAATCAAATGGCAAAAGAGGGACTTCGGTTTCAAAGCATGTACACCAGTTCCATCTGCACACCATCCCGGGTAAGTCTGCATACGGGAACCTATACCTTTCGGCATAAGCACACCGATATACTTCCGGTCCACAAGGGAACAAAACAGAAGGTTGACTTCAGGAAGATGCCAACCTTTGGGCAGCAGATCCAAAAGAATGGCTACATGACCGCAGTGACCGGTAAGTGGCAGTTGGCAACTTTGGAGCATTGGCCGAATCATATCCGAGAAGCCGGTTTTGACTCATGGTGTATCTGGCAGATTTGGCGGAACGGCAAGAAGACCGGACGGCACTGGAATCCTACATTCAATCGAGACGGAAAAGTCTTGGATGGATTGGAGAAACAATTCGGCCCGGATGTACTGGCCGATTATGTGATTGAGAAGATGACTGAGGCGACCCAAGTCCAAAAGCCTTTCTTCATTGTCCACAATGAGCTGCTGCCCCACTGGCCGTTAGTCCAGACACCGCAGGACCGAGCACTGAATCGAGAAGCCACGATGGGTAACATGATCGAATATATGGACACCCTTGTCGGCAGAATCCTCAAGAGCGTCAATGAACTCGGCATTAAGGACAACACCTATGTCTTCTTCATGGGCGACAATGGTTTACAGGTGAGCTATCGTAACAATGCTCTTTATAAGAATCCCCGTTTTGGGCAGCCAGGTGAGAACCAGCACACCCGTCATACACTCAAAGGCAATGTCGATGGCGCAAAGGCTGACCTGAATGATGCGGGATCTCATGTGCCGTTTATCGTCTGGGGTCCAAAATCGATTCCTGCCGGAGGCGTTAATCAGGAATTGGTTGATGTGGTCGATCTATTCGAGACCTTTTGCGAACTGACTGCCACAAAACACAGAGTCGAGACCGACGGGCGCAGTATTGTTAATCAAATCCATGGGAAGGATGGACCACCGCGGCGATGGGTCCACCAGGGATTACCCCAGGGCGAATCGATCTTCGATGGCGAGTGGCGCTATCTCATCAAGAGCGAAAAACTTATCGATGCACGTAAATTGCCAAAGGAGCGAGAGCTCAAAGGCTCCGAACTGGTGGAGAGCAAGGATATCATTGACCGCATGAAGAGCCTTTACAACAGAATCAAATCCAACGGACCTGCCGCACCGAAATCGGTGCCGCGGTATTAGCCCCAAAATTTACACCAGCCTTCAAAATAAAAAACCTACCATGCAAAACGCCCTAATAACCAATATGATTATTCGTACCTTCCTCTCTGCCTACTTTTTATGTGTTGGCTCTCTATTCGCGTTTGCGGAAACCACCAAGACGAAGCCAAATATTCTCTACATCATGGCGGATGATCTGGGCAAGGAGTGGATCAGTTGCTACGGAGCCGAGGATATTGAGACCCCGAGTATCGACGCACTCGCCGCTGGTGGGATGAAGTTTAATAATGCATACTCTATGCCGGCATGCACACCCTCGCGCACAACCCTGCTGACGGGTAAATATCCATGGCGCACCGGTTGGGCCAACCATTGGGATGTACCACGCTGGGGCGTGGGATACTTTGACTGGAAGAAAAAGGAAAACACCACCTTTGCCCGCTTGATGAAAGACTTGGGCTATGCCACCGCCGCGGCCGGAAAGTGGCAGATCAACGATTTCCGGATCGAGCCAGAGGCCATGAAAAAGCACGGCTTTGATGACTGGGCGATGTGGACGGGTGCGGAGTCATCCCCGGACGAAGAGCATGCGAAAAAATCAACCAGGCGCTATTGGGACCCGTACATTCATACCAAAGAAGGATCCAAGACCTACAAGGGTAAGTACGGTCCAGACCTATACACCGAGCACCTGATTCAGTTTATGCGAAAAAACAAAGAGCAACCCATGTGTATGTACTTTCCGATGGCCCAACCGCATACGCCTGTGGCTCACACCCCGGATGAACCTGATGCAAAAAGTGTCCTCGATCGGCACAAAGCGATGGTTCGATACATTGATAAAATGGTCGGTCAATTAGTCAAAGAAATCGATGACCTCGGTATCCGTGACCGTACGATTGTCATCTTTACCACCGACAATGGGTCGGCTCCTCCTCCCCGTGGTGTCATTGGTAGGCGCAACGGCCGAGAGGTCGTCGGGTCCAAGGGAACAGAAAAAGAAGCCGGAGTATGTGCTCCCTTTATCGTCAATTGCCCCGGTCTTGTCCCTGCCGGAGTGGAGAGCAAAGCCCTCACTGATTTTTCTGACATGATGCCCACTTTTGTGGAACTGGGTGGTGGGCAGTTACCCAGAGATCTCGTAGTCGATGGGTCCTCGATTGCACCATACCTGCTTGGGAAAACCAAGGATACGGAGCGCAAGTGGATCATGGCGTTGGGTTACGGTTCCGCGAAATTAACCAAAGATGGGATCCGGCCAACGAAGAAATTTTCTACCCGGGTGATTCGGGATAAACGCTTCAAGGCTTGGGTATCCAATGAAAAAAAGATCATCCGCTTGCATGACTTAAAGAGCGATCCTTGGGAGGAAAGCAACCTGATCGGCAGCGAGCTGGTACTGCACCAAAAGGCCCTGCAAAAATTTCAGGATGTGGTCGATATGCTGCCTAACAAGGATGCCCATCCATCCTATGAACCCCGCGCAGCCAATGCATGGGACCGGAAATAAAACCAAATAAGAAAGAAGTTTTTTTATGAGCATTCCAAGATTCTTACTACTCGGACTAGCGGCTAGCTTCACCACTGGGCTGAAAGCAGAGGACAAGCTGGTTCAAGAAAGCACCGTTCGGGTGATGACTTACAATGCTTTACATGGCGGAACGAAGCGTGGGCAACCCTTGTCCCAATCGGCCAAGATGATCGAGCTGGCGAAGGCAGATATCGTGGGTCTGCAGGAGATCGGCAATAATGTCCCGAAACTGGCGAATTTGCTGGGTTGGAATCATAGCGGTCCCTTCATCACGCGTTACGAAATTGTCGAGGAGTTACCTGATAGTGCCAAAAGGAATTCCGACGGCATGAAGGTCAAGCTGCCTTCAGGCCAGGAAGCCTACGTCTTCAATCTACACCTGCCCCACGGGCCGTACCAGCCCTTCCAGCTCTTGGGTCTGACTGCCGGCTACAGAGTGTATCCCAAAATAGATACCGAAGCCGAAGCGATTGCCGGAGCAAATAAGACGCGCGCCAGATTCATCGCACGACTTTTCAAACGGATAAATGCTCTTTCCGATCAAGAGGCGCCTATTTTTGTCGTCGGCGATTTCAACGAACCCTCATATCTGGACTGGACCGAAGCCGCAGCCAAGGCTGGTCGCCACCCCATGAAGGTGGAATTTCCCACCTCCTTGACGATGGCCAAGGCAGGATTTACGGATGCCTATCGCACGGTCCATCCCGACGAGATGGCAAAGCCCGGCTTCACCTGGACGACTCTCAAGAAAGCCGATGATCCTACGATCCACTATGACCGCATTGATTATGTTTATTTCAGAGGTAAGGGCGTGAAAGTAACCGCCGCAAAGGTCATCGGTGAAAACAAAGAGAACGGCGACATTGTCGTTTCGCCTTACCCCTCTGATCACCGCGCCGTGGTTACGACGTTTAGCCTAGCCAAGAAAATACCTCAAAAATGAAAAGAGCTTTTTACAAACCCCGATTAGTCACAGGAGTCATATTTTCTCTTCTATTCTTCTGCCCACCTGCGATATACGCATTCGAAGATGTTCCCATCATTCCCAGGTGCAAATCTCTGGAGCTCCATGAGGGCTTTTACCCACTGCAGCAGCAGATACGAATTAGCATCACCGGTGGAACCTCATCGGAGGATCAGCTCAAAGCGAATGCAGAGCGCTTTGCGGTGTACCTGCGTAAAGGCGCAGGGCTGAAGGTAACCTTAGTCGGTAAAGGAAAAGCAGGGGAATCTGAGATCAAGCTCCGCGTGGCCCCCAACATTTTTGAGGGTAAGGTGGTTGGCGCCTATCGTCTCAGTGTCGATCAGAAAGGTATTCACATCACCGGGGCGGATGCGCAGGGCGTGTTCTATGGCTTGCAGTCTTTAAAGCAGATGCTGCCTGCCGCCATCTTTCATCAGGACGATGCAGCCCATCGCGAGGCCTTCTCTGATCTGCGTATCGGTTTCGTCGAGATCGAAGATGCATCCCGCTTCAAATGGCGCGGGTTCATGCTGGATAGCTGTCGGCACATACAGACGATCGACAAGATCAAACAATACATCGACCTCATGGCGCTCTACAAAATGAACGTCTTCCACTGGCACCTGACCGAAGACGAGGCATGGCGCGCCGAGATCAAGAAGTATCCTAAACTCACCAGCATCGGTGGCTACCCCGGCGACCGTTCGAAAGAAGAAGAATTCAATGGCTACTACACGCAGGTGCAGATGCGGGAAATCGTGGCATATGCGCATGAACGCTACATCAAGGTCGTTCCGGAGTTTGATATTCCCGGGCATGTGAACGCGCTGTTGATGGCCTACCCTGAATATGGCTGCAATGACGGCGCCCCGCTCAAAATGGGCGAGCCCGGAATGCGTTCCTTTTCAAGTGCCGCGGGCAGAAGGGCGATCTGCGCGGGCAAGCACGAGACCACCATCCCCTTCATCATGGAGGTGTTTGACGAACTGCAAACGATCTTCACTGATGGGCTGTTTCATGTCGGGGGCGACGAACGCCCGCGTGGCAACTGGGAGAAATGCACCCATTGTGTCCCACTAAGGGACAAACTGAAGCTCGAAGATGAGCACCACTTGCAGAACTGGTTTTTGAATGAAGTCAGCGAACGACTTCGCAAACGCGGCATCCGCTCGATCGCATGGGCAGAACATATTCAAGGGGGCGTTCCTGAAGGACAAATCGTTCAGGCTTGGAACAAACCGTCAGAAGTGTTGCAAGGAGTTCGTGCAGGCAGAGAGGTCATCAACTCCTATAATCGGAAGATCTACCTCGATTATCCCGCCAACAATGCCAACGCAGAAGAATTGAACAAGCATAACAGAAGGTATCGAAGCCGCCTGGTGTCCGCAAAGTCGATCTATGCATTCGAACCTGTTCCTGGCAGTCTAACTCCGGAAGAACGGGCCCGCGTTATTGGTGTGGAAGCTCCCGTATGGACGGAGGACATTCGAATGGATCGCCTAGATAGTAAGATTTTTCCTCGCCTGATCTCGGTTGCCGAAGTTGCCTGGACAGATGAGAAAAGAAAAAACTGGGAATCCTTTCAGCGTCGCCTTGAGAAGCACGCCCAAATCCTCGAGGCACTCAACATCGCCTATGACCGCAGTGACTTTATCATTGAAGCCAAATAGCCGGCAATTTGATGCAAGTAATAAGCTTGATTTAAAAGCCGTCTCTCCTTACCCCCTCAGACCACTGCCCCATGTTGGCTTCATTTGAACTAACTAATGCTAAATAGCTTCAGGTGCACCATCCTGAAAAACCGGCAAGCTACATCCGCCCATACTTAAACCATGAATAAAAAGAAGAATCTATGAGAAACCTAATCTTTCTGTGGGTGATGGTGTTATCCACCGCCGTATATGGCTCAAAAGCAAAAGAAATTAAGTATCAAAGCTCGGCAGATCATTCCGAGCAACCCGCGATGTTTTATGCTCCCGTATCCAAAGAGCCCGTACCTTTGATGGTGGCTCTTCATACCTGGTCCGGAAACTACAAACAGAAATACCACAAAGTCA
>Ga0206126_10001743_pt1 | contig 25451 bp, 20 predicted proteins | sample Helgoland_Spring_5_FD_148621 | JGI IMG/M metagenome (GOLD analysis project Ga0206126, IMG submission 148621) | Pelagic subsurface seawater microbial communities from Kabeltonne, Helgoland, North Sea - Helgoland_Spring_Bloom_20160412_1 | ecosystem: Environmental > Aquatic > Marine > Epipelagic ...
AAACAGAATAGGCCTGAGCTAACTGCAGCGGTGTCACCGCAAGCCCATAACCGAAGGCAAAATTTACTCGCTCAATCAAGCGCCAATTAGGCCGACCCGGCAGCATTCCGGCACTCTCGCCAGGAAAACCACTACCGGAACTAATACCGAGGCCAAATCGACTAAAAACCTCCCAAACCGACTGCTCATCAAGATCCAGTGCCAACTTGCTAATACCTACCTGACTGGACTTTGTGAGAATTTTGGTGACATCAATCGCGCCGTAATTTATCGGATCCGGCAATGTTTTTTTACCGACGCGGATATAACCAGGACTTGTATCGATAATGGTTGACGGTCGATATCGGCCCGTTTCTAGCGCGGCGACAACGGTTAAAGGCTTAACGGTTGAACCGGGCTCAAAGACATCAGTCATTGCTCGATTACGCATGGTGTTCGGCTTTAAGGCACGTCTATTATTGGGGTTAAATGACGGCTGATTAACCATTGCCAACACTTCTCCAGTAGCGCTGTCCAACATAACAACCGAACCTGATTTGGCACCAACCCGGCGCATGGCACCTTTTAATTCTCTATACGCCAAATGCTGTAAACGCATATCAATACTTAATACCAAGTCTTTCCCTGAGCGTGCGATAGTCTGCTGATCAATATCCCGGAATACATTCCCATTGCGATCCTTCAATACCCGCTTACTTCCCGGCACTCCCCTCAGCCATTCGTTAAAGGCTAACTCCATGCCCTCCTGACCCTTATCATCAATATTGGTAAAACCTACTAAGTGGGCTGCAACTTCTCCGGCCGGGTAATACCGCTTGTATTCACGCTGAGCATTCACGCCTTTTATTTCAAGCGCCAAAATTTCGTCAGCCTGCCTAGGTGACAAATGTCTGCGCAAGTAGACAAAACCTCTGTGGGAATTCTTGATAATCTTAGCGCTAAGGTCAGCGTGGCTCATACCGATAACGTCGGCTAACTCACCCCAGCGGTCCTGCTCTTTTGATAAGTGTCGAGGATTAATCCAGATAGAGGCTACGGGCGTGCTAACTGCAAGCGGCTCGCCATTGCGATCCGAAATAACACCGCGATAAGCGGGAATAGGCTCGGTCCGAACCGTACGCGCATCCCCCTGATCTTGAAGGAAGTCGTGACCGCGCTCGGTATCAAACACCTGCAACACCAATAACTGCCAGATCAGCAGCGACAGCAGCGTGACCAGCATCACAACTACTAGTGAAAAACGCCACGCCGGCACTACCTGTCGGGTCACCTTAATCATTGTCTTACCACGATGATCGATTCAGGGTTTGGCACAACCATATGCAATTCAGATTTTGCCAAACGCTCTATACGGGAGTGTGACGCCCATGTGCTTTGCTCTAAAAGCAAGCGACCCCACTCTTCTTCTAAGCGAGACTTTTCTCTGTTGTGTTGCAGTAAATCACCAAACAATTGACGCGACTGATGGGAGCTAAAAATGACTCCCAATGCTGTCGCCACCACCAACATAAGAATAAGCAACATCACAGCGAAAGACCGAGCCCGACCAAAATTCAGCCAGCTGTCCAACACTAATCCACTGTTATCATTTTTGCTCATAGCGGCTTTGAGTCATTATTTTTTTTGACTACATTTGACATTGGTGCATAACACCAATCCATTAAAATATTGTTCACTAAGCAATTTTTTCCGCGACTCGCATAATCGCGCTTCTAGACCGACTGTTACCGTCGATTTCTTCAGCACTCGCCTTGACCGCCTTACCCACTTGCCTCAGTCGACGGTTTAACTGATCCACGGTTACTGGTAGATTTGCTGGCAACTGATCTCCGCGAACATGATGACGAATAAACCGCTTTACCATGCGATCTTCTAAGGAGTGAAAACTGATTACCACCAATCGGCCGCCAATATTTAGCACATCCAAAGCCTGATCCAAGAACTGCCGCAAATCACCGAGTTCATTGTTGATATAAATTCTAATCGCTTGGAATGCTTTGGTGGCAGGATGTTTACCTCGCTCCCAAGCTGGGTGTGCTTCGGCAACCACTTTGGCCAGATGCAGCGTTGTCTCAATAGGAGCCGCCACCCGCTCCTTGATAATGGCCCGAGCCATTCGCTTAGCAAAACGCTCCTCGCCAAACTCCTTTAACACCCTTGCAATCTCAGATTCCGTTGCGGTTGCCACCCACTCTGCGGCACTCATCCCGGCATCAGTATTCATACGCATATCTAACGGACCATCACGTAAGAAACTGAAACCACGCTGAGACTGGTCGAGCTGAGGGGAAGACACCCCCAAATCAAGCAAGACACCGTCAATACCCTGAGGCCATCGCAAGCGGATTAGTTCCAGCGTCCCGGCGAACGACCCATGTACAATTTCAAAACGCTCATCAATCACAGCCAGCTCATTCCCCGTGGCAATAGCCTGCGGATCTTTATCTATGCCCAACAGATGACCCATCGCATCCAATTTTGTCAGAATGCGTCGACTGTGCCCGCCACGGCCAAATGTTCCATCAACATAGACGCCAGCCGGGCGGGTCATCAATGCATCGACGGCCTCTTCAAGTAATACTGTCTCGTGGGGGTTCGTCAATTAATGCACCCATCTCAAAGGCATAAGGCCAATACTTCTGCCGGAGTGGCCTCGCCATCGTCATCGTTACCCCGGAGATAGTTGAGCCACTCGTCCTCGCTCCAAAGCTCCAACTTCTTACCCTGTCCAACCATCATCAGTTTTTTTTCTAGCCCCGCATACTCGCGCAACGTTGGCGGTAGTAAAATACGACCGTGACTTTCGTCAATTTCCATATTGGTTGCGTAACCCAATAGCACACGCTGCATTTTCGCTGCTTTGCGATTAATGTTGGGAAGACTTTCTATTTGCGGCAGAAGCAGTTGCCATTGCTGCTCAGGATAGATGAGCAGGCACCGCTCTTCAGTATGTGCCGTGACGACTATTCGCCCATCACATTCAGACAGCAACGCATCCCGAACTTTCGCCGGTATCGCCAGACGCCCCTTGGCGTCCATATTGATTGCATTGCTTCCCAGATGCATGGTTTCCCACGACCCCCACTTCAAAAATCCAATTAATGGGAATAAAACCCACTATATGGCAGAAATTAACACTTTTTTGCACTGCTGCAACTATAGAGAGAAGGAATTGATAGATCAAGAAGAAATCAGTAAATAAGCGCCAATTTTCGGCAAATGGCAGCGATCATGCAGGTATCGTCGGGTAAGTGTCAGTCTTTACAAAAATCAACCCAATGAAAAACAAGGTAATAGAAATGAAAGTTAATGTGCTACTTTAACTTAAATGTCTTTTTCTTATGAGGGAATTAAAAATAAATACAAAACGGTTATATAGTAACCAGAAAGATCACTATTTGATCAATTTTGTGACTGGCTATTTACAGAGGATTGCGACGGCGACTTACCTTCATCATCCTTTCTCGACCAAGCAATCGCCGCCATCTAAAATAAGCACCCGGACTCCTGTGAAATTGAGTCAGTTGCCTAGCCTAATCGACCAATCCCAATCTCACCTAATCATTGGTAGTGATTAAGCCTACTGGCACTGTTAGAATAGCGTGCTTCGACGATGACAGGTAAATACTAACAATTATGTTAATTGAACAGTACTGCAATATGGCGAACGGTAACGTCACGTTTACTCGCCAGCAGGCAAGCGATTTTGCCAAGAAAGTTTCAGATGACTTCAATCCACTGCACAACACGGATGCAAAGCGCTTCTGCGTGCCTGGAGACTTGCTGTTTTCGATGGTGCTGGCGAACTATGGCACCAGCACCCATATGAAATTTAATTTTTCTGGCATGGTGACTGAGGACGTATGCTTGAGCCTACCAAACCCGTCACCCCTGCTAGTCCTCAACGGTGACAACGGTAAGGAATATTTAACCATTGAGCGCTCCGGAGAAACATCAACTAACAGTCAACTGATCGATAATCTGACTCGCAGTTATGTGACATTTTCGGGCCACACGTTCCCACATATTCTGATGCCACTGCTCGAACAACAACAGGTAATGATCAACCCTGCTCGCCCAATGGTAATGTATCAGAGTATGCTTATTGACCTCAATCGACTGGATTTAGTCGACGTTGAACTCACTCTTGATCCAGAGAAAACATCAATATCGGTTAGCGGTAAACGAGGACATGTTTGCCTTGCATTTCATCTCATATCCGACGATCAGATAATTGGTCGCGGTGAGAAGCATATGGTGGTTAGCGGACTGAAGCCTTACGAAAAATCCGTCGTTGATCAAATCATTGATGATTATAGTCAATGGAAATCCGCGTCTAACGCCTAACCAATCTAATCAGCGATACGATGGAAAATTATACACCCCCTACATTGTTTAAAAATCCCCATGTTCAATCGATCATGGCGAGTGCCGGGCCTCGAAAACTGATTATGCGACGTCGTGCGAAAAAATTAACAGACAGCGCAACAACTCATATTCTTGACTGCGGAAATGGTATCCGACTGCAGGGTGAATATTCACAGCATGCTGATAACAACAAGGGACTCGTTATATTGATTCATGGGTGGCTTGGAGGTAATGACTCAATGTACCTATTGTCCTCTGCCAATGCGCTCTTCCTCGATGGATTTAATGTTTTTAGACTCAACCTAAGAGATCACGGTGGCAGCGGACATTTGAACAGGGGCCTATTTAATTCAGCTAGACTGGATGAGGTTGTCAACGCAGTTCATCAAGTACAACAGTTATTCCCGCATCCCTATAACTACTTAGCCGGATTCTCTCTCGGTGGAAATTTTGTCCTTCGCGTAGCAAACAAAGCCCCAGCAAACAATATCGCACTAGATAAAGTTGTCTCTGTCTGCCCGGTCATCAATCCGGGCAAAACCAATGTAAATATTCAGCAAGGGCTGTTCATTTATCATGACTATTTTTATAAAAAGTGGAAGCGCTCACTACTGAACAAACTGGATCATTTCCCAGAATATGATTATCGGGAAAAACTCAAGACGCTCAAGACACTCGATGAAATGACCCAGTATTTTGTCCCTAATCACACAGATTTTGACAATATCGATGAGTATTTGAAAGGCTATAGTATCGACGGTGACTACTTGTCTGAACTGGCAGTACCTTGCCATATCATTAGTAGTATTGACGACCCTGTTATCGAAGCAAAAGACTTACGGCAGCTGTCTCAAAGCCCTCAATTAACCGTTGAACTGACCCGCTATGGCGGACATTGCGGCTACATAGACAGCTTCAAACTCACCAGTTGGATTGACAGACGGCTCAAGGAACTAATGTCGCCAGCTTGCAACAACAGCGCTCATTCCATCGTCACATAATGAGGGCACCTTTGATTGATAAACACCTCGATCGGAACGCGCTACCATCTCTGTTGCGACTGCTCTCTATTCATTACCAGTCATGCTAGCCACAGGGAGCCAGCAACAAATCCCACCCAAAAAGTAACATTTATGTGATGACATCCTTTTCCAGATACAAGCCTGGCATTGCTAACATTTCCTCCGACAACAGTGCCAACAACGTGTGTTCAGGGCCATAAAGCCCCAGCTCAACTTGATCAAATTGAAAATAGTCAACGGCGTTACATGGCATCCCCTTGAACAAATCATCCAAGCCATTATAACCGAGTAGCTGAAGTTCAAATCGCTGATAACGCCGCATGATATGTTCATTTTCAAGCGCTTTTTGGTGTAAATCATTGACCTTAGAACCAAGGACATCAAGACGACAACTGCTTAATTCTGCGGATTTTTGATCCTGCCTACCGACATAACGGCGCACTGAAATGTCCTCTTGCAGTGTCGATCAATTGCATCTAGACAACGCTCCTTCGCCGTAAAAATCTAAGTCAGGGCACCTAGTAAATCTTGCAGAGACTGATGCTTACCCTTTGCCCTTTGCAATAAATCTAGCAAATGGTCCTGAGACCCAAATCTACTGGCATCATAGATATGTGTGCGCACTGATGATGACTCTATTTTAACCATCTCATAACTGTCGTCGCCGGAATCACTCTCTCGAACTCTCGGCTGACTGACATCCACTTCAGCGGCGAGTATTGGCACTTCAACCTCTGGCAGGGGGGCAGAATTATTTTTGGCTGGAAGCGCCTGATTATTTTCGAACAATTCTGCGACGTCATCCAACACAATTTGCGGAGCAGGCAAGTGTCCCAAGAGCTCACCGGTTGGCGGTGAGCTCGTCAAATCGATCCATGGCTTAACCCGATTCGCTATCTCACGCATCAGACTGTCACTTCTACTCGGTGAAGATAGCAACTGTTCGATTGTCTCAATCACATCAACAGGGGACTCATGATGACGATTAACATAGGCATTCACACTCTCTTGCAATAATTTTGAAATGAGTTCGGGCGCCGCATTTCCTTGCTCAATTAACAACAAGGTTCGAGATCGCAACTCGGCAAGGTAATCGCTATCTCTAGTTTCGAAATTTTCCGCTTTTGACGCCCCATCAGGCCCACTGCGCTTATCCGGTAAATCAGGACCTGAGCGCCGGTCTCGAAATTGTCGCTGCCAATATCCGCTAAAAGACTCTGCATGCGGCACCGCTCGTGTGACTTGATCCAAATCAGCGGCTAATCGGGTAAAACTGCGGCAAGACGGATCGGTATCGGCAAACATTGTCACCGGATTCTGCAATTCAACTGCAACACGCATACTCTCATCCCGCCGCAGATACCCGAGATAATCACTTTGCACACCAATATATTTATCGACCGCCGCACGAAACCGGTTAAACACTTCCTTAGCCTGGCTGATGCTGCTGCACATATTCACAACCACGTGAAACTGCAATTTACTGCGTCGACGCTTCAACAGTTTGATCAGTGAAAAAGCGTCAGTTAATGAGGTGGGCTCTGGAGTGATAACGACAAGCGTGTGGTGGGCAGCACTGATGAAATCCAAGGTCGTCTCGGCAATACCTGCAGCCGTATCGATCAACAGGAAATCAAAATCACCTTCTATCCGTGACAATTCGCGAGTTAACCGTAATTGTTGCCGGGGATGAAGACTCACGCACTCGCTAATACCATTGGCGCCGGGAATTATCTTCAACCCATGAGGACCATCTAACATCACTTCTTCTATTGGCTTGGCGCCGTAGAGTACATGTTCAAGACTGAATTCGGGGGTCAACCCAAGAAGAATATTAGCATTGGCTAAGCCAGTATCAGCATCGAGCAGGCACACTTTAGCGCCCGTCTTTGCCAGCGAGATTCCGATATTAACCGCGATGCTTGACTTACCTACCCCGCCTTTGCCGCTACTGATAGCTATGACTCTGGGCAAACCCGTCTCGCTGTCCTTGCTTATCTGTGCTGCTTGCACCTAATATCGGGCCCTCATCGATGTTAAAGACCGCCGCCAAAGCCGGATCCTACAGCGACTACTCAGTTACTTTCACGGTTACTTGGCATTAGTGGACATTGAAATAACGACGATGACCTGTGACCAAAATGATGCCATTAGCGCTGACGATCTGCCAATAGAAGCGCCTGCGCTGCAGTTTAGCAAAAATTCAGAATAACCAGTGCAATTTTTAATGCATAATTTACATATTTAAACAGCCGCTATAGCTGACGTATAGTGGTCAGCTGCTCTAGCGTTGTCTATACTTGATCGAATACTCAATCAACAGGCCAATATGTTTGCCCAAGATAACAAGTTTGGGCACCTTAGTATATGCACATTGCTCTCACGACTCATGACCGTCAAAGCAGCAGAAATCAGGCCATATTGATCATTTAGAATCACCGCAGGCAGTGAACGTGGTAACAAAAACAGCAACCGATCAACTCCCCAGTCTTCCACAAGTCCTTGTGCGTATTCTTGACGCCATACGCAATGACAATACCGACTACCACAGCATCGCTGAAATCATTCGTCAAGATGCCGGAGTTGCTACTAAACTGATCTCGGTTGCCTATTCTAGCTTCTACGGTCGCCCGAAAAGCTGCCATAGCATCGAACGCGCGCTGCTTTTTCTGGGCACAGATGTCGTCAAAACCATTGCTATAACAACGTCGATCAAACAATTTTTTGGTCATTTCAATCAACAACATAGGCAGTTTCAGCAACAATTTTGGCGACGCTCACTCATATCTGCCAACTTTGCTCAGGTTTTAGCCACATTAACGAGTTACCCATCCCCCGACGAGGCCTATTTGTCGGGGCTGCTTGTGGATGTTGGTCAACTCATGTCGCTAACCAACAGCGAAAAAAGCTACCTGGACATACTCGGTGATGTGAAAAATGATCAGCAGCTTCTCGCGGCTGAAGAGCAAACATTCGGCAGGACCCATTGCCAAATAGGCGCTGATTTAGTGGACAGTTGGAATATCTCAAGTTTTATTGGAGACGCTGTTCGCTACCACCATGAACCGGCTAATTTAGTACTTGATACTCACCATCTGGTTAAAATAGTTAACCTAGCCAGCACCCTCAGTGCTGACGGTGAGCTCGATGATCAGGCATTTGCAGCCGCCGATACACTGTTCGGACTCAATGAATCTCTCACTCGAGAACTACGCAGCAGAATCGATGCCGATGTTGATGCTATCGCCCATAGTTTACATATCAATATAGACGTCGATCAAACCGGTAATGAACACGATCACAACGCACGCTATAAACTCGGGCAACATCTGAGCGAATTAGGTGAATTAGCGCAAGTCAGCCAGGTGCTATCAGAGGCAGAATCTCGTGAAGGTGTTCAGCAAGCAGCCCGACGAGCTTTGTTTTTAACGCTGGGGATCGCCAACTCTGTTCTCTTCCTAGCGGATAATACCGAAACACAGCTAAACGCCGAACCAGCGCTACGAGTACTTGATGATGACAGCGCACCCTCATTGTCCTTTGAACTCTCCCTTGAACCCGGGCGCAGCCTGATCAGCGACGCGTTACTTGATAGTGAAGAAAAGACTACTGTAACCACGGACCGCCCAATCAGTGTTATCGATCGACAAGTCCTGCGTTATTGCGAATCTGATATTCTCGTATGCTGGCCATTACATCATTCAAATGGCAACGTTACTAAAAAGGTCGGTGTGTTGGTTTTTGCCTGCGATGAAACGCAACTGGCGCAGTTGGCAGCAAGATCCAACCTGACCAAAAATCTATGTTCGGAAATAGCCAAAGCGGTCACCGTAAATTACCGACGACTGGAGGAAATTACTGTTCAAGGGCCCAGTGCTGAGGACTATTTACTCCAAATAAACGAAGTCATTCACGAAGCAAGTAACCCACTGAGTATCATTAGAAATTACTTAGAAATGCTACGGATAAAACTGGGCGAAGAACACAGCGCTAATGAGAGTCTTGGACTTATCAAAGAAGAAATTGACCGTGTTGGCACTATACTTCTCAGACTAAAAGATACTGACGAAAACTCGACGAGCCAGGATCGCGTGAACGTTAATAATGTCATAAAATCCACGGCCGTTATTTTCCAAAACTCTATTTGCGCAACTCAGCAAATTGAATTACTGCTAGACCTGGATGAAGATCTGCCTGAGATACCCGGAAACCCCGAACATCTGAAACAAATCTTTACCAACTTACTGAAAAACGCGACTGAGGCACTGTCAGCTGGCGACAGGATTAAAGTCACTAGCGATGCATCAGTCAGTGTCGGCGGCAAAAGTTACGTGGCCGTGTATGTTGAAGACAATGGGCCGGGGATCATTGACGGCGTCAAGAATAAATTATTCAGCCCCCTTGATTCAACGAAAGGAAAAAGTCATTCTGGGCTCGGACTGAGTATTGTTAAGAAAATTCTCGATGAAATGAATGGGACTATTCTCTGCCGAAGCACGATTGGCAAAGGTACGGAGTTCCAAATTCTATTACCGAAACAATGATTATGGGCGAATCTGATATCACTATAAATGCCGACCTGAGCGAGGCCCGTATACTTCTGGCGGATGATGATTCGCGGATGCTTGACAGTCTCAGCGGCTTACTAAAACTTTACGACTTTCAAGTAGAAACCGCTCTAGGCGGACAAAATGCCATCGATAAACTGGTGACAAATCAATACGACTTAATCCTACTCGACCTGAAGATGCCTGATGTTTCAGGGCATGATGTCATGAATTTTATGTCCAGCAATAACATCACCACTATGACCATAGTTGTCAGCGGTGAGACTTCAATGGACGACGTCAGTAAAGCGCTACGTCATGGAGCATATGACTATCTTAAAAAACCGTATATTCCAGAACAGCTGACAGCAACGGTAAAAAACGCGGTCCGGAAAAAACTGCTGGAAAAATCTAATCAGGTGATGCAAAAAAAGCTCAATCAATCTGAGCGACTGCATAGATTTATCGTCAATAATTCTCCTGATATCATTATGATTCTGGATAAAAATGGCCTGTTCTGTTTTTTTAATTCTAAGATAGAGTCCTTACTAAATTTTGGTAAAATTGACCTGGTCGGAAAACATATTTCCAGTATTGTAGAAGACGAAGACCTCGAAAAAGCTAACTACTTTTTTGAATATGCCTTATCGGGAAAGGCCGGCATACAGTCAATGGATCTTGCGTTAAAATCTAACAATCCCGGGCACAGTAAACGGCATTTTGAATTGTCACTATGCCCAATCGAAGAACAAGGCAAGACGAACGTTAACGGCAATCAGCGCTATCGTATTTATGGTACCGCGAGAGATATTACTGAACGACTCGAAGCAGAAGCTTTTATCAATTTTCAAGCCTATCACGACTTGTTGACCCGATTACCAAACCGAGCTTTGTTTAAGGATCGTTTGAGTTTGGCGATAGAGCAAGCACAGCGCAGTAACAGTCAACTCGCGGTTATGTTCATAGACTTAGACCGGTTCAAAATCATCAATGATTCCCTAGGCCACTCAGTGGGCGATCGGCTTTTACAAGCTGTGGCTGGGCGCTTACAGGGCTGCATCCGCAAAGGCGATACGCTCTCACGATTTGGCGGCGACGAATTTACGCTTTTGCTTCCTGATGTGAACGATATTAGTGCGGCTATTCACATAGCCGAAAAGATTCTGTCCAGCCTGAAGCAGCCATTTGATCTCATTGATCATCAGGTACATATTGGCGCCAGCATTGGTATTGCACTCAGTGCAGACGCGGATGAAGGCATAGACGCGCTGATAAAAAATGCTGACATCGCCATGTATCGTGTCAAGAAAACCGGTAAAGATGGTTATCAGTTTTTCACTAACGAAATGCATACAGCTTCGACTGAACGACTAATGCTTGAGCAAGACATGCGCAGAGCGATTGATAATGATGAATTTGAAATTTGCTATCAACCGCAGATCAACACCCATAACTTACAAATTTGTGGTGTAGAAGCTCTGATCCGCTGGAATCATCCAACACTGGGCCGCCTCTCACCCGCCGACTTTATTCCTGTTGCGGAGGACTGCCGACTTATTATAGAAATTGACAAGATGACTCTCCGCAAAGCGTGTCGTGAAATTCGGCAGTATCATCAAAAAAGCATGCCTGATTTAAGGTTGGCAGTTAATTTATCACCACTGATGATCGAAAAAGCACATTTTGTAGAGGATATTCTCAAGACTCTGGAGGAAGAGCAATACCCACCCGAGCTACTCGAACTAGAAATCACTGAGAATATATTAATGACCGACCGCCAGGACGTCATTAAAAAACTGTTAATACTCGCCAGCAAAGGCATTCAGCTGTCTATCGACGATTTTGGCACCGGTTACTCATCCCTAAGCTATCTTCAGACCTTGCCGGTTAACACCTTAAAGATTGATCGCAGCTTTATCAGTGAAATAAGGAGCGTTGACGATGACATCAGTATCGTCAACGCCATTGTCTCAATGGCCAAAGGCCTGAAAATGTCTCTCATTGCGGAAGGCGTTGAAACTAAAGAGCAGCTCGATTATTTAAGCGGTCTCGGCTGCCATGTTGTCCAAGGATTCCTGTTTGGACAAGCTACTCAAATGAAAGATGTCGAGCAGCAATTTCATCAAAACCTCACCTTATTAAAAGGTATGTCAGGCCCATAAAAAACGCTGTTTCCGCCGATTGCACCGACAAAGTCGATGGAACTAGTCAGATTTTTTATGGTCTACATCGATGTGATGCGCGACCCCTTTCGACTCGCTAAATGGCAAGACTATTGATCCTTTGACCGTTATTATCATAACCTGACTGTCTCACCAGTGGAGCACGCTATGAAATCTCTCAACCTTATTCCCAGTGTTTTAGTTATCCTGACCCTGACAGCTTGCGCCCATCAAGTCCCTGAGCGAGGACCGCTCAATGACCAGGGCTTAACGACTTACAGCCACCGCGCATTTGAAGAGCTTGCGATCCAGCAACCTATTGATTTCAGCCAATACAAAAAAGTTAAATTTGATCCCGTGACCGTTGCCTATGACGATGCAAAACGAAGAGATGTTCTCAATCGAGGCGACGACGCCTTTCAATTTGACGACCGGGAACTGGCCGTATTCAATCGGCAGTTTTTAAAAGGATTTAGCACCGCATGGCAAAAGCAATTTGGCTGGGAAGTGACCGATGCAGCGGGCAGCGATGTCATTCTGGTAAAAGCGGCCATTGTCGATTTATACCTCTACGGTTCCATAAAAAACAATGAGCCTCTACCCGGCACTACCATCACTGATGAAAGCAGCAAAATGGTCATAGAAGTTACCTTACTAGACAGCCAGAGTGGCAAGGTGTTACTCGACAGTCGCGGTAAGAAAACGACCGGGTGGCGTGGACAAATGACTAGAACTAGCAGTGTGTCATACTGGAATGATGCCTATCAGGCCTTTCTACAATGGGCTACTCTGCTCGGCAACCAGATCGCGTACGCAGCTAAATAATCCCTGGAATTTCGTTATTGAGGTGAGGGGTTTTTCGCAAAATTATCATCGCACGCCAGTGTCCTAATGGTGTTGCTTTGGACTAATCGGGCCACGTTTTAACGCCGTCACGTTCGGGGCAACTACCGCAGGACTGGGGCCGTCGGCACCTACCTCGGACACCGCAACAACCTCTGTCAATTGATGCTGCCGCCTGGATATCCACTGCCTTTCAAGTCCTAGCGGGATGAAAATCAACAAATCGTAGCAGCTAGTGAGTAGCCGTCCCGCATGTATAAACAGTGATGCCGCAAGTCGAAAGAGCAATGCACTAACCTGCATCAGAATCTGCAAAACGCTGCCTACCACTGGCCGCACCGTATGCAACAAGTACTCTAGCGGAATGATAACCAACGTCAAAACCAATGGCATCACCACACCGATAGCCACCAACAACCCGGTCGAAACACCCGATGCCGGCGCAGACGTGGCGACTATCGGAGAGCTAAGCAGGGCTAAAACTTCTATCGCAGCGAGTGCTAATAGCAAACTACCCCCCGTCAATATCATTGCCTGACGACCACGGCGCGTCATGGCTGAGACCAAGGGGAAAAGGTGCGTAATGCGCAACCCCTCCGACACCATTGTTGCTGCAATGAGTGTTGTGGCGATGTGTAATCCAACCACGACTTCGGCAAATGAGACACCGCCAACGATTGCCGGAGACGGCATCAAAGATAGCGCAGGCTGCGTCAACAGTTGCCAGTTAATCGCGGCGGCACCCACACCCACAAGAACAAAACACAAAGAGGACACAAACCGAATTAACATTGATGACATGACGCCCTGACCGGACCCAGCTGTCAGCATTTCAAATTGACTCATATGCTGATCAACCTGACGTAAACGCAGACGTAATACCTCTATATTATTGTCAATGTGATGCAGCATTTTGCTCAGCTTACGCCAGTGAGGCCGCAGCCGTGTTAGCACTTTATGACGCGAAGACACCGTCCAGCGATGCTCTCTGAGTGCATCTCGATGATGGTTTTGCACCGTCCGATGCATATCTTCAAGAATCTTGCCTACCATCTCAGTATTGCGTTCATCGTTTTGTAATCTCGCAATGGCATCAACCGCCGAAACCCACTCTGGGGAAACTTCAGGAACTTTTGCACTGTCAATATAATCTTCGTCGATGACAACTAATTGGCGATTAATCGATGCCGACAGCTTCTGATAATTAGCAAGATCACGCTCTACCAACTTCTCAATCCGCATAAAACGGCGTTCGAGCTGACGCTCCATTAATGCCTCAACCAGCGTTTTGGTCAATTCGTGATTGCGCAGACGGATACGTTGCGCCGACCGTAAACAAGCCCGAGACAATAGCCGTGACTGACTATGAAAAAGTCTGGCACTGCGTAGTATCAAATCGTGAACATGCGACCTGATGAGATACAACAGTACTAGCGACAAAGGTAACCCTATCGTTAACAGCAGTATTGGGTAATCTAAGACCATTATGCCCTCTTTTTCTGAGTCGAGTTTGCGTTCATCAAACACCAGCCTCTGTTGTACCACGACAGGCCGACGACACCAATAAAATATAACGGTGATGATCCACATTTTTCTAATCCGCTGTTAATGACTCTGAACTGATTAACGTATCGGCTCAAAAAATCGACCCAGCATGTGAAATATTTCCAACAATGGATTAAAAACTCGAAAAAACTGGCAATTGGTCAAAATAACAACTAAATAAGGAGTAGAAAATAATAATCGACACTGGTTTTATAACAGCCGGGTGTCAACAATCTTAATAAAGGTTGCAGTTAACGAATGAGCATTAACCCAGCGGACTTAGCAACCCATATCATAAGACCCACTCTTGACTATCTGGGTGTTCAGTCAGGAGCCGCAGAGAAGCTACTGCTGGGAACCGTTGCTCAAGCATCGAATTTTGATCCATTCAGCGAACAACATCATGGCATTGGTATTTTTCAGATTACGTCGAAGGGACATCGACAAGCCTGGGATAGCTATCTAGCGTTTAGACCTGATTTGGCTAGCAAAGTACGCGGCCTCGCAAGTCAGCACCAATTCCTAAGAGAGCCTGATCAAGAACTTAAGAGCAATCTCGCTTACAGCACGGCTATTGCTTGGATCATCTATCTACAGTCTGATCTGCAACTGCCTGCAGCAGACGATGTTGACGGTCTCAGTCAGTTCTGGTCAGCGCATTTTTGCCATCGTGAACAACGCCAGGCTGAAGATTTTGCTCGCTGGATCAGCGAACACGTCGCCGCCTAAGCTGCGACAGTATCAGGCACTCTGTAAAACGCTTTCCACGCTCATACCCATATCCCGCATACGAGCCAGCTTGTATCTGAGCGTACGTGGACTGATGCCCAATTTTTCTGCTGCGTTCTTGCGCGAGCCTCCTTCAATTCTGAGGGTATCGGCAATAATTTCAAACTCTCGGCGCTGTAAATCCACACCTAACAGGCTACCTACCTCCTGTTCACTATCAGCCGGCTCAGCTATTTCTAGCGATGGCAAGGACAATGCGGCATCTGCCGAACTCGCACTATCGGTACTAAAGGGATCCAGTCGCAGGTGGAAATCAGAAACCACATTACCGGGCTGCATAATAAGTGCGCGCTGCATCACGTTGTCCAATTCTCTGACATTACCCGGCCACAAATGCGCTTTTAACGCGGCTATTGCAGTGCCATCCAGGTCTACCGGGGTACGCCCCATCTTGCTGATATGAAGCTGCAAAATTTTCTTCGCTAACGGCACAATATCCTGTGGCCGATCGCGCAATGGCTGCCACTGCAGAGGAAATACGCTCAAACGATAATACAAGTCTTCGCGAAAACGGCCCGCCTTAACTTCCTCGCCGAGCTGACGGTTAGTTGTTGCAATAATCCGAACATCCAAATCAATCACTTTGCGCCCTCCCAAACGTTCAACCTCCCGTTCTTGAATAACCCGCAAAATTTTCGCCTGCAAACCGATATCCATTTCAGAAATCTCGTCAAGCAGCAATGTGCCACCGCTAGCCTGTTCGAATTTTCCAGCCGCACTGCTATAAGCCCCAGTAAACGCCCCTTTTTCATGCCCAAACAACATGCCTTCCAGCATATTTTCAGGAATAGCCGCACAATTAATGGCAACAAAGGGCTGCTTAGCACGGTTTGATTGCTGATGAATATATCGGGCCAACACCTCCTTACCTGTCCCCGACTCACCGCAAATCAGTACGGTCGAATCAGTTTCCGCGACGCGTTTGGCCAGTTGCAAAAGTTGCAAACTGACAGGATCAACAGCCACTGGCTGATCATTCTCACCGGCATTCGCTGAAGTCACATAGCGACTAATGGTCTCTACCAATAATTGAGGCTTGAAAGGTTTGACCAAATAATCCACGGCGCCATTTCGAATGGCTTCCACTGACGCACTAATACTGGCGTAAGCGGTAACCAACAATACCGGTAATTGTGGGTATAAAGTTCTTATCTCTTTCAGCAGTCCAAGCCCGTCCATTGCCCCCATATTGATGTCCGACACCACCATATCGAGTGCATAATTTGGCATAATTTTTAATGCGGCTTCTGCACAGTCGGCCTGAACAACTTCACAACCAGCAATCTCCAACGTATCGACCAATGCCTCACGCAAATCAAGGTCGTCTTCAACAACTAGTATGGTCGCCGCTAGTTTGATCGGGGCAGCACTCATAAGCTTTGACTCCCTGGTTCGACTGACACGGTGACCGCTGATGCTGCTGACATCAGTACCGGTAACGTTAAAATAGCGACCGTGCCAACGCCTGACTCGGAGCGTATTTCAAACTCTCCCTGGTGCGCTTGAGTGACCGCTCTTACCACGGCTAAACCGAGGCCTGTACCTTGCGGCTTAGTGGTAAAAAACGGCTCCTGCAAACTCTTCAATATCTTGTTGTCAAAGCCGGGGCCGTTATCGACGATCATCAGTTGTAACTGAGAATCACCGATAATTGAGGCAGTGATGGTTATCTCGACACTGGATGGACGCGATTGGATCGCATTAGTCACCAGATTCATCAATGCACCCACCATGGTGTCTCGGTTACATTGAATCGTTGTGGCTGCACAGCTGTTGTTAATGATGCATGTCGCTTGACTGCTACTGACCGATACCTCCATTGCCGCCTCCAAGGCGGAAAACAGTTCCTCAACAGTAATGGTATCGGTTTGCTTAACGTCACCTTTCACAAACAACAGCATGTCTTTGACTTGTTGGTCTAGGTGATTGAGTCGAGACAACACCTTGTCAGAGAAACGCTGGCTTTGTTCCGGGGTCAAATCAGAGTCACATAGATGGCCCGCATACAGCATTGCTGCCGACAGCGGTGTGCGAATCTGATGAGCCAGTGATGACATCATACGTCCCATTTCAGACAGACGCCGATGACGGTCAAGGCGATGCTGCAGTTCCCGTGTTTCAGTCAGATCGGTCAGCAAGATTAGCTGACCGGATTCACCGTTCATTGAGCGCGTGACCATGCTGATCCGACGTCCATCCTTTAACGAAATCTCATGGCCATCGTCCACTTGAGGCGCAAAGGAACGTTTGATCACCGTGCGCCAAATTTCACCGAGTAACGGCTCACCCAAGAAGTCTTCAGCGGCGGGATTACACTGGGTAACACGGCCGCGACTGTCTAGTACCACCACACCCGCCGGCATAATATTGAGTAAATTTTCAAGCCGATTAGTGACCTGCTCCTTCTCTTTTAACTCTTGCAGACGTTGTTCAGCAACGACATGCAGTTCGTTATTCAGCGAGCCCACCTGCTCTTCCATATCGTGGTAAGTTTCTGCCAGCTGGGCTGACATACTGTTGAAGACCTCGAAGGCGGTCATTAACTCTTCGCGATCGCGAATAGGCCTGACGTTATCCGACAGCAAAGGGTTCGAACCACTCAATAGCTCTTGAGCAGAATTAGACACCGAGGTCGGAGAATGACTGTTTTCCACTACAGGACTGGGCATAGGGCTCTCTCTCAAGTGTTGAGTCACATTATTGACTCGCGAAAAGCATTTCAGAGAGATACTGCAAGCACCGTGCCGATTTATTTATTGTTTTTAAATCAGCAACTTATGACTTTACTGAACGATAAAAGTCAATGAATTGGCATATGAGAGGACCTACCGCTACTTGCGATGCAGGTCATATTTGCGCATTTTTTCAACCAGTGTGGTACGCCGAATTTTTAATTTTTCAGCGGCGCGAGCAACAATACCGACACTATCGTCCAGCGCCTGCTGGATCAGGTTGCGCTCCAAGTTAGTTAAATATTCCTTTAAATCGATGCCATTGACCGGCAGCAACGCTGTGTCGTCCATACCAGCAATGGTTGGCATACCCTCGCTGCTGGCGGACTCAGGGATAATTAAGTCTTCATCAGCCTCTTCAACATGCCGGAATTTTTTCGGTAGTTCCTGTACTCCCACCACGCCATAAGGTTGAAGAATGGCCATCCGTTCAACCAAATTGGCCAATTCCCTGACATTACCGGCCCATTCATGCCGACAAAGCGACATAATCGCCGCCGAATTAAACCGGATAGAGCCGCGCTTCTCGTTTTCCATCCGCGTTACCAATTCATTTAATAGCAGCGGGATATCTTCGACGCGCTCTCTCAGCGCCGGCATTTCGATCGGGAACACATTGAGCCGGTAATATAAGTCTTCCCTGAAACCGCCTTCTCGTATCATGTCATCCAGGTCGCGATGCGTTGCGGTGACAATACGTACATCTGTCTGAATAGTTTTGTTGCCACCCACTCGCTCATAGCTCCGTTCCTGCAACACCCGCAGTATTTTTACCTGCATATCCAGGGGCATATCGCCAATTTCATCAAGAAACAGGGTGCCGCCCTGTGCCATCTCGAAGCGGCCAGCGCGACTGGTTATGGCCCCGGTAAAAGCACCTTTTTCATGCCCAAACAGCTCACTCTCCAGCAATTCTCGGGGAATTGCTCCGCAATTTACCGGCACAAAGGGCATATCACGACGACTAGAATTGTAGTGCAGTGTTCTAGCAACCACCTCTTTGCCGGTTCCTGATTCACCGGTGATTAAGACGGTAATATCTTTGTCGGCAACCTGCGCTATCATCTCCCGGACTTTTTGTAACTCTCGGCTGGTGCCTACTAAACTGCGAAATAACTGCACATCACGCTGGCGCACGCGTCCGGCTTTAATATCGTATTGTTCACGATAAACCTGAGCGCGATGTATCGAGTCCATAAATTTATTGTAACTCGGCGGAAACTCCAACTGTGCGATGACTTTGTGCTGTAAATCAGCATCGGTAACGTCATCAAGATGATGATCACCAATTAGAATGATGGGGCAGGAAGGATCCCACTCCTGCGCTTCCAGCAACCGAGACTCTAGGCTCAAGCCGTCGCACTGCCCAAATACCAACGTTTTAATCTGCCGCGTATTTTCCCGCGAGCCGGCAGAAGCCAGCAACTCAGACCATTCGCTGGAGGAAAAAGTCATCGGGTTTTCACCCAAAAAATGCAAAATGACCCCAGCGTCATGACGACGCTGGTCATTGTTATCAATAACAAGAATGTTGTTTTCTTCCCACATTACCGTCCGACCCCATTAACCCATCGTTGTCCGTCGTAACCACTACCAGCCAATCGGTTTTTTGACTATTTAAGCGAGCAAAATTTCAGCGGCATGTTGACGTATTATCACTGATCAGTCAAATTTATGACACACTGCATCAGATCACTATGGAGAAAGGTGTAGATATATTGACGAAAGGTCGCTAAAAGCACAAAGAACGTGTTTTAGCGCACTTTTCATGCAGCCGCAAGGAGGTGGACTGCTGCGCTATTAGGCAACTTCTTGGGCAATAGTGTCCCAGCCTGACTTGATGGTTTTCATCAAGCCGACCACCTCATCGATAATGCCTTCATCGTTGTGAAGATTCGCTTCCAGCAAACGACGTTGCATATAACCATATAAATCATCAAGATTGGCGGCCATTTCTCCGCCAATGTCTTTATTTAGGCTGTCATCCAAACCGCTAAGAATGCTTATCGCTTTGCCGATAGCCTCACCCTTATCGGCAATCACATTGCGCTGCATAGCGCCTTTGGCCTCAGCTAAACGCTGCAAAACGCCTTCCATCAGCATTTGAATCAGGCGATGAGGAGATGCTCCCTCTACCCCGCAGTGCGTATTCACTTGCTGGTATTGTGCTAAGCCTTTATTTAACATAGTGCTGTATCCTTTATAGATGACGTTAATCCTCTGATGGTTATAGGTATCGGTCAACCCTCTTATACCTTTAGGCTAATTTAATGAATCATCGGTTTATTTGTGCCAGCGAGCGCAATTAAATGGTAATTTTTCACAATGGCCACGCTGCAACCCCCGGTTTACCGGTAAACACCAACTATCAGGCCTGGTCACCAAAAAAAAATTAAAGATAACCACACCAGCGCCGATAGCCTCTTTGACAACTAAAAACAGGTGAGTTTACACCTTAACCAACGCTCCCGAAGGCAATAGCCGCTAAGAGGAGCCAGGAGAACCAGCAATGGCACAAGTTATTAACACAAACATCGCGTCTCTTAGCGCACAAAACTCGTTAAACAAGTCGCAAAGCAGCTTAGAAACGTCCCTTGAGCGATTATCTTCCGGTTTGCGTATTAATAGCGCCAAGGATGATGCTGCAGGGCTTGCAATTGTCGATCGAATGACTTCTCAGATTCGCGGCCTAAACCAAGCTGTACGTAATGCCAATGATGGCCTGTCTGTGTCACAGACCGCCGAAGGCGCGTTGCAGGAGTCTTCTAATATTATGCAGCGTATGCGCGAACTGTCTGTGCAGTCTGCCAATGACTCTAACTCTGCCTCTGATCGCTCCGCCATCCAGCAAGAAGTCGCGCAGCTGCAAAACGAGCTCAACCGCATATCTGAAACCACTACCTATAACGGTAAAAGCCTGCTCGACGGCAGTTTCGCCTCTCAGTCATTTCAGGTGGGCGCCAATGCTAATGAAACCATTGAAGTTAATATCACTAGCGCTAGCGCAACGGTTCTAGGATCACAATCGGCTACTACGGCGCAAAACATTGGAACTGCCGCCGTCGGCGCCCTCACCGCACCTGCAGCAAATGGAGTCGTTGATAGCGATATCACCATTACTGGTGCACTTGGTGCCGGTACAGCAAATTATGCCGCAGGAGCCACCGCGAGTGAAATAGCCGCCCTTGTGAATGGCCAAACCACTAACACGGGTGTTACTGCCACAGCGGCAAACTCTGTAAGTTTAACCAGCTTTACAACAGGAACGCTATCATTCACGCTATCCAGCACAGATGGCTCCAACGTTACTCAAGGGACCGCCACAAATGTTAGTGCCACCGTGACGTCTGCAACTGATCTTACGGCTCTTAGAAACGACATCAATGAAAGCACTGCGTCAACGGGTATTACGGCAACAATTAATGCCACGGGCGATGGCATCGATCTGACTAATACTACAGGCGATGATATTGTTATAGAAACTGCCTCAAACGGTGCCGGCGCTAGTACTGACCCCTTCGCAGTTAATGGCGCAGCGCTTACAGAGGCGGGTGCCGACAGTATAAGGGTCGCAGGCCAAGTGTCATTTTCTTCTTCAGGTGCCTTTATCCTCGACGCCGCTGCAGCGGAAACCGTATTAGATGTCGCCGTAGTTGCTGCTGCTTCTGTTTCCTCGACGTTGTCGAGTGTTGCCGACATCGATGTTAGCACCCGGGCAGGCGCAAACGATGCTCTGGATGTTCTCGATCGAGCGCTGGCAACCATCACTGATAGTCGAGCAGGGCTCGGTGCAATCCAAAACCGACTTGACTCAACGATATCTAATTTGTCGAACATTTCTGAAAATGTCTCGGCAGCAAGATCTCGAATTGAAGATGCCGACTTTGCGGCGGAAACCGCTGAACTGACTCGTAGTCAGATTCTGCAGCAGGCCGGTATCTCCGTGTTGTCACAGGCCAATACTCTGCCACAGCAGGTACTTTCGCTTCTTCAGTAATTAAAAAAGTAATGGTGTCCAATCGCAGCCTTTCAGGTTTTAGCCGAGAAGGCTGCGTTTAAAAGATACTAAGGTGATCATCCATGGTTAACGACACTGTTAACACAGGCCTACAGCAACCCTCAAGAGTTCGGACGACCACATCTGCACCCGCAGACGTCAGCCAACCGAAATTTAGTGGGACAGTAGACTCTGCTGCTCAGCAGTCTGAAAAACCTAAACCGCAGGAACTTCAGGCTGCCGTCAGCAAGCTCAATGATTATGTTCAAAATGTACAGCGAACGTTGTCATTTAGTGTTGAGGAAGTAACTGGCACAACCGTCGTACAAGTCTTTGATACTGAAACGGATGAGTTGATTCGACAAATGCCTTCTGAAGAAACGATTAAGTTAGCGGCTTCAATAGCTGAGTTTAGCGCTAGTCTACTAGTGAACGAGCAGGCTTAGCACTTAGTAAGCAGGCCACGTTACCCAAGGGAGGCAGTGCCTCCCTTTATTGTTTCTACTGCACATTACGGCACACAGTTACTACTAGGCATGATTAATGCAGCATTTTCCAGATAGGGCAATAGTGACAAACTACTGGCGAGTGAGTAATAGCAAAGGATAAAACCCATGGGCATCACAGCGATAGGGACAGGTTCGGGCATCGACCTAGAAACACTGGTCACCGACTTAATAGCCGCAGAAAGAGAACCTCGGGAAATAAGTCTTAATCTTAAAGAAACTGTGGCCAATGCCAAATTTTCTTCTCTGGGCAACTTAAAAAGTAACGTTTCCGAATTTCGTGACTCTCTAGCCAGTCTTAAGGACATCACATCTTACTCTGCACGCACCGCCACCTCTGGCAATACGGCCCTTTTCACCGTTAGCGCGGAAGCCAACGCCAACGTTGGTTCCTATACCATTGAAGTCAATACATTAGCCAACGCCAACAAAGTCGCAACCAATGCCTCCTTTACCAGCCCAAACTCAACGGTCGGTCAGGGCACCCTAACTATTGGCTTTCTGGCTGGAAGTACCTTTGATGTGACCGTCGCCGACACCGATGACTTAACCGCTGTGCGTGACGCTATCAATAATGCCACCGACAATGTCGGGGTAACCGCAAGCCTGATAACCGCCGCCTCGGGCACGGAGTTGGTGATCACCGCTAACAATACCGGTGCCGCTAATCAGCTAAATATTAGTGTTATCGACACCGGCGATACAACTAATCAAGATGCCAATGGCCTGTCACGTTTGTTTTACGATGGTTCTGACCCCGCCAACAGCATTAACGGCGTTAACCAGATGCAACAAATTGATGCGGCCCAAGATGCACAAATCTATGTTGATGGCTTTGCCGCCACTAGCAGCACCAATGAATTTTCAACCGTTTTAGAGGGTGTAACCATTACCGCACTAGCTGATGACGGTGGCGCAGCCACTCTACCCTCAGCGAACATGGTTGTTAGTGCTGATAAAACGCTGATCAAGACCGGTCTAGAAAATTTTGTTGCCGGTTACAACAGCCTCGTTACAGTACTGAATGAGCTAACGGATTATAATGTGGCGTCTAATACTAGTGGCCTGCTCAGCGGTGAAACCGTTATAGCGGGCATGGAAACACAGATCCGTCGACTTCTCGGTGCCACAGTCGAGAGTGCCGACAGCACGCTGAATAATTTAGCCCTCCTTGGGATTAGCACTAATAGGGATGGGTCTATAGCACTTGATGAGACCGCTCTCAACAACACCATTGAGAACAATTTCAGTAATATTGGTACGCTGATGTCTGGCGATGAAGGCATTATCACTCGGATGGATGATTTGCTTGGCGGATTCCTCGACCGCGGTGGTCTTTTTGCCACCAAAGAAGCAACACTGACGACGCAACTAGACGATGTAGCAGACCAGCGATTAAGCCTCGAATTACGTCTCAGTGTTATCGAAGAACGCTACCGTTCCGCATTTGGAAAGTTGGATATTTTGGTTTCACGATTAAATTCAACGGGGAATTTCCTGACTCAGCAGTTAGAGGCGGCTGCCAAAATTAGTAGTGGAGATCGCTAATCAACATGGCTACTTTGGAAGAAAACTGGCACTGTATCTCAGACATGGGACAGCAGATGCGACAGCTGGCGGCTAATGAAGACTGGTCAAATATTGCTGAATTAGCGCAATCGCGACATCAATTGGTCACGGAACACTTTCAATGTTTTCCGGTGGGCCCCAGCAATGCCGAATTTTATCAATTACATATCAATCATTTTTTTCAGCAAGAGCAGATACTCACAGACTTGGTTGATAGCGCCCGTAAAAATGTCTTGAGAGATGTGTCTCACGTCAGTCACAACCGACGTGCTATCAATGCCTATCAAAAAGTGATTGATCCAAGTAGATCAGCGTAAAAAGTTAAACAATGACAAGCTGGATATGCGGACAAAACTTTGTTGCGACGCCTCTAGGGTAAATGTTTCGATACTTAGCCGACTTAAGGCCTCTGCATAGTCTAAATCGCGAATCTCTGATAACACTTTGTTATTTATTAACTCAATTTGCTGATGCAAAGACCTGACGCTATCGACAGTATTCTGCCTAGCACCAATTTCTGACTTTACCTCAGACATATTAATCTCAGCAGCACTTAAGTTTTCTAACGTCTCTGCCACCAAGTCGTCAAACGCACTTTGGTCGACCGCTGAATCTCCCAGCGATTTCATACCCTCCGATATTTTTGCGATGGTGGTAAGCACATCTTGCTTTTGAGTCGAATTGACATAAAACAGGTCGCCATCGGCGGGAGTGCCGTCTAGTGTTATTTCCCAACCCAGATTGGTCGGAACCGCTAGCGGCGTCGTATTTGCATCAATAGTGATCGGACTCCCGCTATTGGCAACACTGAACAACGGCGTGTTTAGCCCACCCTCCAAAATATCCGTCCTGGCGTAGACGTCATACTGATTACCCGCACTGTTGAATTGAATAACATAGTCGTCTGGATATGAATTAGTATCATAGTTACCTTGATTCGTCACACGACTATTAGTCACAACGCCAGTACCTGAATTACCCGATTCCCCAGCCGCTTCTACTCGAGTTTGCACCGCATCAATGTCCATAAAAATGCGCTTACCACTGTCGCTAATGGGTATCTCAGTTGACGACGCAACCTGAACCAACCGCTGACCTTCGTCGCCGTTATAAACAAAGCCTCCCCCACTGGTCTGCTCAAAGGGTTTTTCTGCGCCTTGATAGCCTGCAAATATATACTCACCATTAACATCGCGAGTATTGGCAATACTCAGTAACTCATCCAGCCTAGCGTCAAGTTCTTTTGCAATCAATCGCCGATCAGACTGCGTCATTGACAGCGCATCAGCTTGGATTGTCAGCTCACGCACGCGAACCAAGAGTGTCGTAACCTGCTCAACTTGCGTTTCAGCAACGTTTAGCCGGTTCTCT
>Ga0206126_10001744_pt1 | contig 25448 bp, 20 predicted proteins | sample Helgoland_Spring_5_FD_148621 | JGI IMG/M metagenome (GOLD analysis project Ga0206126, IMG submission 148621) | Pelagic subsurface seawater microbial communities from Kabeltonne, Helgoland, North Sea - Helgoland_Spring_Bloom_20160412_1 | ecosystem: Environmental > Aquatic > Marine > Epipelagic ...
CAACCGCATCCACGCCGCTGGGACCTGCCACGTCTTGCGCAATCTGGGTTGCGAATACGGCGCGCTCCATCTTGAGCGGCGCCAGCTCTTCCATCACGGCACCATCAAGCTTGGACGCCGCCGAAGTGCGCGCTTTAGTCAGGGCCGCGGCAGCGCCGTCATACGCCTCTTGCACAGCCTCTAGGTCGCGGCGCAACTGCGCAAGATCGGCATCACCCGCATCCAGAGCTGCAAGCTTTGTGCGCAGGTCATCGGCAAAGTCCGACAGATCATCAGGCGCCACCTGATGCTTACGTGCAAGACCCCGAATGGCAAAAAGACGTTCTTCGGTATCCTCCAGTTCCGACGGATTGAAATGCAGCTTATCGAGCGCGCTGACAATGCCTTCAGCGGCCTCGTCCAGTTCGACCATGGCGCGGTTCAAAGCTGACAATGACGCATCCAAGTGCCCCTCTGCTTTATCAGACACCCCATCGAGCCATTTTACCGCGTCACTGATCGACCCTTCAGCGCCTTGATGACCTAACACATGATGCGCGCGCTGCACATCTTCCAAAATTCGCTCGGCCCCTTGCATCAGTCGGCGACGCGCGTCCAGTTCTGGTTCTTCTCCGGGCTGTGGATTCAGCGCATCCAACTCAGCCACGGCGTGACGCAAATAGTCCTCTTCGGCGCGGATTGTGGCCATTTTGGTCTCAGCTGTCGCAAGAGCTTTGCGAGCCTTGCCGACCGCGGCCCATGCCGTTCGCGTCTTGTCACGCAACGTGTCGAGGCTCCCGAAGGCATCTAGAATATCGCGGTGCCCGCGCGGGTTCAATAGGCCACGATCGTCGTGCTGGCCATGGAGTTCCACCAGCGTCTCTGAGAGCGCGCGCAGCACCTCACCCGAGCAACGCCTGTCGTTGACCCAAGCCGTCTTGCGCCCATCAGCGGTATTTACCCTGCGCAACACCAGCTCGTCACCGCCGGGCAGCCCAGCCTCGGATAGGATCATCTGCGCGGGATGGTCTTTGGCCAGATCAAACCAAGCTGTGACCTCGCCTTGCGCAGCACCCTGACGCACAAGATCAGCCCGCCCGCGCCATCCCAAGACAAAACCTAAACTGTCAAGTAGAATCGATTTTCCCGCACCAGTTTCACCAGTCAGAACGTTCAGCCCCGGTTGAAATGCGAGTTCCAGCCGATCGATGATCAGCATGTTCGAAATATCAAGCCCACGCAGCATGTTCGTTCACCAAATGCCCCTAAGCCAAGACCGAATATTACAGCCAACGGCCCTTTATCATCTGGCGATAGATCTGTCTCAGCCAGCCATCCCCGCGTGCCCGAGGTTCAAACCCGCGCCCCGTCAGCAATTTATAGCTGTCATCGTACCATTCGGTGGCTTGATAGTTGTAGCCCAAAATAGCGCCCGCGGTTTGCGCCTCGTCCGTCAACCCTAGTGACAGATAACTTTCGACCAAGCGGTGCAACGCCTCGGGCGTGTGGCTGGTCGTTTGGAAATCTTCTACCACAACACGGAACCGGTTGATCGCAGCCGTGTAGCGCCCACGGCGCAAGTAGTAGCGACCTACCTCCATCTCCTTGGCGGCAAGATGATCAAAAGCGAGGTCGAATTTTAGGATCGCTGACTTGGAATACTCACTGTCAGGATAGCGCTCGATCACTTTGCGCAAAGATTGCAATGCCTCAAATGTCAGTCCTTGGTCGCGACCAACTTCGTCGATTTGATCATAGTAGCTGAGCGCGAGCAAATACTGGGCATAGGCCGCGTCATCATCATCTGGGTAGAAATCTATAAATCTCTGCGCCGCTGACCGGCTATTGGGATAGTCCTTGTCCTTATGGTGGGCAAAGGCTTGCATAATCAGCGCCCTGCGCGCCCAATCAGAATAGGGATAAAGCCGCTCGATCTCGGAAAAGTAAAACGCAGCCTCGGTGAGGTTACCATTCTCTAGCTCGAATTCACCCCGACCAAAGATTTGTTCGGCAGTAAAGTTTTCTAGCGGAATCTCAGTCTGGTTAAAAAAGCCACCCGTCGTTGGTCGGCCGCTTCCGCCCCCACACGCTGCTAGAGCGGCTGCCATAGCCATCACAACTGCGAGACGCGTCATGGTTTTGCCCCGGATCATGCCTCGCCACTCCCAAAGATACCGTACACAGCCCCATTTTCCGGCTGTTGATCTGTCTCTAGCACATTAAATCCTGCGGGGAAAATGACGAATTTGCCTTGCCTCAGGCAACGGCTGGTATCTCATCCCAAACGAGGCCATAACCCGGCAAACGCGCAGCGGTAGACGCATTGCATTTGATCATGTGCACCGCGCCCGGGGTGGCGAACAGTTTTCGCAAAAGCTGGTTGGTCAGCGCGTGCCCCGCCCGCTCGCCCACATAATGACCGATCAATGGCGCACCAGCTAAGGCCAGATCGCCAAGAGCGTCCAACATTTTGTGGCGCACGGGTTCGTCTGCGTGGCGCAGGCCGCCAGGGCTTGTCACCCGATCACCGTCAAATACCACCGCGTTCACGCCTGGCGACCCGCCCAAAGCAAGGCCGCTTGCCTGCATTTTCTCAACATCACCCATCCGGCAAAACGTGCGGCTGTCGCTTAACTCGCGAACAAAGCTGCCGTTGGACATGTTCAAAGACTTGGATTGGCGCCCAATTGCAGCATCGGAAAAATCGATATGAAAGTCGATGCGCATGATGTCAGAGGGGTATATTGATGCTTTCGCCGCGCCGTGCATCACGGACACAGTCTTTAATACTTCAAATGCCCGCACATGCGCTGGCAAGCGGCGCAAACCGCGCTGCATTACGCCGCGCACGAATGGCACGGCCGACCCATCCAAAATGGGCACTTCCGGGCCATCGATCTCGACCAGCGCATTGTGCACACCGCAGCCTGCCAGAGCGGCCATAATGTGTTCAACCGTGCTGACCTCTACACCTGAATCATTGACCAGCGTTGTGCAAAGTGGCGATTGACGCACTGCATCCCATCGGGCGGGCACCATCGTGTCGCGCGCATCAATATCCGTGCGTTGGAACCAAATGCCGTGCTCAGCCATCGCAGGACGGATCGTCAACCGCGCAGACTTTCCAGAATGCAATCCGCGCCCAACGAATGTAATTGGCGATTTGACAGTCGTTTGCATGGTCCCCATTCCGCGCTTACCTATCGACAATGTTGGTAAAAGACTATGGGAGAACACTCAACTCAATCTTTGTAACGTTCTGAAACATGGCTGTTACAAATGAGCAATTATGCGCGCATAGTTAAATTAAAGGGGTTTTAATGATAAAACAGGGACATCAAATGCCCCTGTTTTTTTGAATAAATCAGCGTCTTTTAGTTGGCCTGACGCCGCAGAAACGCTGGAATTTCGATCCGTTCCTGATCAGGATCCACAGCCTCGGCGGGTTGCGGTGCAGGTGCCTGAGCCGATGCTGCCGTGTGATTTTGCATAGGTGGCTGTTGGCGCGCGGGCCGCTCGCCCTGACCCGATTCCTGCGAGCCCGTCATGCGGTTGATCAAGGAATTGATGCCAAAACGCGGCTTTTCACCAGTAGTGGCTGGTTGTTCAGACTGCGGAGCTGGCGTCTGTTGTTTGTTCACCTTCTGGCTGGCTGCACGCAGGCGCGCCAACATCTGCGGCGACGGGGTACCGGGGGAGGGCGCACGCGGAGCAACGAACTGTTCAGGGGCGCTCGGCTCAGGCAGAGGCGCCGGCTCGAATGCATCTACTTGCGGCTGGTAGGCCGGAGGAGGTAAATCATCGGCCGCTTCAGCAAGAGCTTCAGCGACAAAGTCATCTTTGGTCAACTCCTGTGCTGCTGCTTGCTCGACTTCTACACGCTGGAACAGCGACGGTTCCTCACCATCCGCGGTAATGGGCGCGTGTTCCGCCTCAGGATCAGATTGCGCGCCCGCCTTTTCGGCTGTGACCGACTGAGCCAGCGGCGCGGCTATGCTGCGGCGAGGGACCGGCAGCGCATTTTGCACTTCGCTGGCATCAATACCGGTTGCAACAACACTGACACGCATGATGCCTTCCATCGCCGTATCGAGTGTCGATCCAACGATGATGTTGGCTTCTGGATCCACTTCTTCGCGAATCCGGTTTGCAGCTTCGTCGAGCTCAAACAATGTCAGATCGTGTGCACCCGTAATGTTGATCAGCACGCCCTTTGCGCCGCGCAACGAGATTTCATCGAGCAGCGGATTGGCAATCGCCTTCTCTGCGGCCTGAATGGCACGGTCTTCGCCCTCAGCCTCGCCTGTGCCCATCATCGCCTTGCCCATCTCGTCCATCACGGCCCGAACATCGGCGAAATCTAGATTGATCAGGCCGGGCCGCACCATCAGGTCGGTCACGCCTTTGACCCCCTGATAAAGAACGTCGTCAGCCATCGAGAACGCTTCGGTAAAGGTGGTCTTTTCGTTAGCCAATCGGAACAGGTTCTGGTTCGGGATGATGATAAGCGTATCGACCATTTTTTGTAGCGCTTCGACCCCATCCTCAGCCTGGCGCATGCGCTTGGCACCTTCAAACTGGAAGGGCTTTGTCACGACACCAACGGTCAGAACACCAAGTTCGCGCGCTGCTTGTGCAATTATTGGCGCTGCCCCAGTGCCCGTACCACCCCCCATGCCGGCGGTGATAAAACACATATGAGCGCCGGCCAAATGGTCGACAATCTGTTCAATTGATTCCTCGGCAGCCGCGGCACCGACAGTGGCGCGCGCACCAGCCCCCAACCCTTCTGTGATCTTGATGCCCAGCTGAACCCGACTTTTTGCAGTCGACTGCTGAAGTGCCTGCGCGTCGGTATTTGCGACGACAAAATCAACACCATCCAGTTCTTTATCGATCATGTTATTGACCGCGTTGCCTCCCGCTCCGCCGACACCAAAGACAGTTATACGGGGCTTGAGCTCATCATGCCCGGGCATTGTAAGATTCAAAGTCATCGTAAGTTCCGCCTGTATAGTTTGCCGCATTCGCGGGAGTTTTTATGCCTTATTAAGTATATTCTTAACGTCAAGGTGCTCCAACGTCACCCAAAAAACACATTTTAGGCGCAAAATATGGGCGATTTCCCGCTCTTTTTTGCTGCATATCCACCAATATGCCACATCTTGCGATCACCAGTTGTCTCTAAACCATTTAACAGCGCGGCGCAGACTTCTGGCCGGATAACGATCATGTGGAATGTCAAAATCCCACCACTCGTCTTGTGGATGCGCAGCAAAAAGCGCAAGGCCCACCGCGCCAGCAAAGCCTGGGCCAGTCGCTGCTTGCGGCAGCCCATGCACCCGCAAGGGCCGGCCAAGGCGCACCTGTTGGCCAAGAATCTTTGAGGCAAGACCATCAAGGCCCAAGATCTGACTGCCTCCGCCAGTAAGTACGATCTGCTGGCTCGGAAGGTGATCAAAACCCGCTGCATCAAGGCGTGCCCGCACCTCTTCAAGGATTTCTTCAACCCGTGGGCGCATTATCCCGATCAGTTCGGCCCGGCTCACGGTACGCCGGTCGTGCTCATAATCGCCCGTCTGTCCGCCGATCTCAATAGGGTCGCGGTCATCCATTCCAGTGGCCTGAATGCCACCGTGAAACGTCTTGATCCGCTCAGCCGTCGCCATTGGAACCTGTAGCCCCATTGAGATGTCACTGGTAACATGATCGCCACCCATACGAACGGCATCAGCGTAAATCATGTGCTTCTTGATGAAAATCGAAACGCCGGTAGATCCGCCGCCCATGTCGATGCAGGCCGCCCCTAATTCCTGTTCATCCTCGACCAATGTCGCAATTCCCGAGGCATAAGCGGACGAGGCTATTCCGGCCAGTTCCAAATCACAGCGCTTGATACAATGCGCCAAGTGTTGAACCGCCACGGCATCGACTGTCAGCATATGTAGATCAACAGCCAAATCCGTGCCCAACTGCCCACGTGGATCCGAGAGGCCCGACCGGTGGTCCAGCGCAAAGTTCACTGGCTGCGCGTGCAGCACTTCGCGATCAGATCCATAGTCGGGCACATCACAGCGCGAAAGAACCCGGGCGACGTCTTCTTCGGTAACGACCCTGCCCTGCACATCCACCTGCGCGTCTAGCCCATAGCTGCGCGGCTCTGCCCCAGCAAAGCAAGCAATTACATGATCCACGCGGATACCAGCCATTTTCTGTGCCGCCTGAAGGGCAGTGCGAATGGCGCGTTCAGTTTCCTGAATGGCAAAGATTTCGCCGAAACGAACCCCACGCGACTGGGTCGTTGCGGCCCCAATTACGCGAAAACCCGATTGTCCGGCCAGCGAACCGATCTCGCCATCTTCGCCCAGTTTCGCGGTGCCGTCAAAACGCAAAACCAAGCAAGCGATCTTGGAACTGCCCACGTCCAAAATCGCCACAACACCGCGCTGCATTGCGATTTTGCGCATGTTGCGCATGTTGCGCTGGTTTGAATAGAAATCAGTCATTGTCTCTATCTTTTCTCCAAATTCAGTTGTCGGATGCGCCGCCATTCTTCAGTGGCAGTTGCATTCATGCGGACCGTTGGGCGCTGTTCGAGCCGCAAGTCGACCCGCGCGATATCGCGGCTTAAAACATCTCGCGTGGTTTCCAGCATAATGGCGCGCTCCAGCGCCTGTACGGCACCGTCTGTCGGCAAAAGGATGCGCTGGTTGCGATCTAAAACAACATCCCAACGTCGTTCGCCCATTCGCACAACACCGCGCAAACGATCGCCAAGCGACGCAGATGCGTCAACCAGCTGCAGCGCCTCGGACAAATGCGCGGACGCGCCCTCGCCCGCAATGACAGGCAGATCGGGGCGCAAACCCCGACGGGTCAAATTCGAAATTGTTGCACCTTCCGCGTCAACCAGGCTCAGCCCATCAGCTGTGCGCCAGATAGCGACCGGAACACGACGAACGATATCGACCTGCAGAACACCGCCTGGACGAATGCGAACAGACGCATTTTTAACCGACGGCAGCTCCAAGATTAACGCCCGGACATCTGCAGGGTGGAAATCAAAGGAAGACCGTGGGAAATCGAACGGAATAGCATCACGAATGGTTTGGGACAGTGCGCTGTCGCTGCCATCGATGGCCATCAGATTGACCATGAATTCAGGGCGCTGGGCGATACTGTTGCGGGCGTCGACAACCGTCGCGCGGATGGCGGCCCGGCTGTCTGCATCCGACAGGTACCAACCGGCGACTGCAAGCGTTAGCACCACAGGGATCCCGGCGCGCAAGGCAAACCGGAATGTTGGCGTCAGCATCAGACGCTGCCGGCGCCACGCCCACCGCGAAGGAGCGGGATCAGATTTCACCGGGCGCTTCATCGATCGCATGAGGCGTCCTCCACCATCCAGGCACAGAGCTCACCAAAAGAGATGCCTGCTGCCATCGCCTGTTCGGGCGTCAACGATGTGGGCGTCATTCCGGGCTGCGTGTTTGTTTCAAGCAAGATAAGCCCTGCGGCACCTTTAGCTTCGTCCCAGCGAAAATCAGTGCGGCTTACGCCCCGACAGCCCAGCGCATTGTGCGCACGGATCGCGTAATCCTGGCATAATTCAGTTATCTCAACCGGAACATCGGCAGGGATCACGTGCCGTGATCCGCCGAGTTTATATTTGGCATCATAATCGTACCACCCATCAGTGAGGATATCCGTCACACCCAGCGGGCGGTCTCCCATTACGGTGGTGGTCAGCTCGCGCCCGGGGGCATACGCCTCGACCATAACAGTGTCCGGCATGTCGGCGCTCAGCTGCGGTGGTCCGTTGGCCGCCTCATGCACAAGGTACACGCCAACGCTTGAGCCTTCATTGTTCGGTTTGACCACATAGGGGGGCTGCATCACGTGGCTTGCGCGCACCTCTCGGGCGGGCGCGATGATACTATCCACGACAGGCAGACCAGCATCGCGGTAGACATCTTTGGTGCGCTGCTTGTCCATTGCCAGCGCGGACGACAGAACGCCGGAATGCGAATAAGGCACTCTGATCCATTCCAGCAGGCCCTGAACGCAACCGTCCTCTCCCCACCGCCCGTGCAGGCAGTTAAGCACCACATCCGCAGACATTGATGTCAAGACGGATACCAGGTCGGGGCCCGCATCGACCTCAACCACCATGTATCCTTGGTCCCTAAGCGCAGCTGCGCAGGCTTGCCCACTTGAAAGCGACACTTCTCTCTCAGCCGAGGGGCCGCCCATTAACACTGCTACTGTCGGGGACGTCCTGCTCGACTGACCCGCCATGTGCCTCTTTTTCCGGGGTCCTTTTTCGGACCCTCATCGTTCTTTCGGCCGTCGATCGTCTCGTCGTTTTTTCGGCCTGCCCTGCGCTTCTGATTTATGCCAAATCACCGACGCGCATAATTTCCCATTGTAGCGTGATGCCGCTTGATGCGTAAACCTTTTTTCGCACTTCTTCGCCCAATCCTTCGAGATCCGCAGCAGTGGCGCCACCTGTATTGATCAAAAAGTTGGGGTGTTTTTCGCTCATCTGTGCTCCGCCAAGTCTGGCACCGCGCATATCAGCTTCATCGATAACCTTCCAAGCCTTGAGCTCATGCACGTCATCAGCACGGCCCGTGGACGAAAAGCCGGCCGGATTGCGAAATGTCGATCCAGCGCTCCGCTCCTTGGTTGGTTGGGTAGCGTCGCGTTTGGCCAACTGATCCTGCATCCGAGCCTGAAGGGCCTCTGCCGCACCAGTTGCGCCGCGCAAGGTGACATGAGTCAACACCGTCCCCTCCGGCAGAGAGGACTGCCGATAAGCAAAACCAAGATCCTTCGGCGTCAGGGTGACCTTGGTACCATCCCGCAAAACCGCCTGCGCCGAGACAAAGACATCCGCAATATAACTGCCGTAACAACCTGCATTCATCCGCACAGCACCGCCGATGGAACCCGGAATTGTGCGCAGAAAGGTCAGATCGACGTCGGCAGCAGCGGCCGCGTTGGCGACGCGCGCATCCAGCGCCGCCGCGCCCGCCGTAACCATTTGCCCATCGACCTCGATCTGGCCAAAGCTGCGAGGCGACAGGCGAACAACGACGGCCCGCAAGCCCCCATCCCGCACGATCAGGTTTGAACCGACGCCCATAGGAAACACAGGCACATCCTGGTCTAATGCCGCAAGAAATTGGCTCAGATCGTCCTCGTCGGCAGGCTGAAAAAACCAATCAGCCGGGCCACCGACACGCAGCCATGTCAACGCTGAGAGATCTTTTTGCGCGGAGAGGGTGCCGCGTACCGGAGGCAACGAATATTCCATATATGCGGAATGGCCCAGCATTGGGGGCAGGGTCAAGGCATCTTGGTGCACGTCAGATCTGTTCATCTAAAAACTGCGCTGTCCAGACCACTTACAAAGCTACGCACCGCTATAAACAAACGGCCGAAATAGGTGCTAAAAGACTGTGGCCGTTGCTCAGACACAGATTTTCATGTCCCAACGCATCCGTTACGCGACCCCTTTTTGCAACCTTGCGGGCAGCCCATTGGCCCAGGCACTGATTGACCCAGCCCCCAGGCACACTAGCAAGTCCCCCGGGCGCGCCTGTTCACGAACCAACCGTTCCAAATCGTTTTCGCCAGTCACGGCGCAGGCGTGGCGGTGGCCGTGACGGATCAGCCCCGCGACCAAATCATCGCGACTGGCGCCTTCAATTGGGTCTTCGCCTGCGCCAAAAACATCGACGATACCCACGACATCCGCATCATTGAAGCAGGCGCAGAATTCGTCAAAATGGTGGTGTAGCCGCGTGTATCGATGCGGTTGGTGAACTGCGATCACACGGCCTTTGGTCGCTTGGCGCGCGGCTTTAAGGACGGCCGAAATCTCAACAGGGTGATGGCCATAGTCGTCGATAATCGTAACGCCATTAATTTCACCCACACGCGTAAAGCGGCGGTTAACTCCGCCAAATCCTGCGAGTGCGGCACGAATTTCAGCCGCCTTCATGCCAAGATGACGGGCCACGGCCACCGCGCTGAGGGCATTCGAAACGTTATGATCCCCAGGCATCGGCAGGCTGCACCGTTCGATCACCTGACCCTCGACTTGCAGGGCCACATCAAAATGGGCAACCCCGTTTTCATAGGTCAGGTTCTGGGCCCGAACATCAGCCTGTGCATTGAACCCATAAGTGATAACTCGCCGGTCAGTGATCTTACCAACCAAGGCCTGCACATCGGGATCATCAGTGCAGCAAACAGCAATACCATAGAACGGAATGTTCGATACAAAGTCGTAAAACCCCTGATGCAGCGCCTCTTCGGTGCCCCAATGCTCCATATGTTCTGGATCAATGTTGGTCACAATCGCAATGGTCGCTGGCAACCGGTTGAACGTGCCGTCGCTTTCATCCGCTTCGACGACCATCCACTCGCCCTCACCCGCACGCGCATTCGATCCATAGGCGTGGATTATGCCACCGTTCACCACTGTGGGATCGAATTTACCCTCGTCCAAAAGGGCTGCGACCATGGTGGTTGTCGTGGTTTTACCATGAGTGCCCGCCACTGCGATGTTGGATTTCAGGCGCATCAGTTCTGCCAGCATTTCGGCGCGTCGCACGATGGGAAGACCACGCGCGCGTGCCGCATCCAGTTCCGCGTTTCCCGGCTTTATTGCTGACGAAATCACGATCACCTCAGCGTTTTCCACATTTTCAGCTCGCTGCCCTTCAAAGATCAGCGCTCCAAGGTCGGCCAATCGGTTGGTGATCTTTGAGCACTTCAGATCGGAACCTTGGACGATATAGCCATGGTTCAGCAGCACCTCGGCGATGCCCGACATACCGATCCCGCCAATCCCAACAAAATGAATGGGGCCCACGTCCCCGGGCAGTTTGGTAGAAGCGTTCATGGCTGACCTTTTTCGGCAAGGGTTTCGACGATCGACACAAGGGCTTGCGTGGCATCGGGTTTGCCCACACCAAGTGCAGCCCGCGCCATTTTTGTCGCGCCGTCCGGATTGTCCAGAACAGTTTTGATCTGCTCGGCCATTGTCTCTGCGCTCAGCTGGCTTTCAGGAATAAGAACCGCGCCGCCCGCCTCGACGAGGCCACGCGCATTCGCGGTTTGGTGGTCACCAGTTGCAGAGGGGAACGGCACAAGAATAGCAGGGCGTCCGATGACAGAGATGTCAGCGACCGAAGACGCACCTGAGCGTGAAATGATCAGCTGTGCCTCTGACATGCGGCGCGGCACGTCTTGAAAGAACGGCTGCACATCTGCATTTATACCATGCTCGGCATAGAAATCGCGCACCCCAGGCGCGTCTTCACCGCGCGCCTGATGGCTGACGCGCAGATTGGCCAGCCTGTCTGGTGAAAGGCTAGCAATTGCAGGCGGTATCACCTCCGACAGGACGCGCGCGCCCTGACTGCCGCCAATAACCAGAATCTCCACAGGATAACTGCCCGGCGGGATGTATGCTGCACCCGAGCGGCTTAAAACGGCATTGCGCACCGGATTGCCCACATGCAGACCCTCTATGCCCTTGGGCAGATCAGTGGGCCAGGTCCCGCAAGCGACTTTGTCGACACGCGCGGCCAGAATCGCATTCACACGACCCAGAACACCGTTTTGCTCGTGGATCATCCGCGGCAGACGCAACAGCGTCGCAGCCAACATAGCAGGGATCGTCGGGTAGCCACCAAACCCCACAACAACATTGGGCCGATCGGCAATGAGTTTGACACCTGCGTTGACCACGCCCGCTGCAATTCGAAATGGCACAGCAGCCTTAGCCAGCAGGCCGCCCCGCGAAAAAGTGGCCGATGAAATTTGTTCGATCTGCGTACTGTGGGGAAATCCATCGGTGTAGCGTGCCCCGCGCGCATCTGTACTCAGCTTGACGCGCCAGCCCTTGTCCAACATTGCTTCGGCCAGCGCCTGAGCTGGAAACATATGCCCGCCAGTGCCACCTGCTGCGATTAACACCAGTGGCTGAGTCATCCCAGGCCGCCTACTGCGTTTACCGTCATATCTGACCTCGCCCCAGCAAATCCGAAATTTCGCCTTGTGGCCGCTTCCGAGTAAAGGCAAGCAGCATTCCAATCGCAATGCCTGACGCAATCACAGATGACCCGCCATAGGATACAAACGGCAATGTCATACCCTTAGCCGGCAACAATCGTACCGCGACCCCCATGTTGATCATTGCCTGCACCCCAAACATACAGACCAGACCGGTGCCCGCCAAACGGATGAACGGATCACGCTCGCGCACCAACCGCAAGAGCGATCGAAGTACAATACCGGCGTACAAAAAAATGATGCATAACACGAGGATCAAGCCGTATTCTTCGGCCGCCACTGCAATAATGAAATCTGTATGAGCATCGGGCAGAGACCATTTCACCTGCCCCTCGCCCACGCCTACGCCAAACAAACCGCCCTCTTGGATCGCGTTGGTCGCGAAACCCAGCTGTGTCCTTGGATCGACATCGGGACTTAGGAAGCCATCTATGCGCCGGGCAAAGTGCTCGGAGCTTGAATAGGCCAACGTGCCGCAGAAAATAGCCAATCCCGCCATCACAACGAGGATCAATATTGGCGCGCCAGCCACAAAATACATAATGCCCCATGCAAACAGCACGAGACAGGCCTGTCCAAAATCTGGTTGCAAGGCCAGCATAAGCACAATCGAAACGCACAAGGCGAAAGACCATGTTTTACCCGGCGGTCCGTTCAAGTCCAGACTGGCTGCCATCATCCAAGCAGCCACGACGACAAAGCCGGGCTTCAAGAACTCGGATGGTTGCACAGATCCAAACCCAAGTGCATACCAGCGCACCGCCCCTTTGCCAAAATCGGTGCCAAAAAACGGCAAGAAAGCAAGCCCCACAAAGGCAACAAGAAACCCAATCACAGCCAAACGGCGCACCAAGACCGGCGTCATCATCGACGTCAGCAGCATAACGATCAACGCACCAGTTCCAAAAATCGCCTGTCTGGTCACATAATGAAACGGTGCAAACCCATTTTTTTCCGCCAACGGAACAGAGGCTGCAAACCCCAGCAGCATTCCAATGGAAAACAGCAACAAAACAGAAGATAACGACCACTTATCGATCGTGCGCCACCATTTGGGAAGAATCGGTTCACCGCCCCGAACCGGGACCGCGCCGTAGACCATTTCAGTCATGATCTGCCGCCTTGCTGCTTGTTACTGCCTCGTGCCCTCAGTTTTTCTGAGATGCTTAAGCTATATCATAGCCGAAAAATCGAGCGCGGGCCAGCATTTGTTAGGCTGGCGCATCCATTATCAACTAGGGCTATGGGTCGCGCGGATAGGATAGTTGTTTTTACGGATAAAGGTGATGCCGTTAAGCGCGCCGCGCAGGTCGGGGCGCACAAACGGCGAATGGGAGACATCCAGCGTGTGGATCAGGCCATCGCCATTAATCACGAAAAGGCCCGGCTCAAAAAAGGGCTGGTCCGTTTCGTGCAAGTACGCGGATCGGAGACGTAAAGACCAAGCGCCTGCATCTGCACCACGCTCAGACCGTAACCCCTTGGGCAATATCAGTGCAGTTTCATCTGCCATCAACTGGGCCTTGGCTTTTGGATCTCCCAAGACGATGAACACGTACACACCCGTCGCGCGAAATTCGGCGTATATTACCTTCAGTTGCGCAAGGTAGGCTTTGCAAAGCGAGCAGTGCAGGTCGCGATAAACAACGACCATCTGCCAGTCGCATCCGCCCTGCTGATCCCCAAGCCTAAACGTACCACTCCCCCAAACGGTGAACGTCAATGCTGGGAAAAACAGCGCCGGCGGCAAGTGTGATCATTGCAATATCCTAATCTGGTTTTGGCACTGACGTCTGATGATACCTTTCGAGGGTAAAGCTGCCACCTTGACCCTGTCGGTGCAATCCTGCACGGGAACATTATGGATTTTGACACGCTGATCATAGGTGCTGGTGCGGCTGGCATGATGTGCGCGGCCCATGCGGGCGGGCGCGTCTTGCTGCTCGATCATGCCAAGGCCGCGGGCGAAAAGATCCGCATTTCCGGTGGTGGCCGTTGCAACTTTACCAATCTGCAGTGCAGCCCCAATGCCTTTATTAGCGAAAACCCACACTTCGCCAAATCGGCATTGGCACGCTACACGCAATGGGACTTCATAGACCTCGTTGACCATCATGGCATCGCCTGGCACGAAAAGACATTGGGCCAGCTGTTTTGTGATGTTTCGGCCAAGGACATAATCGCCATGCTGCGGCGCCTGATGCAGAATGCGGGCGTGGAACTGCGCTTGCAAACAGAAGTAGCAGCGCTTGCAAAGACACCCGAAGGCTTCACCGCCACATTGATCAAGGATGGAACGACCCGAACGGTTAAAGCGCGCAACGCCGTCGTCGCGACGGGGGGCAAATCTATTCCCAAGATGGGCGCCACCGGCTGGGCTTATGATATTGCGACCCGCTTTGGTCACCGGATCACTGAGACCGAACCCGCGCTGGTCCCCCTCACCTTTCCAGATCGCCGCTTTGCTGACATCTCGGGCGTGGCCTGCCCTGCGCGTGTCACCGCAGATGGACCCAGCTTTGATGAAGCGCTGCTTTTTACGCATCGTGGACTATCGGGACCTGCGATCCTGCAGGCCTCAAGCTATTGGGATGCAGGCCAGCCTATTACCGTGCACCTAGCCCCCCAAACTGATTTCGCGCGTTGCCTACGCAACCGGCGAACTGAGAACGGCAAAAAGGCGCTGACCACCGAACTCGCGCAATACTTGCCGGCGCGACTGGTAGATCACCTTGGTACACAAATGGACCTGTCGGGTCGGTTGGGCGATGTATCAGATGCACGGATCGACATATTAAACGGGGCACTTACAGCATGGCAGCTGACCCCCGGCGGCACCGAAGGCTACCGTACAGCCGAAGTCACACGCGGTGGCATCGCCACTGAGGGACTAAGTTCAAAGACCATGATGTCGTCAAAGGCAGAGGGGCTCTATTTCATAGGCGAAGCGGTTGATGTGACCGGATGGCTGGGCGGATACAACTTTCAATGGGCGTGGTCCTCGGCCATGGCGGCCGCACGCGCGATCAGAGGTTAAAGCGTTGTGCCAAAAACTTGAACCAACTAAGAGCTGACTGAAATTAAAGGTTTCAACGCCCGAGGTGATGCGTGATGTTTCTTGTATTCAAGCAAATGTCATACAGCATGCGTTGTTGTATTGGTGGCAAAACATTTTGCCTCTCCTTTCGGTCGGTCGCGCGGTTTGTTGACTGATTTGGAAACAATCAAACAAAACATACCGTAGCGTGACCAAACGGGACGGCGGACGGGGCGTCTTTGCCAAAGGCAAAGAGCGCTGTACCGACGTCATCCTAGATGCGCCTGTACCTGTGATATAAAGTCCTCTCCGCGCAACTCAAAACTGTCATATTGATCGAAACTGGCTGCCGCCGGCGCCAACAGAACAACATCACCGGGCTGCGCGTCGGCGATCGCTGCACCGACAGCTTCGGCCATAGTCCCGCACACCTGCGCATCTGCACTCAGTTGCATGGCAAACTGTGCCGCCTCGCGCCCGATCACATAAGCTCTTTTGACTTTATCCGAGACCGCGTTGACCTCATCCAGTCCACCCTCTTTCTGCAATCCACCACAAATCCACAGGATACTTTCGAACGCTGCCAATGCCTTTGCCGCACTATCGACATTTGTGGCCTTACTGTCGTTCACATAGCGCACACCACCCACCTCTGCGATCAGTTGCGACCGATGCGGCAAACCTGCAAAAGATTTAAACGCAGACTCAATTAGTTTTGGTGCCACCCCGACTGCACGCGCAGCCGCATAGGCGGCACATGCGTTCTGATGGTTATGCGACCCAGGCAATCCGTCAACCTCGCGCAGATCAATAGACGCCACCTGCCGACCCTTGCGATATTCGGACAAATACCCCTTACGGGCAAAAACCTGCCAACCTGGGCCAGTCAGCTTGGCAGCCACCGAAACCCGGATCACCCGATCATCCGTCGGGCCCTCGCTCAGTTGTCCGGCTAGAAAACGGCCCTCTTGCTCGTCGACACCGATCACGGCACGATCTGGCCCGCCTTCGGCAAAAAGCCGCCGCTTAGCCGCGAAATAGCCGCCCATACCAGCGTGTCGGTCAAGATGATCAGGCGAAAGGTTGATAAATACCGCCACATCCGGCGTCAAGTTGCGCGCCAGATCGGTCTGATAGCTGGACAGCTCCAGCACAACGACCTCACCGTCATGCGGTGGATCAATATCCAAAACACCGCGCCCAATATTGCCGGCCAGTTGTGTCGGCTTTCCAGCCTCTTCCATGATGTGGTGAATAAGCGCCGAAGTCGTAGATTTTCCGTTCGATCCTGTTACAGCGATGACCCTTGGCGCGGTGTCAAAGCCGTTCCAAGCCTGCGTGGCAAAAGACTGAAAAAACAGCCCAATATCATTATCGACTGGAATGCCCGCAGTAAGGGCGGCTGTTACCACTGGATTTGGGGCCGGATAGAGATGCGGAATCCCTGGACTTACGATTAGGCGCACAATATCTTCGAACGCTCCGGAACGCTTGAGATCGACACAGTCGAACCCTTCGTCTTTAGCTCTGGCACAGGCGTCGGGATTATCATCCCAACACACTGGCACAGCGCCCCCCTCAGCCAGCGCGCGCGCTGCAGACAGACCAGACCGGCCCAAACCGAGCACGGCCACCCGTGACCCCACCAGTCCCTGCACCGCGATCATCGCGAAACCTTGATTGCTTGCATGTGGACGATGTGGCCGATCATCATCGTACCTTCAGTGTCGCAAGGCCGATCATCGCGAGGATCAAGGAAATGATCCAGAAGCGGATCACAATTTGCGGCTCGGACCAACCCTTTTTCTCATAGTGGTGATGGATGGGTGCCATCAAGAACACGCGTTTGCCTGTCCGCTTGAAATAAAGCACCTGAATGATGACGCTCAGCGCTTCGAGCACGAACAGACCGCCCACAATCGCCAGAACCAATTCGTGTTTGGTGGCCACGGCGATCGCACCCAGCGCCCCCCCAAGGGCAAGCGACCCGGTATCGCCCATGAACACTGCCGCAGGCGGCGCATTATACCACAAAAATCCCAGCCCACCACCGAACAGCGCCGCAGAAAAGATCAACAGTTCACCCGTTCCTGGTACATAATGCACATCTAAATATTCGGTAAAGTCTACGCGGCCCACTGCGTAAGCGATCAGGCCCAATGTTCCGCCTGCAATCATCACTGGCATGATTGCCAGACCATCCAACCCATCGGTCAGGTTAACCGCATTGGCTGCTCCTACGATCACGATAATTGCAAAGGGAATGAAAAGCACGCCCAGATTCAGCAGAAGGTTCTTGAACACCGGCACCGCCAACTGATTTTGCAGCGCATCAGGGTGGTTGATGGTCGCCACATAAGCAGCAACACCCGCGATCACAAATCCTAACAACAGCCGCACCTTGCCAGACACTCCAGCTGTGGTCTGCTTTGACACTTTGGCATAGTCGTCGGCAAAACCAATCAGCCCAAAGGACAGCGTCACACCGAGCACAATCCACACGAACGGATTGTCAAGCCGAGCCCAAAGCAGGGTCGACGTGGTCAACGCCCCCACAATCAAAAGGCCACCCATCGTCGGCGTGCCTGCCTTGGCGAAATGTCCTTCGGGACCGTCATCGCGAATGGGCTGCCCCTGGCCTTGCCGTTTGCGCAAGACAGCAATCAGGGGTCGACCAAAAATGAACCCAAACAAAAGCGCGGTCATGAATGCCGCGCCGGCACGGAAAGTAATATAGCGGAAAAGGTTGAAGAAATCTCCACCATCGGAAAGCGTCGTCAACCAATAGAGCATTTTAGCTGTCCCTACTTTTATTTTGTGGGTCTATGCCCAAGTCTACCGGATGGCCCATTTTGCGAATGGCGTCAACGACAAGGGCCAGCTTCATGCTCAGCGATCCTTTGACCAGCACTACATCTCCGCTGTCGAGAAGGCGCCGCACTTGCCCTGCCATTTCACTGGCGTCCTGTGTCCAGACGCCCTGCTTTTGCGCAGGCAGCGCTTTGCGCAAGCCTTGCATAAGCGCGCCGACACAGTGGACCGTATCGATATGCTGCATAGCAGGATGGACAGCCAGATCGGCATGCAGCGCGTCTGCCTCATCGCCCAATTCTTTCATATCACCGACAAAGCAGATGCGCCGCCCCTTGCTGACCCGGCCTGTGTCGCTGGTCACGTTGGCGGCTGCCAGCACCTCGAACGCCGCCTGCATGGAAGCCGGATTTGCGTTATAGCTGTCATCAATCAATTCCAGCGTCAGATGCGTTTCAACCGGATCTAGATAAATCACCTCACGTGCACCGCGCCCCTGATACGACGACCAGCGGCCCAAAGATTGCACCGCCAAAGCCAGATCACCGCCCACGGCCTCGACCGCTGCCAATGCACCCAAGCCGTTCATCGCATAATGCTTGCCCACGGCGCCAATCTTAAACAGCAGCGGTGTTCCGTTGGCTTCGGCTTGGACGATGGTGGTATTCTCTTGCAGATCTACTGTTTTCAAAACGAAATCAAAGCCATGCTCTCCAAAGCCCACGTCACGCCGCTTGGCGTCATGCGCCTTGGCTTGCAGGATCGCCGCCGTCTCGCAATCATTATTCAGGATCGCGGTCCCGCCATACTCAAGTCCATCAATTATGGATGCCTTTTCAACTGCGATAGCAGCGATATTGTCAAAGGCCGCGAGGTGGGCAGCCGCGACGGTTGTAATCATCGCAACATGCGGGCGTACCATACGTGCCAGCGGAGAAATTTCACCAGGGTGATTCATGCCGATCTCGATCACTGCATATTCAGTGTCGGCTGGCATCCGCGCCAACGTCAGGGGCACGCCCCAATGGTTGTTATAACTGGCAACCGAGGCATGGGTGCGGCCCTGATCTCCCAGCATTGCGCGCAGCATTTCCTTGGTTGATGTCTTGCCGACACTGCCTGTCACCGCCACAACCCGCGCCTCCGTGCGGGCCCGAGCCGCGACTCCAAGCGCTTCTAATCCCGCAAGAACATCATCCACGATCAGCAAGGGCGCATCTTTCGACACGCCATCAGGCACATGGCTGACCAACGCCGCCGCCGCACCCATCGCAAGGGCGTCGGCAACAAAATCGTGGCCATCTCGGGCGGCTTTCAATGCGACGAACAGATCGCCCGGCCTGAGCGTCCGGGTATCGATGGATACGCCAGACGCGGTCCAATCCGTTGTTGCGGTGCCAGCTGTGGCCTGCGCCACTTCTGCTGCGCTCCAAAGCGTCATGTCAGTCGTCCTTCTAATGCTGCAACGGCCACGCTGGCCTGTTCCACGTCGTCAAAGGGCAAAATATCATCGCCCACAATTTGCCCAGTTTCATGCCCCTTGCCCGCGATCAGCAGCGCGTCACCCGGCGCAAGACTGTCCACCGCGCGCAGAATTGCCTCGGCTCTGTCGCCCACCTCGATGGCTTCGGGGCATCCCGCCATAACAGCGGCGCGGATGATTGCAGGATCTTCGCTACGCGGATTGTCATCGGTCACAAACACAACATCTGCCGTCTGCGCCGCCGCCTGTCCCATCAACGGGCGCTTGCCCGCATCGCGGTCACCACCGGCACCGATGATCGCAACCAACCTGCCCATAACATGCGGCCGGAGTGCGCCAAGTGCCGTCGACACGGCGTCAGGCGTATGGGCATAATCCACAAACACCGCAGCACCGTTTGCCCGGGCCGCCGCAAGTTGCATCCGCCCACGCACAGTTTGCAGATGCGGCAAGGTTTCGAACACGCGCGCAGGCTCTGCCCCGCAGGCAATCACAAGGGCCGCAGCCAACATGACATTGTCGGCCTGAAACCCACCAATCAATGGCAAGCGTGCGGTATAACTTTTGCCGCCATAGGAAAACCGAACATCTTGACCCGTGGTATCAAATCTTTGCGCCCCAAGATGCAGGTCGCCTTTGTCGCGGCCGACTAACAACACTTTTTGGCCACGCGCAACCGCGATCGCGGCCATGTCAACGCCACGCGCATCGTCGATATTGATCACCGCGATGCCATCATCGGGTAGAACGCGGGCAAAAAGGTCGGCCTTGGCGTCAAAATAGGCATCGAATGTTTCGTGATAATCGAGATGATCCTGACTAAAGTTTGTGAAACCCGCCGCTTTGAGAATGACACCATCCAACCGCCGCTGATCCAACCCGTGCGAAGAAGCCTCCATCGCGGCATGAGTGATGCCAGCGGCACGGGCAGCAGCGAGCGTCCGGTGCAAGGTGATCGGTTCGGGTGTGGTGTGGGCAAGCGGAGCTGTCCAAGCACCCTCAAAACCGGTCGTGCCCAGATTTACGGCGGCCAACCCCATCTCGATCCAGATTTGGCGCACAAAAGTCGAAACCGACGTTTTGCCATTAGTTCCTGTGACTGCAACCATCGTTTCGGGTTGGGCCCCAAACCACAAAGCTGCAGCACGCGACAAAACCTCGCGCGGGGCGTCGACGATCACAACGGCGACCCCATCCAAAACGGCTTTTGCGATCGCAGCCCCCTTTGCATCGGTCAACACCGCAGTAGCGCCCATCCGCACCGCATATTTTATGAACTCTGCCCCGTGCACCCGCGCACCCGGCAGAGCCGCAAAAAGATAACCGTTCTTTACATCACGGCTATCAACGGCAAGGCCACGGATATCCGGATTAGCCAAGCCTCGGGCGCTCAGGCCCAGCGATGAAAGTGGTTTTGCCTGCGCTTTCATAGACATATGGCCTTTTAGCTCAGTTGCTGTTGACCATCGTTATATCAGCCAAGTTGTTAGGTTCAACGGTCGGGCGCAGACCGAGCAGCGGGGCCACACGACCAATTATTTCGGCAGCCACAGGCACCGCTGTCCAACCGGCTGTGCGGCGCGGTTTGTCACCGCTTGTTTCAACTGGTTCGTCCAGCGTCACCACCAGCACGTATTTTGGATCATGCGATGGGAATATCGTGGCAAACGTGGTAATTACTTTTTCGTCATAATACCCCCCGCTCGGTTTTGGCTTGTCAGCTGTGCCAGTTTTTCCGCCAACAGAATAACCCGGCACATCGCCCATAGATGCCGTGCCCTCGGTCACAACCTTGCGCAACATAGCGCGCGCGGCACTTGCGGTTCCCTCACGCATCACGCGCTTGCCAGTTGGGAGAAAATCCTGTTTCAGGATAGTCGGCTTGACAGCGATGCCACCGTTGGCAATCGCAGCATATGCCGCTGCCAGATGCATCGGTGACGCAGAAAGCCCATGCCCATAGCTAATCGTTACCGCGCTCAGTTCGGTCCAGCGTTTAGGCAATAGCGGCGTGCCACGTCGTGCTTCGGATATCTCGAAAGATGTTGGCTCAAAGAACCCCAGGCTACGCAGGAAATCCTGCTGCCGCTCTGGCCCGATTTCCAAAGCCATCCGCCCCGTTCCCCGGTTCGACGACTTTGCGATGATATCGGACACCGTCAAATCACCGTAGTTCTTGTTGCGAAATTCCCCTATGGAATACCCACCGACGCGCATGGGACCCTTTGTATCGATCACCGTTAACGGCGATACGAGCCCAAGATCAATCGCTTGGGCTGCTGCAAAAATCTTAAACGTCGAACCCAATTCGTAAACGCCCTGAACCGATCGGTTGAACAATGGGCTCTCTGATTGATCACCTTTGATGGCCGGTGCAGGCCGACTGTTGGGATCAAAATGCGGCAACGACGCAACCGATATGACCTCGCCGGAGTGCGCATCCATCAGCACTGAAGTCGCCCCTTTGGCATTCATGATTTTCATGCCACCCAAAAGCACCCTTTCGACTGCGGCCTGCACTGTCAGGTCCAACGACAACTGCAAAGGTTTTTGCCCATTGGCCGGATCGCGCAGGTAGGTATCAAAGTACCGCTCAACCCCAGCCACGCCGATCACTTCTGCGGCCCTGACGTCTTCCTCGCCAAAAGATGCGCCACCCAGAACATGGGCGGCCAATGTGCCATTTGGATAAAGCCGCATGTCACGCGGCCCGAAAAGCAAACCCGGCTCACCAATATCATGCACGGCCTGCATCTGCTCGGGGCTAATCGTTCTCTTAATCCAGATGAACTTTCGCTTTCCAGTGAAGTCCTCCAGTAGATCTTCGGATTTCAAATCGGGAAATATCGTTACCAAGCCTTTGGCTGCGGCCTGCGGATCTACCATGTGTTGCGTTTCAGCATAGAGAGCATGCGTTTCAAAATTGGTAGCGAGCAAACTGCCGTTTCTGTCAACAATATCGGCCCGCGCTGCAGAAATTGCAGCCCCTTGTGCGCTGGCGCGCGGCTCAACCGGGTCGGACGTGGCCAGCATTCCCATGCGCGCGCCTACCACCGCGAAAGCAAAGAGGAAAAATACCCCCAGAACCAGCAGTCGCCCTTCTGCGCGCTGACGCATCTTGTCGTGCATATGTTTGTGGCGCTGACGCAAATTCTCGCGTTCGATGCCACGTGGGCTTTCACCTGCCGCGCGCGCAGGCAAGATACGGGCAAGCGGGCGCAGCGGCGTTCGGATCATGGCTGATTTACCTCGGCTTGCGGCAGCGTGCCGGACACTTCGACTGCGTTGGTAATTGTTAGGGGTTCGGATGCAGGATAAGACACTTCGTCCACATGACCGAACTGGTCAGCACGCAAGGGCAACAGCCCTAGCTGATCAAAATTGATGTCTACGAGATCGCGCAGCCGATCGGGTCGGTTCAGATAAGCCCACTCGGCACGCAACACGGCAAGTCTGGCATGCGCTTCACGAATTTCGCGGTGCAAGCGGTCGGTTTCAGACAGTACTTTCTGGGTCGCATAGTGCTGGTTATAGGCCCAAAACGCTAAGGCAATCACAGTTACAGTCGTCAGAACAAACAACACATTGCGCATCAAATTACTCCTCGGAGAGGCGGCATGCCAATGGACTTCGGGTCAAGTGCACCCGGCGGCGTTTCCGTGCGAATGGCTACGCGCAATTTAGCCGAACGGCTGCGTGGATTTTCCGCCAGTTCCTGCGCGTCCGGCCCGATAGCCTTGCGCGATTTGACAGAGAACTGCGCCGGGGCGGATGCCGTTTCTGGCGCATACCGATTTGCGTTGGCAGCTTTGCCCGATCGTTCCGTCAAAAACCGTTTGACCATTCGGTCCTCGATTGAATGGAAGGTGACAACAGCCAGCATACCACCCGGGGCAAGCGCGCGCTCTGCTGCCATCAAGCCTTCGTACAGCTCAGCATATTCATCATTCACCGCAATCCGCAGTGCCTGAAAACTGCGCGTTGCAGGGTGCGATTGGCCGGGCTTTGGTCGCGGCAGGCACTTTTCTACAACGCCCACCAACTGCAGAGTCGTCTCAACCGGGCGCGCGGCGACGATGGCGCGTGCAATTCGGCGGCTCGCCCGTTCTTCGCCAAATTGATAGAGAATGTCGGCCAGTACTGCTTCATCCGCAGTGTTTACGAGGTCCGCAGCAGTTGGGCCCTGCTGGCTCATTCTCATGTCAAGCGGGCCATCTTTCATAAATGAAAATCCGCGTTCGGCCTGATCAAGCTGCATGGAACTGACCCCAAGATCCAGCACGATGCCATCCAGATCGCCCCCATAGGTGTCCAATCTGGAAAAGACGCCGTGCTGCGGTACCAAGCGGTCGCCATATTTTGCGGCCCACGGCGTCGCCATTTCAAAAGCTAACGGATCGCGATCAACCGCGATGACGCGCGCTGCCCCTGCATCCAGCAGCGCCCTAGTGTATCCACCTGCCCCGAATGTGCCGTCCAGCCAGACGCCCTTGATCGGCGCGCACCTGCGCAAGATCGCATCGATCAGGACCGGTATATGCGGCCCCCCAGCCGACATCTATTCTATATCCCCATCCAAATAGACGGACGGATCAATATCAGGATCGAACCCATCATCAGTCAATGCCGCAATGCTGGCGTCATAGGCTTCTGGCTGCCAGATTTCGAATGTGTCACCAGATGATACAAAAAGCGCTGTACCGTTCAGCCCAAGCTTTGTACGTAGCTTGACTGGCAATACAATGCGGCCTGTTTCGTCCACGACTGTTTCAATAGATTGTGCGCTATACAAACGTTCCATCGCCTTGCGCTTGGCAGAACCGCGGGGATGTTTGGAAATTTTGGCATCGACCTCATCCATCGCCTCTATCGTAAATCCTTCTAGGTGATCGCGCGTTGTACCGCCGTAGACAATGATCAAGCGTGGCAGGAGCCCTTCGGTCCATTCCGGGTCGCAGCTTTCGATGACACGGCGAAACGAAGCCGGGATGGACACCCTGCCCTTACTGTCCACCTTGTGATCGCTTTCGCCTCTGAACCTGCGTGCCACTTTGGCCCGTCCCTTTTGTACCGTTACATCCCGCTTTCGAAAACTTACCCCCCGGAATAAAAACGGTGGATTGATCGGCTGCCACGGATCAATCCACCGCCCTTTTCCCGACTTGCGGGTGTCCAGCTGCGCGCGCCACCTGGGGGATGTTTGCTCGCTTGCGCGCCGGATCTTTGGACTGATGAAATCGAGGTGCCTGTATGAAACCTGCTAGATTTTTTATTGCGTGGGGTCGTTTGGTGCCCCGGTCTCGCCTTCATCGGATACATTATGGATGACATGGGAAATTATGGGTGGCAATGTATTTTTTCACCAAACGGTGTAAAAACCTTCAAAATAACGTGGCTTACAGCATAGAATAAATTAAATATCGATACATATATCGCATATATATACAAATTCAGCATTTTAATACTATATATAGTAATACTCAGCCACTTGATACGTATCACCCATAAATTCCAAAATTAATTTCAAGTTTACAAAATATCAGCAAAAGTTCCTATTATGTTCGACACTTTTTTGATCATTTATCAAGATCAACGATGATTCGTTGGTATCTGGAACACATAAATAGCGCCTCGTACCATGCTTTCCCGTAAGAGCCAGTTGCAGAGCGTTCGAGAAACCTCGCTGCAAACACAAGTGGGCACAGGTCGTCCTGCATAAAGCCTAACCAAACTTCGGAATAATGCTTTCAAGATCGCAAAGAACTCAAGGCGACTTCGGCGCTCAGGCCATGCCGCCTTTGATTAATCCTTCGGCGATGCGGGCATAGGCCTGTGCCATGATACTATCGCCCGCGGCAATTGGCGTGCCCCTGTCACCGGCAAGCCGGGTTTCCAAGTCGATTGGCAACGCGCCAAGCAATGGCACTCCGATATGCTCCGCCTCTGCTGCCACACCACCCTGCCCGAATATCTGATGCTCTGCGCCGCAATCGGGGCAAACAAACATCGACATGTTCTCGATCAAACCCAAAACGGGGGTTTTCAGCG
>Ga0206126_10001746_pt1 | contig 25437 bp, 22 predicted proteins | sample Helgoland_Spring_5_FD_148621 | JGI IMG/M metagenome (GOLD analysis project Ga0206126, IMG submission 148621) | Pelagic subsurface seawater microbial communities from Kabeltonne, Helgoland, North Sea - Helgoland_Spring_Bloom_20160412_1 | ecosystem: Environmental > Aquatic > Marine > Epipelagic ...
ACCCAAAGCTGCGATATTGCAGAAGGTCGCGTTCGGCAAAAAACGCGTTCACGCCATGGGTCACCTCGGCGCAGCTGGTACCGGGCTTGAGCAGGGACATGCCCAGTTCATGTGCGCCGACGTTCGCCTCCCAAAGCTTTAGGCTCGCATCGTCGACCGTTTCCACGAAAAGCGTTCTTTCAAGCGCAGTGTAATAACCAGAAATCATCGGAAAGGTGTTGAGAGACAAGATATCGCCACGTTCCAAAACGCGGCCGGTGACGGGGTTATGCGCGCCATCCGTGTTGATCCCGGATTGGAACCAGACCCAGGTGTCGCGGTATTCCGCGTCCGGAAAACGTTTGGCAATCTCGCGTTCCATCGCATCCCGGCCAGCCATGGCCACGTCAATTTCGCGCACGCCGGCCTTGATCGCGTCGCGGATGGCGTAACCGCCGACATCGGCGACCTGCGCGCCATGCCGGATCAGGGCAATCTCGGCCGGTGACTTGTGCATGCGCTGGCGCATTGTTGTTTCATACAGATCAACGGTGGCCGCCGGTTTCAAAAAGTCTTCGAGCTTTGATTGTTGCAGCAACGTGAGGTGGTCGCTTTCAACTCCGATCACGGCACCCTCGCCGGTCACTTCGCGCACCGCACGCCAAAAGTTGTCGCGCTGCCAGTCGGTATAAGTAATATTGTCACCATAACAACGCCGCCATGGCTGGCCTGCGTCGATACCCGCGCTGATCGTAACGCAAGCTTCATCTGTCACGACACAGGCATAAGGCCGGCCAAAGGCACAATAAAGAAAGCCCGAATAATAGGCGATGTTGTGCATTGAGGTGAAAACAGCAGCGGCCGCACCTTGTGCGTCCATCCGTTCGCGCAGTTCGGCCAGACGGGCAACATATTCGGCATCTTCAAACGGCAAAACGGATTGCTGTCCGTTGTGCAGGCGATAAAAATCAGGGCGGGCGGTCATCCTTGACCCTCCTTTGCAGAAAGGTCCCGGCGTTCAGGACGGGTTGGCTTCCGTACGCGGTCGACGCCATCGATCGCAGCCGTATATCCTCTTGCAGATCTGAGGGGTCGCCGTCAAGCGCGATGCTGTCGCTGAACCCAGCAAGCTTCGGGCAACTCGCTTGATGCCTTACAGGCCGATGCGAATTCGCGCAGGGATGCGCTGTGTATCCCTGCGCAAGGACTAAAAATTTTAGTTTATAGCTTTTGCGTCAACCACGCCCTTTTCGGTATCTTTCTGGTTCGAAATTTTGATCCTTCGAGGCTTGAGTGCTTCGGGCACTTCGCGAACCAGATCTATATGCAGCATCCCATCGGCATGAAATGCGCCCGTGACGACCACGTGGTCAGCCAAATGGAAGCGACGCTCAAAGGCGCGGGTGGCAATACCGCGGTGCAGGTAAGTTTTATCTTTTTCATCCGTCTTCGTCGCAGACACGACGAGATAGCTTTGCTTCACATCAACTGAAAGGTCGGTGTCTGAAAAGCCAGCCACCGCAATCGAGATGCGATATGCATCGTCGTCGGTTTTTTCGATATTGTAGGGTGGGTAGGTATTTGCGTTCGAACCTGTTGATGCGACTTGATCCATCAGGTCAGCAATCTGGTCAAAACCAACGGTGGCGCGGTAAAGCGGTGCAAAGTCATATGTACGCATTGTTATCCTCACTTGAGCGATATCAGGGGCCACGCTTTCCATCATGGACAAGCGCAGACGGGTTGCTATGCACGGACCCCGATTGGGCATCCGCTTCAATCAATGTGGGTAAGATTTCGAGCCGTTCAAGACCCTGTCAGGGCTTCACGAAGGTGGCGCTGGACTGGTTACTTATTTGGCCTGCTCGCAAACGAGGCCTGAGCGCGAATTGCTCGACCAACAACGCCTCTTGCAGTTGAACCAGTGGCCGACCTAGCGAGGTCCCCAGCGAAACGGCCTCGCCTTCAACCTCGGCCTTTGCTGACACAATGGATACGATTTGTGGCACGCCACCGTTGATTACGAAAATCGGCGCGCCTGAGCTTCCGAAATCAACGGTGCACGAAGTCACAAGGACTCCGTTCTGCTGAGCAAGAACCCTGCACGTTTCTTGAAGCGCGGGCGCCTCTGACCTGCCAGCCCCATAGCTGACAACGCCCACCTGAGCACCGCGACGGGGTCGTTCTGCCGTAGCAAAGGGAGCGATCTGTTCGTCGAGGATAGGATATTCCAGTTCCAACAACGCGAGATCGTTAATCATGACCCCCGTTGAAAATTCTGTGTCAAAAGCAAAGTCAGGGTGCACCAGTGCTCTGCGCACAGTGCGATGGGCTGATGCCCGACCGCTGCGCCAACCTGCCAAAAACTCGATATCACTGTCGGAAACACGGGTGCCAGTTGCCTTGTCAAACAGGCAGTGCCCTGCGGTCAGCACAATATCAGACGCGATCAGAGTGCCCGTGCAAAAGCTTGAGCTGCCGATATTCAGCCTGCCTACAGCCCTCCAGGCGGTCGCCTCAGATTCGCTATTCAAACCGCGCAATGGCGCATCCTTGGCCACAGCCGAGCAGGTCACGAGAGCCACAACAAAAGAAATTGCCATCCAAAATCGCATAAGCCAGTATCATTCCGATCCAAAGGACTGTCGGACCGGTTTAAGCCGCAACGGAGGCGAAATTAGGGCAAAAGGTCCAATTTATCGCAATATTGGAACATCACTGTCAGTGCGGTCAAGGCTTGCAGGGCGCGGGCCACCCGTGGCCCAATCCAGTAACTCGACCGTGTGCACCACAGGCACAGCAGCTGCCGACCCAATCTGCATCATACACCCGATGTTACCAGCCGCGATGATATCAGGCGCCTTTGCCATCAGTGTATCGACCTTACGCTTTTGTAATTGCTTAGATATTTCAGGCTGCATCAAATTATAGGTGCCTGCGGACCCACAGCATAAATGGCTGTCACGAGGTTCGACAACCTTGTACCCCGCGCGCTTTAGCAAATCCTTGGGAAAAGTCTTGATCTGCTGTCCATGCTGCAGCGAACAGGCCGCGTGATAAGCAACCGTGATATCCTTTGGGGCGCCTTGTGGAAGCTCCAGTTTCATCAACACTTCGCTGACATCCATCGCAATTCCTGCAACGCGTGCAGCATCATCAGCCAAAGCATCATTGCGAAACATGTGGCCATAGTCCTTGACCGTCGTGCCGCAGCCGCTTGTGTTAATCACAATAGCATCAAGCCCGTCGCCATCCATTTCTTTGGCCCAAGCCCTGATATTTTTGGCGGCGGTGGCGTGGCTTTGAGCGGATTTTCCCATATGGTGCGTCAACGCCCCGCAGCATCCTGCCCCTTCGGCCACGACAACTTCGGCCCCAAGACGCGTCAGCATACGGATGGTTGCGTCGTTGATATCTGTGTTCAGCGCCTTTTGCGCACAGCCCGTCATCAGTGCAACACGCATCTTTCTTGGGGTTGTCGGCGCAAAGCTTTGCGGATCGTCATTGCGACTGACCGGAGGGATGTATTTCGGGGCCATCTCAAGCATCGCGCGCAGCCGCGCATCTGGCATAAGCCACGCAAAGGGGCGACCAATCTTGGCCCCAAGAAGCGCCACGCGAAACCGCATCGGATAGGGCAAAATCTGCGCCAGCACCCAGCGCAGTACGCGGTCTGACAAGGGGCGCTTGTAATTATCTTCGATATATTCACGCGCGTGATCCACCAGATGCATGTAATGGACACCCGAGGGGCAGGTCGTCATACAGGCCAAACAGCTTAGGCAACGGTCGATATGTTTGACGACTTTTGCATCTGGCGTTCGCGCGTTCTCGAGCATGTCCTTGATCAGGTAGATGCGGCCCCGCGGGCTGTCCAGTTCATCGCCTAACACTTGGTAGGTCGGACATGTGGCGGTGCAAAATCCGCAGTGCACACAGTTGCGCAGAATTTCGTTTGAACGTTCGACCTGAGGGTCAGTGAGCTGCTCGGGAGTAAAAGTCGTTTGCATGTTAATCCGCCATTATGTGAGCCGTGGCAAAGCCAAACCACGAATCCGTTTTGCCCATTTTGCCTGGGGCTTGCGCCCTGCGCTGGGCGCTATATCCAATGTTTTCCAGCGGATTGCGCCCATTGCAAAGACTTGAACCACCATCGACAAAAGCCAACTGGAAAAGGCGTTTGCGAAAACAACCCCCGGCTGCAACACGCGCAAGACCTCAGGACACGGCACCCGGCCAAAGGAAACCACTATTTTGTGCAGGCTAAAAATCATCCGTCCGCCATCAGCCCCGGATTGAGGATGCCGCGTGGATCAAACCGGGCGCGCAAGGCCGCACTGAGCGCTGCGACCCCTGCCGCTTCTGGCTGAAACACGGGTCCGGCTCTGCGCAGGTTATCGGGCCCCTTGAACAGCGTAGCATGTCCACCCAAAGCAGCGACATGGCCTTGCAACTGCCTGTGCGTGGCACCAGCGTCGCCCCCGGTCTGACCGATCCAGAGCAGACCGCCGCCCCAATCCATCAGACACGCACAGCCCTCGCGCAATGCACCCGCAACAATCGGCCCATCGCTGGGCTTGACCGAAACGCGCCAAATCGCATCGGCCTCATGCAATGGTTTTGCGTCGCGCACCCGCGTCCAGTCGGCCTTAGCATCCAGATGTGATGCGCCAAACTTCGACAGGTCTTTTTGTACAGCGTCTGCCCGGTAGGCGACGGACGCTGCAAACCCTTCAAACCGCAGCCAGACGGCCCCGTCTATCCAGGCGGCACCGCTGACCTCATATGGGGAGGCAAGCGCACGCGACATTGCGCCAACCGCCTGTTGCGGTGTCAAATCCTCAATAATCAGTGTGGCTGTGTCCTCGACATCTGGTAAAACTTTAAGGCTGATTTCAGTCATCACGCCCAGTGTTCCCCAAGAACCGGCCATCAACTTGACCAAATCATACCCCGTGACATTTTTCATCACACGGCCACCGTTCTTTATCACAATGCCTGCGCCATCAACAAAGCGCACACCCAGCGCATAATCACGTGCAGCACCACCGTGAATGCGGCGCGGGCCGCTGGCGTTAGTGGCAATAACCCCACCGATCGTTGATGCGCCAGACGCCCCAAGCATTGCACAAAGGTCATAGGGCTCAAAGGCAAGGCGTTGGTTCTCGGCGGCGAGTGTTTGTTCAATTTCGGCCACGGGTGTGCCCGCCTGAGCAACGATGGTCAGGGCCGCAGGCTCATAGAGCGTCACCCCTGTCAGCCCGGATACATCCAGCGCTTCGCCCTGCGCCGGACGGCCAACCGCGCGCGTACCGCCGCCCCGAATGTTCAACGGTCCGGTTGCATCGCGCACAGCGATTGCCAATTCATCTTCTGTCTTCAACATGTTCATCTTCTTTTGGCCCGAAATTCCTTGCCGCAAAGGCGGTTGCCTGATCCCAGCAGATTGCGTGAATGCCCTATTCTGCTGCCATGACCACAGCACGACGGGGTTCAGACACAGCCAAAGGAAATACCTTGGCGGGGTTCAACAACCACTTATCATCGAACACATCTTTGACGGCCATCTGCGCCTCGAGGTCAGAGGCCGCGTATTGATATGTCATCAAGTCGCGCTTTTCGATACCAACGCCATGCTCTCCCGTCAGGCACCCCCCAACATCCACGCATAGCTTTAGAACTTCCGCTCCAAACTCTTCACAGATCTCAAGATCACCGGGCTTGTTCGCGTCATAGCAAATCAGCGGATGCATGTTGCCATCGCCCGCATGGAATACATTGCCCACGGCTAGGCCATATTCCTTTGACATCTCGCCAATGCGGCGCAGAACATACGGCAGTTCCGTAACAGGGATAGTCCCATCAAGACACATGTAATCGCTGACCCGGCCAACAGCCGAAAAGGCTGCTTTGCGGCCTGCCCAGATGCGCGAATTTTCTTCGGATGAAGCGCTTTCGCGCAGGGCTACTGGATTGTGACGTTTTGCAATCTCTGTGATCAACGCCAGTTGCGCATCGATCTCTTGCTGTGATCCTTCAACTTCGACGATCAGCAGCGCTTCACAGATCGGGTAATCCGCCTTGGCAAAATCTTCGCAGACTTCGATCAACATACGGTCCATGAACTCGATCGCAACCGGCAGCACACCTGCCTTGATGATATCGGCAACGCACGCACCTGCTATTTCCGTGCTGTCAAAACCCATCAGCACTGGCCGCGCGCCTTCGGGCTTATGCAGAATGCGTAGTGTAGCTTCGGTGACGACGCCCAACTGACCTTCAGATCCACAAATAACACCCAACAGGTCTAACCCGCCTGAATCCAGATGCGCGCCGCCAATCTCAATCACGGTGCCGTCCATCTGAACCATGGTCACACCCATCAGATTGTTTGTGGTCACCCCGTACTTCAAACAATGCGCCCCGCCCGAATTCATCGCGATATTGCCAGCAATAGCACAAGCTAACTGGCTCGACGGATCAGGTGCATAGAAAAAGCCGTCCGATTCGACAGCGCCCGTTACGCTCAGGTTTGTGCGACCAGTCTGCACCCGAACAAAACGGTTGTCGTAGTCGGTCTCCAGAACGTCATTCATCCGTGCAACTCCCAGAATCACACAGTCAGCAGTCGGAAGAGCACCGCCTGCAAGCGATGTCCCTGATCCGCGCGGCACCACCGGCACGCCCTCTTGGTGGCAAATGCGCAGGATATCCGCCACTTCCTTTGTCGAAGCAGGCAAAACGGCCAGCATGGGCGGGCATCTGTACGCGGTCAGGGCGTCACACTCGTATGCACGCGTCTCAGAAGGGTCATCAATGACCGCATCAACAGGCAACACCTCGAGTAGACGTTCAGCCACGCGCGCTTTGCGCGCGAGAACGGCAGAATTGGGAATGGGCATTTCCATGGCAACCTCCTCAGTATTGGTAAAATAATATGACCAATTTTTGTAGGATGCAATCCTAGATTCTGCGGTGTAAGACCACACCATGAATTGGCTTGATCGCATCTTACTCTTTGACGCATTGGACTTCTTGGCGCTTGGCTTGCTGGTGACTGGTTGGCTGCTCATCAGTTGGTGCATAGAGCGCCCCAAAGCAAAGCATCCTTCGACGTCGCAAATAATGGCCGGATTTCGCCGTGAATGGATGATGCAGCTGATCACCCGCGATCCTCGGGTCTTTGACGCCTTGGTCGTGTCAAGCCTACGACAAGCAACCGCTTTCTTCGCGTCGACAGCGGTTATCGCCCTTGGTGGCACATTAGCGGTGCTTGGAAATGCCGACCGGCTGGCAGGCGTGGCCAACGATTTGGTTTTGGCGACTGCTCCCGTCTTTGTTTGGGAGGCTAAGTTGGTGATCCTAACTCTGTTTCTGACCAATGCCTTTCTCAAATTCGCGTGGGCCAACCGATTGTTCGGCTACGCGACAGTGGTGATGGCGGCGGTCCCGAATGATGCCGACAATCCGGGATGCATGATTCGTGCACGCCAGGCCGGAGAGATCCATATTACCGCTGCCAGATCATTCAATCGCGGTCTTCGGTCCGTCTATTTCGCGTTGACAATCGTCGCTTGGCTTGCAGGTCCAATCGCCTTGATGACCGCCACAGCCTTTACACTTGCAGTAATTTGGCGTCGTGAATTCGCGTCACACTCTCGCAACATTCTATTGGGCACGAAAACGTAACCGCATGGCGGCTGCATTGCCGTCTGTTCAGCGGTTAAAGTAGGAACAAATCTATCAAAATTGCTTAACTAACAACATTGGCTTGGCGCTCCCAGCGCTCGATTTCCTTGCATCTCGACCAATAAGGTCAACCAGGATCCCATACTTCGTCTTGCCAGATATAATCGGTTACAGGCGCGTATGCCCTGGAATAGAGCCCACAGGAATATGACTCGTAGCGGCCTTTTGCTTAGACCCGGTGATACGGCGCGCCAGCAAGAATCGACGCCGCGCGATACAATTGCTCTGTCAGCATCACCCGAACGAGCATGTGCGGCCAAACCATCTTACCAAAAGACAACAGATGATCAGCATCTGCGCGCAAACCCGGTGCAATTCCATCAGCACCACCAATAACAAAGGCCACGTCTGAACGCCCGGTATCGCGCCAGCCTGCCAACCGATTGGCAAACGCAGGCGAAGTTTCAACCTTGCCCCGTTCGTCCAGACAACAAATTACGGCACCCTTTGGTAGGGTACGACGCAGCAGGACAGCCTCAGCTGTCATCCCACCGCCCTTGCGGTCTTCAACTTCCACCACAGAAAGTGGCCCAAGGCCTAAGCCCCGGCCCGTCCGGTCAAAACGCGTTATATATTCTGAAATCAAATCTGCTTCTGGACCGCCACGCAGGCGACCCACAGCGCACAGATGGAAACGCACTAGAATTCGTTCAGTTGGCTGCGGCTGTCGTTGGCTGCCACATCTTTTCCAACTGATAGAACTCTCGCACTTCGGGCCGGAATACATGTACGATCACGTCGCCCGTATCGATTAGGACCCAATCACCAGTATCTTTGCCTTCGACCCGCGCACCGCGTCCAAACATCGCTTTTAGCCGCTCCACAAGTTTATCCGATATGGCCGCCACCTGTCGGGATGACCGCCCAGTGGCAACAACCATGTAATCGCAAATCTCGGTTCTACCGCGCAGATCCATCTGCACAACATCTCCGGCCTTGTCATCGGAAAGTGAGGAAAGAATTTCAGCCAGAAGTGTCTCGCTTGTGGCCTTGGATGTGGCGCCAGTCATAACAACCGAAGCTTGATCAGCGGGTCGACCCGCTTGAGCAGAGATTGACAGGACAGTGTCCTCCTTTTCGTCGCGCCGCTAAATCTTCGGCACTAGCATTTCTTCACGGTAGCAGCCCTTCAACAACATTTCAACAAACGCCAAACCTTTCTGGGTGCGGCAGATGCACCTTTTGCTTCATTTTTGTGCGGTTGAGAGTGCTGCGCCCTCTATCGGGGGTCTGCATCTCGCCTGACGCGTCGCCCAAAATCGCCATCAGAAGAGTTGTCGCATCAAGAATGAAATCAGCGGCAATGCATCTGATCACCGCTTTAGGCTTCAATGTGGTCACTTTAGCCTTTCATGAAATACCGAAAGCTATGGGCATTATTTTTAACATAAAAACCTTTGGTTTTCGAAAGTGTTGAATAATTAAATTGTTTCTCACAACGCTTTAATGCGTCCCGTGTGACCGAACCAACAGCATACAGGGCATGTGCCGGTATCCATGATATGCACATCATGGAGCCACAAATGGCTGCATTTGCTTGAACCGGCGCAGGAATCCGGGTAACAGCGGACGCTATGATACGCCTTTTTGATATGGACGACCGCGCCCGTTTGCGCGAACGCTTTTTCGGAGCGACGCATACAGTCTTAGCAAGGCGATGAGGCGTGCGTGACCTCACGCAATATACGTCCGATGTTTTCGATGTCTCTACAACCCAAAGGGAGAGGACCTGATGTCCCCCAAAACGCTTTATGACAAAATCTGGGATGCGCATGTCGCCCACGAAGCCGAAGATGGCACCTGTTTGCTGTATATCGACCGCCACCTTGTGCACGAAGTGACCAGCCCTCAGGCATTTGAAGGGCTGCGCATGACCAATCGTCAGGTGCGCGCGCCTGACAAGACGATTGCAGTACCGGATCATAACGTACCCACAACAGCCGGGCGTGATGACCCCAAGAACATGACAGAGGACAGCGCCATTCAGGTGGCCGCGTTGGACCAGAACGCCAAGGATTTCGGCATACACTATTACCCGGTGTCTGATGTTAGACAGGGCATTGTTCATATCGTCGGGCCGGAGCAAGGCTGGACGCTGCCGGGCATGACCGTCGTCTGCGGCGACAGTCACACCGCAACTCACGGCGCGTTTGGCGCATTGGCGCATGGTATAGGCACCAGCGAAGTGGAGCATGTGCTGGCCACTCAAACGCTGATCCAAAAGAAATCTAAGAATATGAAGGTCGAGATCACTGGCAAGCTAGCGCCCGGCGTGACGGCCAAAGACATCACCATGTCTGTCATCGGCCAGACCGGAACCGCTGGTGGCACGGGCTATGTTATCGAATATTGCGGTGAAGCCATCCGCGATCTTTCAATGGAAGGGCGCATGACGGTCTGCAACATGGCAATCGAAGGCGGCGCACGCGCGGGTCTGATTGCACCGGATGAAAAGACCTTTGCGTATTGTATGGGCCGTCCACACGCACCCAAAGGTGCTCAATGGGAAGCTGCGTTGGCATGGTGGAAGACCCTTTACTCGGACGATGACGCCCATTGGGACGAGGTCATCACGATCAAAGGCGAAGACATTGCACCTGTCGTGACCTGGGGCACCTCGCCCGAGGATGTGCTTCCAATTACCGCTAATGTGCCCGCAGCGTCCGATTTCGATGGCGGCAAGGTCGGCGCGGCGCAACGTTCGCTTGATTATATGGGGCTGGCGCCCGGCACACCGCTCACGGACATTGAAATCGACACAGTCTTTATTGGATCGTGCACTAACGGTCGGATCGAAGATTTGCGGGCGGCTGCCGAGATTCTGAAAGGCAAAAAAATCAAGGTTAAACGCGCCATGGTCGTTCCAGGATCTGGCCTTGTACGTGCACAAGCCGAAGAGGAAGGGCTTGCCGACGTCTTTAAAGAGGCCGGTTTCGAATGGCGTCTGGCAGGATGCTCGATGTGTTTGGCAATGAACCCCGATCAGCTGGCCGAGGGTGAGCGGTGCGCCTCCACCTCGAACCGCAACTTTGAAGGACGCCAGGGCTATAAGGGCCGGACACACCTTGTGTCGCCGGGCATGGCTGCAGCGGCGGCGCTGACGGGCAAGCTCACTGATGTGCGGGAGATGATGTGATGGAAAAATTCAACACAATGACGGGCATCGCAGCGCCCATGCCACTGGTCAATATTGACACTGATATGATCATACCCAAGCAATTCCTGAAAACGATCAAGCGCTCAGGTCTGGGCGTGAATCTGTTTGATGAAATGCGCTATGATCGACAGGGCAACGAGATACCAGATTTCGTTCTTAATCAGGATGCCTATCGCCAAGCCGAGATCATCGTGGCTGGCGAAAACTTTGGCTGCGGATCAAGCCGCGAGCACGCACCTTGGGCGATCAAGGATTTTGGTATTCGCTGTGTCATTGCACCCAGTTTTGCAGACATCTTTTATAACAACTGCTTCAAGAACGGGATCCTGCCAATCGCACTGCCGCCGGAAACAGTAGATGTGTTGATGAAAGACGCAGAAAATGGCGCAAACGCGCGATTGACTGTAGATCTAGAGGCACAAACCGTCACAACTTCGGATGGCGAAGTCTTTAGCTTTGAGGTTGACCCATTCAAAAAACACTGCCTCATGGAAGGCCTTGATGATATTGGTCTGACCATGGCCAAGGCAGACAGCATTGACAGCTTTGAAGCCATCGCGTCCCAAGCGCGCCCTTGGGTCTGAGCCAGAGGTCAATCACTTTCGGCAGATTTATAGTTAACGCGATGCGTTCTGTCGGGCCCAGTCAAACAGCATTGGACCCGACAAAATTTTACCAACTCAAATGATGCACAAAGGCATCACACCTTTACCTAAAAAGCTGGCGCTTCTGTCTTATACTTGCTCTGACACTTGAGCATTTGGGCCAATCAAGGCAAGATTGTGGCGAAAATGAGGCGCTCGTCTCAGCTGACGGGATCAAGTTGGAACAAGTCCGCGACAAAGTATCGTGGCTGGCCAGTTTGAAAGGTAAGGGCATGATAGCACGAATAACAGGAGCGGCATTGCGCGGTGTTTTGGTTGCACTGGTCGTAGCAACACCGGCGCTTACACTGCCAAGCGTATCAATAGACTCATCTCAAGCAACTGTTTTTATTTCTCTTATCGCTGCACTTATGGTTTTTCTGGAGTACTATTCAGACAGCCCCAGCATCGTGGAATTCCGCGACGCGGCCCCGGTTAATCGCCTGCGCTTTTTTGCGCTGTTCGCAACGGTCCTGATCCTAAGTTTGATTGGTAAGGGCATGGCAGAACCCACGGACTTCACAGAGGCGTTGACGTCAATTGGCACAATTGTGGGCAGCAGTTTCGACTTTGCCTTTTCCCCAGTCCGACTTGTGGTGTTAATGTTGCCAGCCGGAACAGATGTCGAACTAACCCAGACGGTACGTGCTGCGGCTGGAATTTCCTGCCTTATCTCGGTGCTTGCGGTGTCAGCATTTGTGTTTTTAGTGCGGGTTAGGGGATGGCCCACGCCGGGATCTTCCTTTAATTTATGGGTAAATTTGCCTCTGTTCAATCCTACGGCTGGCCCCGAAATGTTGCATCGGTTACGGCGCGATGCGTGGCTCAATATTGCCTTTGGTTTTCTTTTGCCCTTTGTCATTCCCGCAGTGGTCAAGGCTGTTGCTGACCTGATAGACCCGTTCATGTTACAAAACCCTCAAACCTTGATCTGGACGTTGACCGCATGGGCCTTTTTTCCCGCCAACATGATCATGCGCGGCATCGCGATGCAGCGGATTGCCGAAATAGCGCGCGACCAACGCAGGCGGGCCTTTACCACGTCGGAAGGCGAATTGCAGGTTATCTGAAAATTGCATGCGGTCTGCTGCTGGCCCTGAGCCTACCAGCCCAATCCCAGCCTCTGCGCATCGCCACCTACAATGTTGAACTTCAGCGTGATGGACCCGGCCTGTTGCTGCGTGATCTGGCGCGTGGCAAAGATCCGCAAATCGCCGCTGTACTTGATGTTATTGCGACAGCGGATGCCGACGTATTGGCAATTCAGAATTTTGACTACGATCTAACGGGCGAGGCGTTGAGCATTCTGGCAAAGGCGGCAGATTATCCGCACTATTTCGCGTTGCGCCCAAATGCTGGGATGCCAACCGGGTTGGATATGGACGGGGATGGTAAATTGGGTGGGCCGGCCGATGCACAAGGCTACGGCCGGTTCTCGGGCCATGGCGGTATGGCGATCTTGTCTCGATACCCCATCCTGACAGATAGCGTTCAGGATTTGTCCGATCTTCTGTGGAAAGACGTTCCAGACGCGTTGTTGCCAGTCACCGCAGATGGCCACTTTCCAAGTGCAGACGCACTTGCCGTGCAACGGTTATCGACCACGGGGCATTGGATTGTTCCGATCGATGTACCAAAAGGCCAGTTTGACCTGATGACCTTTCACGCCAGCCCACCAGTTTTTGATGGCCCCGAAGACCGCAATGGTCGCCGTAACCACGATGAAATACGACTGTGGCAGCAGGTACTGGATGGTGACATTGGCACACCGCCGGTAGACCGCTTTGTGATCGCAGGAGATGCCAATCTTGACCCAGACGATAGTGACGGTATCAGGTCTGCAATCGTCAATTTGCTGGCAGATATGCGCCTCCAAGACGTGCGCCCTACTGGTGCTGCCGGCACAGATACCGTCGACTGGGCCGACCCGGTGCCCGGCAATTTGCGAGTCGATTATGTGCTTCCGTCAATTCATTGGGCAGTGCTGGACTCTGGCGTCATGTGGCCTGCGGCAGATGATCCTGAAGCCCGGACCGTGGCCACCGCAAGCCGCCACAGGCTCGTTTGGGTCGACTTGGGATATTGACCCTGCCGTGCCCTGCGGATAGGCGAAACATCAAGCTCAATCAAAGGAATCTCGCCATGCCCAACCCGTCGCTCTTGATCTTGCCCGGAGATGGCATTGGCCCCGAAGTCATGGCCGAAGTCATACGCATCATCGACTGGTTCGGCGACAAGCGCGATATTCCCTTCGACGTGAGTACGGATCTTGTTGGTGGTGCAGCATATGATGCACATGGAACACCTTTGCATGATGACACGATGGCAAAAGCGCTTGAGGTTGATGCAGTTCTGCTGGGCGCTGTAGGCGGCCCGAAATACGATGATCTGGATTTCTCGGTCAAACCAGAGCGGGGCCTACTGCGGTTGCGCAAGGAAATGGATCTTTTTTCCAACCTACGCCCGGCGCAATGCTTTGACGCGCTGGCCGACTTTTCATCACTCAAAAAGGATGTGGTCGCAGGTCTGGACATCATGATCGTGCGCGAACTTACCTCGGGCGTGTATTTCGGTGAACCGCGTGGCATTTTTGAGGAAGGCAACGAACGTGTCGGGATCAATACGCAGCGATACACTGAATCAGAGATTGACCGCGTTGCCCGCTCTGCCTTTGAACTGGCACGTCGTCGGAACAATCGGGTCTGTTCGATGGAAAAAGCCAATGTGATGGAGAGCGGCATCCTATGGCGTGAGGTCGTCCAAAAAGTCCATGATGAGGACTACCCCGATGTGGAACTTAGCCATATGTACGCCGACAACGGCGCAATGCAGCTTGTCCGGGCACCTAAGCAATTTGACGTGATCGTCACGGACAACCTGTTCGGCGACGTTCTGTCCGATTGTGCCGCGATGCTGACCGGTTCGCTGGGAATGTTGCCTTCAGCCAGCCTGGGCGCACCGATGGCCAACGGTCGACCCAAGGCGATGTACGAGCCGGTGCACGGCTCTGCCCCCGACATCACCGGACAAGGCAAGGCCAACCCGATCGCCTGTATCCTGAGCTTTGCAATGGCCTTGCGCTATTCATTTGACAAAGGAGACGAGGCCGCGCGACTGGAGGCCGCTATCGAAAGCGTTCTGGCCGGTGGCGCACGCACGGCTGATCTTATGGGCCCCGAGGGTGGCACACCCATGTCGACCACAGAAATGGGCGATGCCATTCTGGCGCAGCTGGATGTCAGCTTGACCTGATCCTAAATCGGTCCAGCACGCTTTTTTGCTGCGTACGGAACACCGCAATGGCAGCGCTTGGGTTTTAGGTCAGTGACACAATGCCCAACAGCTGCGCGCGCGACCAATTTGGAAAAAGCCAGGTCTGAGCCTGTTTCGTCGTCAGATGTCAGAGTTATCACTTACCTTATAAATCGCTCTCTTCGGGAGGAGGTGAGATGTTATAGGTTAGAATACTCTTGTTACTACAAAATCGGCTTGCCACTAAAAAATCTGGGCGCCTCTTCGCAAGGCCATATTTTAAAACCCGAATTTCACAGGGCCGCAAATATGTTTCATGCTTGGCCGGATCAAAGCACGTTTCGTCCAACAGGCAACGAAACATGCCCAAATATAAGTTTATGATCGTTGCAGATTGCCGGAAGAAGCAGGATATCGGTCGTCCACAGGTGACCAAGGCTGCGCTGAATCTGACCAGATACTAGAACTGATTTCAAGCCAGCTGCTGTCTGTCATGGAGCCAGCTTTTATAATCTGTACCGCCGGATTTTCCTCGATACGGCTCAATACAGGTGATCCGCATTCATCACAAAATCCACGACTGATATGGCTTCCAGCGGTGCCTTTCACCTTGTAGAATTTAAGCGCGCCTTTCGTTTCAAGCGCCGCTGTCGGAACAATAACAATTGTGGCCTTGCCGCAGCCTGTGGATTTTTGACAGTCAGTGCAGTGACAATGGTGCGCCGAAATTACATTTTTCCTGTCAAACCGATATTCGAAATCGCCACAGAGACATCCGCCAGTAACTTCATCATTCATATTCATTTTCCATTTCTTTGTATGCTTCATTCAAACTTGGCTAGCCAGCCAGATCAAGATCGTTAGCAAGAGTCTTTGTAGGGCACCTTAGTATAATACGAATACGCGACAGTAAGACTATTTTCAAAATTTCTAAAGCGGCTCTTGTTATTTAAAGCTCTGAAGTCTGTATTGGTAACTGTCAGAAGAAACTGGCTTGAGCCGGGTAGGGTGGTTTCGTAGCCTCTGTGAATGACAAAAAGCTCGCCCTTCCGCTACTTCAGAACCAGCCCTGAGATCATCCGCCTGGCAGTAATGATGTACGTTCGATTTCCCCCGTCTCTCCGTAACGTTGAAGATCTGCTGCATGAGCGCGGTATCGAAATCAGCCTCGAGACGGTTCGGTTCTGGTGGAACATATTTGGCCCAATGTTCGCATCTGAGATCCGCAAAAATAGGGTGAGTTGGATGCGATCCTATTCGAACTGGCAGTGGCATCTCGACGAGGTTTTTGTGAAGATTAACGGTGAGACGCACTACTTGTGGCGGGCTGTGGGCCACGAAGGCGAGATACTGGAAAGCTACGTCACCAAGCGCCGGGACCGCAAAGCAGCGTTGAAATTTCTCTGGAAATCAATGAAGCGATACGGCCGACCTGAAATCATCGTAACCGACAAACTCCGATCTTACGGCGCTGCAATGAAGGACATTGGAAACGTAACGAAACAGGAAACGGGCCATGCTCCGGTTTCGGCAAATGCGATGTTTGCAGAAATCCGTCGCCGTTTATTCTTCCCTCCATAACCGCTTCAACCATAAGCGCCATGCCAAACAGCACTTTCATCGAGAGGCACGTCTTTATGGCGTCGTCGCTATAGCTCTGCTGGCGGCCACGCCTGCCTGTCGGCACGGCATCCTAGCTCATCTCAGGGTCGAACCAACCTCTCGGGACATTGCTCCGCAATACCCTGCCGGTCAGTGGATCGTCAGCGCGCCTCGGTGCTTAAGCGCTTGATTGTAGGCTTGCCAGTTCCTGGTCTTGAAAGTCGGGGGTATGGGTCTGCTCATGCATCCCAGCTACCACGCTGGATTCACGAGGTGAATCCCTCATGCAATCCGTGCAACAGAGCCGGCTGAAGCGGAAAACGGGCTCATATGGCTGACGCAAATTTCTCTTTTTGCATGTCTACATAAGCCATTATGCTCAATTCAGACGTTACTGCCGGCTTGAAAACGGCATGAACTCATATACTGCGAAGCGCTTCGAAGCCATACCTGATGTAGGCTTCAATTTGGTTAGACGGCACGCCCTCTTGCTGCATCCGCATGGCGCCTGCGTGCTGTGCGTCAACGTAATGTGCCAAAACAGCAGTCGGCAAGGCATTCGAAATCTCTCCCTGCTTCTTTGCATCCTCGATCCAGGCAGAAAGGCTATTCAAAACTTCCTCGCGGATTTGATCCACTTTTGCACCTGTTGATGTGCCTAATCTTTGACGCTGTGCTCGCATTAAGACAAACAGACAGCCCAAGGGTAAACCTGAAACCTCGCGGTCCTGCAGCATGAAGGCGACCGCCCCATCCACAATCTCATCAAAACTCTGACCAGACTTAATAATATTTAAAAAGGGCATGATGACAGCTTCTTGATAAGCTCCCAGCACCTGTGTTTTCAGGCCATCATCGCTACCAAAGGCACGATAGATTGAAGGCTTAGATGAACCCACTAATTCGCAGATGTCATTGATGGACACATCCTGGGGGCCTCTGGCCCAATAATAAATCATGGCCGTTTGCACGACCAGTGCTTTTTCAAGAGTTGGTGGCCTACCTCGAGAGGATGTTTTTTTCATTTTTCGGACCTGTGGGTATATTATTTATTGACTGTGTTAAGTTGCGACCTACAGTAGCACGTAGCGTGTAAAAGACGGTGCACAAGCGCTGCCCGACTAAGACAAGGAATATAGACATGGCTACGGACCCAATTGGTTTAATCAGCCGCCTGAACGCGCTAAGTCTGATGTTGATCACACCAGAGTACTATAAGATTAAGCGTAGCCGAATTAAAACTGCGAACCGCATAGACCAGAGTCCAGCCAACTTTGCGATGCAATTGCGTGAGATACAGGTCGACGGGCTTACGATCCGTTTCGCGCGTGGCGGCAACAGTGACGGCCCAACTATCCTTTTCCTAAGCCCACTTCCTCAAAGCATCCTTTGCTATGATGCAGTTTGGAAAGCTCTTGCCTCAAAGGCGAAGCTGATTGCAATAGACATGCCCGGCTTTGGCGGCAGCGAAGGCAGAAAAGATCTAATGTCTTTTGCTGCCCAAAGTGCGTTTTTTGAAAAGATCGTCGCAGCTTTGGATCTTTCTGACTTTCATGTCGTTGCACCAGACGTGGCGATGCCAGTCGCGCTGCATTATGTGCTCCACAGAAACCACAAAGCCAATAGCCTATTGATCGGAGATGGTCCGGGTATTTTGCCATCCGCTGACGGCAGCCTGATCCGAAAGATCGTCGGCTCCAGATTCTGGCGGATGATGGTAAACATGACCGGTGCGCGCACTTTCATAGCAGGCGCGAACACATTGGGGTATTTGCACTATAGCCCAAAGGCCGAGGAGGTTTCTGACTATGTGGCGTCTTATGCCAACCGAATTGCACAAGTAACAAAGTTCTTCAAAGGTTATCCGGATGGGTTGAAAGAAATCGACCCCTATATCGATTCACTAAACTTGCCAGTGCATGTGTTTTGGGGCGATCATGATGCTTTTCTAAACGCCGATAACGCTCGGGAACTGCATGCACGTTTGCCAAACAGTGAACTGACGATTTTTGAGCATTGCGGCCACTTTTCCTATCAGGACAAAAGTACTGAGTTCAGCACGATGATCTCATCTTGGGTACGACTTAATTTAGACCAAATTGACCAACGCTCGATTAACACTGAAAGGGCCTAACGGTCGATCAATCAACTCAGCGATAAATTTTGAAAATGCGCTGTGCACGACATTTTTTTTCCAAAGATAAACCCAAAAATAATGCTCAACCATCTATTGGCTATTCGCCAACCTGGAAAGAAGAAAAATGACAATGACGAAACACAGTTGGATCATCGACGTTTGCCAAGACTTGCGCGAATACGCAAAGGCGCACGATTTGGGTAGTACTTACGCGGCGATAACGCATGCTTTAAACATTGCCTATTGGGAAATCGAAGAAGAAATAGCGTCTTCGGTACAAAACTATAAGGTGAGCTACCCCCCTTACTCTTACAGCCAGCTGAATGAAGCAGATTGGTACAACGTTGTTATCCTTCCAAGGAATAAAGCTTAGGTGGGAGCGTTTGGCGAAGCACCAATAACATCATGGAAGGCTTTAAGCTTTGAAAGCTTCGGTTTCCGATAGCGTTAGGAGGTTCAGGTTTTTCGCGTTACGCTATAAAGTAAAAGTATACTTTCGTTTGGGTGAAGGAAGGAAAGAAACAGGCACACGCAAACTTAAAAAATTGCGAAAAGAGCTCTCAACCGCTTGAAACGTCCGACCCAAGACAATCAACAAGTCCCTACAGAAAATCAATTGAAGGGTCAGATGTTGCATTATTTTGTGAACGGTTGATTATGCGGTATGCGGTATACGGTATACGGTGTTGCAAGGCGGACAATCAATCAAATTCTTCAGGCCATAATTCGGTTCAGTGTCTGCGAAGGCCGCATAACATCAGCAGTTTTGTTCGAATCCGTACGGTAGTATCCGCCCAGATCGACCGTAGGGCCTTGTGCTTCTGCCAACTCGGAAAGGATCTGCGCCTCGTTGTTGGTCAGTGCCTCAGCGACAGGGGTGAAATGTGCCGCGAGATCTGCATCCTCGGTCTGGGCGGCCAGTGCTTCGGCCCAATAGCGCGCAAACCAATAGTGACTGTCGCGATTATCAGGCTCTTTTCCCTTGCGAGACGGCGAGCGCCCGTGATCAAGGATACCCTGAGTTGCGGCGTCTACCGCATTGCCCAGCACCCGCGCCTTGGCATTTCCGCGACTGTCCGCAAGGAACGTCAGACTTTCACCCAAGGCACAGAACTCGCCCAAACTGTCCCAGCGCAGGTGATTTTCCTCGACCAATTGTTGAACATGTTTCGGAGCAGAACCGCCTGCTCCGGTCTCAAACAGGCCACCACCGTTCATTAGTTTGACGATCGAAAGCATTTTGGCCGATGTTGCCAACTCGAGGATGGGAAACAAATCTGTCAAATAATCGCGCAGAACGTTGCCAGTAATTGCAATGGCATTCTCGCCTTTGGTAATCGTCTCGAACGACGCACGGGTGGCCGCACGTGGCGCCATGATTTCAAACTTGTCCGCAACACCCTGCGCCTCGAGTATCGGCGTGACATAGGCGATCAGTTCAGCATCATGTGCACGGCTGGCATCCAGCCAAAAAATCGCTCGACAGCCTTCGGCCTTTTGGCGCGCGATCGCCAAATTCACCCAATCTTCGATCGGGGCCTTGCGCGCCGATGCCGAACGCCAAATGTCACCTGCGTCGACCGCATGCTGATGCAGAACCGTGCCATCATCGAGGATCATTTTGACGGTACCCGCCTCGGGGATCTCGAACGTTGTGGGGTGCGAGCCGTATTCCTCGGCCTTTTGCGCCATCAGGCCAATGTTCTGAACAGTTCCAGCCGTGGCCGGGTTCAGTTTTCCATTTTCTTTGAAGAACTTGATGGTTTCATCATAGACCGGGGCATAGGAATTGTCGGGGATGACACAGTTGGTATCTGCCTCTTTGCCGTTTGGCCCCCAACCCTTGCCCCCTGCCCGGATCAGCGCGGGCATCGAGGCATCGATAATCACGTCTGACGAGACATGCAGGTTGGTGATGCCTTTGTCGCTGTCGACCATGTACATCGGCGGCTGGTTGGCCATGCAGGCATCAATATCTGCCATGATTTCTGCGTTATCCTTGACCCGCGCAAGCAGATCGCCAAGACCGGAATTTGCATTCACGCCCAGATCAGCCAAGGCGACGCCGTGTGTTTCAAAAACGGGCGCGAGATAGGCTCTGACGCCGTGACCAAATAAGATCGGGTCAGACACCTTCATCATGGTGGCCTTTAGATGCAGAGAAAACAGAATGCCCTGGGCCTTGGTTTTCTCGATCTCGGCGGAAAGAAAAGACTTGAGGGCGGCTGCACTCATGAATGTGGCATCTACAACAGTTCCTGCGGGATATTCGATACCGTCCTTGAGAACAATTTTGCCGGTCGCTGTCTCAAGCACGATGCTGGCGGTCGCAGCCTTATCAAGCGTGGCTGAGACTTCGTTGGAAAAGAAATCATTGCCCGACATGGAGGAAACATGCGTCTTGCTGTCGGCTGACCAGTCGCCCATGCGGTGCGGGTTGTTTTGCGCAAAACTTTTGACTGCTTTGGCCGCGCGGCGGTCCGAGTTGCCTTCGCGCAGAACCGGGTTCACCGCAGAGCCCTTGATACCATCATATTTCGCGCGCACCGCTTTTTCGGCGTCTGTCGATGGTGCTTCGGGGTAATCAGGCAGCGCGTAGCCTTGGCTTTGCAGCTCTTTGATGGCCGCAACCAGTTGCGGGACCGAGGCTGAAATATTTGGCAACTTGATCACGTTGGCCTCTGGCGTTTTTACCAGACGGCCAAGCTCGGCCAGGTCATCTGCTTGCCGCTGATCTGCGTTCAGAAACTCCGGGAACGTCGCAAGTATGCGCCCCGCCAGGCTGATGTCTTTCGTGCCCACAGATACGCCTGCCGCAGCGGCGAATTTCTGGATAATCGGAAGAAAGGACGCAGAGGCCAGTTCGGGCGCTTCGTCTACCTTGGTGTAAATGATATCGGACATCGGATGCTCCTGATCGCTGGGTTTTGGGCCTCATAGCCGATGCAAAGACCAAGGTCGACAGTATACCGTCGTATACGGCGCGACAAATTGCGCCAATTTTGATCCAGACAGTAATTCCGTTTTATCGGCGCTGCGGATTTAGTAGACTGCCCCAAAACTGTTTTGGTAATCTGCCGAACGACTGTCCCAACACATCGCCGTAAATAACTGGCCCGTCCTGTGAGTCATATCATTCACTTCGGTTATGCGCATGTCAGGCTCAGTATTCTTGCGAGTCTTGAAGAATACATCGTTTGTCGCTTGCTGAGCGTAAGACGCAAAACTATGTCCGGCGTTTCTATCTCAAGGGTCAGCTTTGTGCCTTTCGCATGCCGCTCGGCGTCTGGCCAAACTGGGCGCGAAAGGCGCGGGTCATCGCGCTGCCATTGTCATAGCCGCAACGCTGCGCGATTTCGAAAATCGGCAAATCAGTATCCGCTACCAGTTGCCGTGCCTGTGTCAGACGTAACCGCCGATACACAGCCTGTGGCGTCGCATTCAGAGCTGTAGCCATGCGCTGTTCCAGCGTTTTTTGCGTGCACCCAATGCTGCGTGCCAGTTCTGGAATCGTTAACGGCGCTTCAACCGTACTCTGCATTAAAGCAAGTGCCTTGTTCACCGTTTTGCCGCCACCCGTGGCAAGGGGCAGGGGTCGGTCCACCGCATCACGCGACATAAACAAATGTGCGACATCCATTGCCAAAAGTGGGCCATGATCCCGCGCGATCAGGTGAATGATCAGGTCAAAAGCCGCCATGGCACCAGAACAGGTAATCCGATCTCGATCAATAATAAATCGCTCGCGCACGACATCGACCTCTGGGAACCGTTCGGCGAATGCTGTCGTTTCATCCCAGTGGATTGTGGCTGTGTAGCCATCCAGCAAACCAGCCTGCGCCAACAACCAACTGCCCGTGTCAAAGCCAGCTAACCTGTTATAACGGGCAGCCACGCCAAGCAAAGTGCGCGCCAGAGGACGCGCAGGGATACGCCGAACACCATAGGACGGCATCAGCACCAATGTATCGCCCTGCGCTGCGGCCACCGCATGATGCGGCGTAACCTTGAGCCCGCTGGAGCTGAGCACCGGATCGCCCTGGGTGGTGCAAAACCGCCATTCATAGAGAACCCGGCCAGCCAAAGTATTCGCAGCCCTCAACGGCTCAACCGTATTGGCCAAACAGTGGTTGGAAAACGCGTCGAACAAAAAAATGTCGAAACGCTGTGAAGTGGATGCAGATTTTTCCCAACTTTGCATGATACGTGACTAACTGTGCACGCCATGTCAAAGCAAGACGCGATTGAATAACGCATCACACTCGTGGAGAAACGCACATGAATTTTGGACTTTCCGAAGAACAGGAAATGATCGTCGCGACTGTTCGCAGCTTTGTGGAAAAGGAAATCTATCCCCATGAGGCAGAGGTAGAACGCACGGGCGTCGTTCCTGCCGACCTTGCGCAGGACATCAAACAAAAATGCATGGATCTGGGGTTTTATGCCTGCAACTTTCCCGAAGAGGTCGGCGGCGCAGGTTTGAGCCATGTGGATTTCACCCTCGTAGAGCGTGAACTGGGGCGGGGGTCCATGGCGTTGACGCATTTTTTTGGTCGGCCACAGAATATCCTGATGGCTTGCCGGGGCGATCAAAAAGAACGGTACCTTTTGCCCGCGGTGCGCGGCGAACGGATGGACGCACTGGCGATGACCGAACCAGGCGCTGGATCGGATGTGCGCGGCATGAAGTGTCAGGCTGTTCGGGATGACGGCGACTGGGTCGTGAACGGATCTAAGCATTTCATTTCGGGCGCAGATCATGCTGATTTTTTCATTGTCTTTGTGGCTACCGGCCAAGACGACACGCCAAAGGGCCCCAAGAAACGTATCACCACATTCCTTGTTGATCGCGGCACCCCTGGCTTTGAGGTGCGCGATGGTTACAACTCGGTCAGCCATAAGGGCTACAAGAACTGCATCCTCGACTTTGACGATTGCCGCCTGTCGGATGCGCAGGTTCTGGGCGAGGTCGACGGTGGTTTCGCGGTCATGAACGAATGGTTGTATGCCACGCGCATCACAGTTGCGGCATTCAGCGTCGGACGCGCGCGCCGATGCTTTGACTATGCCCTGAGCTATGCCGCTGAGCGCGAGCAATTCGGTCAGGCCATCGGAAAATTCCAAGGTGTGGGCTTCCAGATCGCGGACATGATAACCGAAATCGACGCTGCTGACTGGCTGACTCTGGCTGCCGCGTGGCGGCTCGATAAGGGCCTGCCAGCAAATCGCGAGATCGCCTCAGCAAAGCTTTACGCCAGCGAAGCGCTTGCACGGGTCACGGATACGACCTTGCAGATCTATGGCGGTATGGGCCTGATGGACGACTTTCCGATTGAACGGTTCTGGCGTGACGCCCGGGTTGAACGGATTTGGGACGGCACATCGGAAATCCAGCGTCACATAATTTCGCGCGACTTGTTGCGCCCGCTCGGGGCCTGATCTTGTTTTGCCCGATTGCAATAGAAAACTGCAAAATGCAGGATCAGATCGTCACATGCGAGGAAAAGGGCCCGGCACATGGCTGATCTGAACCGGCTGATATGCCCCCGCTCCATCGCCGTTGTGGGCGGAGGAGCGTGGTGCGAACAGGTCATACGTCAGACAGAGCTTATGGGTTTTGACGGGGCTATTTGGCCGGTGCATCACAAGGTTGCAATGGTCGCGGGCTATGGGGCCTTTCCCCGCGTCCAGGACCTGCCTGAGCCACCTGATGCCGTCTTTGTCGGCGTAAATCGGCATGCCAGTGTTGATATTGTCGAACAACTGGCCCAGCTTGGCGCAGGCGGGGCAGTCTGCTTTGCCTCAGGCTTTGCCGAGGCTGCAGGCGAAGATGCCAGTGGCAGCGATCTTCAGGCCCGGCTGGTTGCGGCAGCAGGCGACATGCCGATCCTTGGTCCAAATTGCTATGGCTTTATCAATGCGCTGGACGGTGCTTTGCTCTGGCCAGATCAGCACGGGTGCAAACGTGTGGATCGCGGCGTGGCAATTCTAACCCAAAGCTCGAACATTGCGATCAACCTAACTATGCAACAGCGCGCCCTGCCGATTGCCTATACGGTGACCTGTGGGAACATGGCGCAGACGTCACAGGCCAGCATCGCACTGGCATTGCTGGATGATCCGCGCGTTACAGCAATAGGTCTGCACATCGAAGGGTTCGGCGACCTGCGCGCCTGGGAGGCATTGGCCCGAACGGCGTATGACCGTGGCGTGCCGCTGGTGGCTCTCAAGTCCGGAGCATCAGATCACGCAAAAAGTGCTGCCATCTCGCATACTGCATCGTTGGCGGGCAGTGATGCCGGCGCGCAAGCTCTGTTGCGCCGTTTGGGCATTGCGCGTGTCAGTGGCCTGCCTGAATTCATCGAGACGCTGAAACTATTGCATTGTACTGGGCCGCTTTCAGGCCAACAGGTGGCATCGATCAGCTGTTCGGGGGGCGAGGCCAGCCTGATTGCGGATCTGGCAGAAGAAACAACGCTCAACTTTCCGCCGCTGACATCAGCACAAACGGATCAACTGCGTGCAGCGCTCGGGCCCATGGTCGCGCTCAGCAACCCGCTGGATTATCATACATATATCTGGCGCGACGCGCAGGCGATGACTGCTGCCTGGGCCGGAATGACCGGAACGGGCATCGACATGACCTTTTCGATCGTGGACTATCCAACAACGGATCCCACCGACTGGGACTGCGCCACGCAAGCGGCTCTGTCCGTCCGGCAGCAGACCCATGCGCCTTTTGCCATGGTGGCCACTTTGCCGGAACTGATGCCACTCGACGTAGCGGCCAAGCTTATGGAGGGAGGGGTCGTTCCGTTCATGGGCCTGCGCGAAGCTCTTGCGGCGACAGTTGCTGCAAGTGCGATCCAAGCGCCCCATGACATGCCCTTGTGTCTGGGCGCCTGCCCCGAGGCTCT
>Ga0206126_10001754_pt1 | contig 25358 bp, 19 predicted proteins | sample Helgoland_Spring_5_FD_148621 | JGI IMG/M metagenome (GOLD analysis project Ga0206126, IMG submission 148621) | Pelagic subsurface seawater microbial communities from Kabeltonne, Helgoland, North Sea - Helgoland_Spring_Bloom_20160412_1 | ecosystem: Environmental > Aquatic > Marine > Epipelagic ...
GCCTGTGTCATCAAGGTGGAAAGCTATGAGCAGGCTCTTCAAGTGTCTAACGATTCAGACTTTGGTTTGACCTCGGGAATTATTACCAATTCCCTGCACCATGCTGGTCACTTTAAGCGTCACTCTCAATCTGGCTGTGTCATGGTCAACCTGCCCACTGCAGGCACCGATTATCACGTGCCCTTTGGCGGTCGCAAGAACTCCAGCTACGGCCCGCGAGAGCAGGGCAGTTCAGCTCGCGAGTTCTACACCATTGTCAAAACCAACTATAGCAAGCCCTACTAAGCGGGAGTCACTGATGAACAACGATATGCTGATGATTGACGGCCTGCAGTACGTCAATTGGAACCGCGGGCTATTCGAACAGGCTCAGCGATCTGGCTTGCATGCCATTCATGTAACCATCGCCTATTGGGAGAATAGTCGCGAGACCTTGGAAAATATTGGCCACTGGAATCGTCATTTTCTCGATCACGGTGATCTGATTATGCCGGTCCATCAGGCGTCAGATATTCTTGAAGCCAAGCGTCTCGGCAAAGTGGGCATTATCTTTGGTTTTCAAAACTGCTCGCCCATTGAAGACGACGTAAAGATGGTGCAGATTCTGCACCAGCTGGGGGTGCGTATTATGCAGCTCAGCTATAACAACCAGAGCCTGCTGGCCACCGGTTGTTACGAGGAGCAGGACGGCGGTATCACTCGCTTTGGCAAGCAGGTCATCAGTGAGATGAACCGTGTGGGCATGATTGTCGACATGTCTCACAGTGCCGAAAAATCCACTCTGGAAGCCATAGAAATCTCTCAGCGACCCATCGCCATTACCCATGCCAATCCAACGTTTTTCCATGCGGCGTTAAGAAATAAGTCGGATAAGGTACTCCGTGCCATAGGTGAATCTGAAGGTATGCTGGGCTTTAGTATGTATCCTTTCCATCTGAAAAATGGCTCGGATTGCACCTTGCCGGAGTTTTGCCAGATGATTATGCAGACTGCGGAAATGATCGGAATCGAGCGTCTGGGTATTGGCTCGGATCTCTGTGAAAACTGGGATTACTCAGTGCTCGAATGGATGCGCAGCGGCCGTTGGACCATGGGCATAGACCATGGCGAAGGCACAGCTGCCAGCCCTTCATGGCCGCGCCAGCCCAACTGGTTCGCCGGATCAAAGGATATGCGCACAGTGGCTCATGGCTTGGAAGAGGTTGGCTTTAGCGATACAGATGTGGCCAAGATAATGGGCCAGAACTGGCAGTCGTTTTTTGAGAAATCATTTGTTGGCAAGGCGCGAGCGTGAATAACCCGGTCGCTAAAATGTCAGCCGCTAAAAAGTCGGCCACTAAAAAGTCAGCCGCAGTAATTGATTGGCCGGTATTTATATTGAGTGGCGGCTTCTTGATGCTGTTTGTGGCCACGGCACTATTTGATATTGAGCTGCTATCGGCCACGGTTAACAGCGCCTTTGGCTCTGCGACCACATTGTTTGGCGCGTACTGGCAAGTGCTAATGCTGCTGACGTTTTTGGTTGCTTTGATTGTTGCGATCTCCGATTTCGGTAAAGCGCGGCTGGGCAATCTCGATGCACCGGATATCAGCACCTACAAATGGGTGGCGATCATTATGTGTACGCTGCTGGCCGGCGGCGGCGTGTTTTGGGCCGCAGCAGAACCCATGGCACATTTTATTACTTCACCGCCGCTGTTTGGCGTTGAGTCTGCTACTCCAGAAGCTATCTATCCGGCACTGGCGCAGAGTTATATGCACTGGGGCTTTTTATCCTGGTCGATTCTTGGCAGTTTGACTGCGATTATTTTTATGTACCTGCACTACGACAAAGGTCTGCCACTTAAGCCACGTATTTTGCTTTACCCGGTTTTTGGTGAGCGGGTATTGCATGGCTGGTTTGGCGCCTTTATAGATGCTGCCTGTGTTGTAGCCGTGGTTTCAGGCACTGTGGGGCCCATTGGCTTCTTGGGGTTACAGGTCAGTTTTGGCCTCTCTGAGCTATTTGGTGTCACCAATAACTACAGCACTCAGCTGCTGATTATTCTCGGCCTGATTGCCATTTACACTGTCTCTGCAGTCTCTGGTGTTACCCGGGGTATCCAAATCCTCAGCTCGTTTAATATTGGTCTATCCATAGTGTTGATCAGCTTTATTCTAGTGTTTGGTCCAACGGCGTTTATCTTCGACAGTTTTATTCAGTCGGTTGGCGTGCTGATAACAGAGTTTATTCCCATGGCCAGTTATCGCGCAGACACAGGTTGGGTGAATGGTTGGACGGTGTTTTTCTGGGGCTGGTTTATTGGCTATGGTCCACTGATGGCCATGTTTATTGCACGCATCTCTCGGGGGCGCAGCATTCGCCAATTGATTATTACCCTGTCATTAATTGCACCACTGGTAACCTACTTTTGGTTCACCATTGTCGGCGGCACCGGCATTGCCTTCGAGTTGGCCAATCCCGGCGTCATCTCTGGCCCCTACGCCGCCTCTGGTGTGCCTGCGGCTCTGCTTGCCATAACCCAGCAGTTGCCTTGGGGCTTTTTGATTTCAGTGCTGTTTCTGGTGCTCACGACGATCTTTGTCGCCACCACCGGTGACTCAATGACCTATACGGTTTCCATGGTGATGACCGGTACCGATGATCCGCCTACTGCCCTGAGAGTATTTTGGGGAATTATGATGGGTGTTCTGGCGGCGATATTAATCTCAATCGGTTCTGGCGGCGTATCGGCATTACAGTCATTTATTGTCGTAACTGCGGTTCCAGTGTCGCTTATATTAATGCCGTCACTTTGGAATGCGCCTAGAATTGCCAAGATCATGGCCCTAGAGCAGGGCCATATAAAATAGTCTGCACAGACAGTCTTATTAACTTGATAAGTTGACAGTCAAATCGTCATATACATAGGTAGAACAAGCCGTGCATAAAGATCCGCACTCATCATTCGAATCAACCGACAGCAACGTCAAGCTATTGCCGCTGCGTCCTGCCAGCCAGGTTATGCAGCTGGAGCGCCTAGGTAGCTTTCATCAGTCACGGCTGAGCTTTATGCGCACGTTGGTGCGCCGAATGGTGGCAGAGAACTGGCAGATAACCAGTCCTGTATTTGATCTCGACGACCAGGGTTATGGCACTGTGGTCTATCAGGTTGAGGCTAAGCATGGGACATTTAGTTATGTCCTATTTTCCCATTATTTGGATCCCGAAAATCGCAATGATCGGGTGATCGCCAATCAGTGGGATCTGACCATGGCCCTCTGCGAAGGCACTGTGGATACTGAACAGCTGGAATTTTTGCGTGCCAATGTACCCAAACAGGAAGCCGGTCGCGTGGACTCCCGAGTGTTGGTGTTATCTCGGGCCAATCGCAGTGCCAGGACCTTTGACTATGTGGTTGACGAGCTCACCCAGGGCCGTCAGCCCAATGTAGACGTGATTGCCGAAGTGGGTTATCTGTATCGCACTACCGCAGCTTATGGCAGTGGCAAATTGGGTATGGCGGATTGGGAAAAGGTTCGCACCAAACATCGCGACTTTGCCCGACCCTTCGCCGCGGAGATGTTTACTTGCTACATGTTGCGCCACTTTAGTATGCAGCAGGCGGATTATTTAGCCACCCAGCGCAGCCCTGAAACTGCGGTGACTCTGCATCAAGATATCAAGCGCTATCTGGGGATTGGCAACTCTACCGGTCTGGGTATGGCACCCTTTTTAATTAATCATCCACTGCTGATTAACCAGTGGATTGAGATGCGTGAAACTGCATTGGCTACAGCGATTGTGGCCGGTGAGGCCGGTGTCGATAAAGCCACCATGGCGCGGTTGGATATGGCCACTGAAAGAGTGATCCAGCATCTCGGTGAAATTATTACCGCCGATGAGCGGCAGAGCAATTCCAATGTGGTGGTCCGTGAAGAACTTCAGGCCCTGCATCTATGGCTGCAAAAGCAGGCCGCTGATCTGGCGATTACCCACTATGTATGGGCGGATCTGATTCAGTATGCCGAGCAGCACTGGCATATAGAAACTCAGGAAGTGATCAATACCATGCTTATCGAACTCTATCCGGATCTGGTCGATAGCCTCGAAGAGCAGATGGGGACAGAGGAGTCGCAACAGATAACACCTGAAATGTTGGTCTCTGAACTGTTGGAAATTATTGAAGATAAATACGACTGGGCTCTGGCGATTGATTTTAGTAAGTACGAGTCCAAAGGGGCGTTTTGGTATCGCTCTGAGGAGAAGATGGAGCCGCGCTTGGGTCAGACCAATATAGATATGGGCATGGAAAAAGAAATGCCCCTGGGTATTGGTCGCCTGGTACGGGAATGTTACGACCTTCTGCAGCACTACAACACTATCTCTCCAGAGCAAAACGTCGCGCATTTTATTATGCAGTGTCCAAATCACAGCGGCATTGTGGCGCGGATTCAAACTATGGCCCAGAGCCGCTACGGCGATATCCGCGAAAATTTGGTGCACAGTGATGTCCTACCGATCTATCTACTGCGCTGCAAGCTATCGTTTTTTGGTGTCAGTAAGTTTGATCCCCGCTCGCGACTCTGGGTGCGCAACACCATGTTTCAGGGTGCTCCGTTAATCAGTGATTTTGGCAATGCCGATATCGCTGCCGATGACTGGCAGTTTCCAATTAAACCTGTAATGACGTCTCTGTAAGCAAGCCTATGAAAGTCTCAAAGAACGAATTGACGGCGACCTTAAAAAAGGCCTTCGAAGCGCTAGGTTTTCAGTCTGGCGATTATTATGACGCCGCGGATATGGTGGTCTGGCTAGAGACCCATGGTTTCGATGGCTTTGATCGCTTGCAGGCGATACTAACCTACCTCAATACCATCGGACCTGTGCATGCGGATCTGGTCCAGGAAGACGAGCATCACTCTATGCTCGATGGTAAAGGCACATCGATTTTGCTCTGTGGCAGCGAGGCGGTTGATCTGATCAGCGCTCAGGTGATTAAAGGTTCCTGGGCCGCCCTAGAGCTGACCAACTGTTACAACCGCACCTTTATACTGCAGCGCCTGGTGAAAGCAGCGCGGCGCAATCTGGCCTTTATTGCCTATTGGCGGCAGTCGGATTACTGCGTCAAAGTATCCATTGTTCCTGGTGCTGAACTGCCGGAATATCAAACTTTCACCATGACCGGTGAATTTGATTCACAGTCCCTGCGGATTTTTTCCGGTACGGATATGGCGGTAATAGAGCGGCAATTTGCCAAAGAGCTGGAGTTTGGTGAATTTCTTGAGACTGTCTCAGCGGAGGATATGCAGGCCTGCTACTTAGACTCAGTAGAGCAGGGCATAGAGATCGATGAAGCGCTGTGGAAAACCCTCAATGAACTGGTCGCCCGGGTGCTGGTGGAGTCCACCGAGAGTTCTCGCGCTGGTGCCGGTGACTAAAGTCTAGTCACTGGTATGGGTTACAAGGTTTCAATAGCGGGCGTTCTGCCCCTGGTGAATAATCCAGCTGCGAAAGGCCTGCACATGGTGCTGTATAGGCTTGTTCGATGGGATGGCGACAAAGAATGCCTCCTCGGTTGCGACTCCAGCCTCAAAGGGTTTTATTAGCTTTCCAGATTCGAGCAAGGTCGAGGCTATAGATGTGCGACTAAGGGCAATGCCATGGCCATGCACTGCCATTTCCATAGCCGTAATCAACGAGTCAAAGTGGATGCCCTGAGAGGCATCGATATTGTGATGGCCGAGTTTTTTTAGCCAGTGTCCCCAGCCTTCCTCATAACCGATCACATGGAGCAGCGTATGCTCTGTCAGTTGTTCCGCAGTGGCCGGAGGTGCGGCATTTTTACTGGTTTGATCAGGGCCTAAAACCTGTGGGCTGCAGACCGGAATCAACTGATCCCAGGTCAACCGATCACTGATCAGGTCAGGCCACATGCCTTTGCCGTAGCGAATTTCTATATCCGCTTCTTTATTCACCGAATCCAACCAGATGTTGCTGGTAAAGCGCAGATCGATATCCGGATAATTATGTCGAAAATCCGCCAGTCGCGGTGCCAGCCAGGTATTGAAAAAGACCAGGTTGCTGCGCACTGTCAGTGTGTGACTGCGCTCTTTGCCGAACACTTCATCGGTCACCACAGAGAGCTTTTCAATGGATTCACGAACTCCGGGAATATAGGCTCGCGCAGCATCGGTAAGTTCTAAACCTCGGGGCAAGCGAATAAATAGAGCACAGCCAAGCTGTGATTCAAGACCTTTAATCTGCTGGCTGATAGTCGCCTGAGTCATATTTAACTCAGCGGCAGCCAGAGTGAAATTGCGATGCCGGGCTGCGGCTTCAAATGAGCGCAGCCAGTTCAGTGGGGGTAGTCTTTTCTTAATCATTTTCATCTCTCCCGGTTACCCGGTCGCACTGTCTGGGCCGTCAATTAGTGTGCCTAATTCGGCAGCTGCTGTGTGCAGAATATCACTGTAACTGAGCAATTGATCAAGGCTTTTGCGCAATAGTGGGGCATGTATAAACAGGCAGGCACAGAGCCTCCCCTCGGCGTCCAAAATAGGCACAGCGCAGCCGGCCATACCGTCGACAAACTCTTCATTATCAGTGCCGATCTGGCGCTGTCTCGTAGTCGCCAGGTCCGTCTCTAATTGCGCCACATCGACAATCGTATTGCGCGCATATTGGCGCAGTGGCAGATGGCTAATAATCTTCTGCCGCCGCTGCTTGGGCAGCGAACTGAGATAGAGTTTGCCGCTGGCAGTACACCAGGCCGGCGTGTGGCTGCCTACTGGCAAGTTGAGTTGCAGAGGCCAGTCTGACTGCACCCGGTCGTAGTAAATCATCTCGCTGCCACTAGCTATGGCAATGCCGCAGGTCTCCCCAGTTTGCTCGGTGAGCTGCTGCAGAATTGCCCGCCGCGCAGCGCTAAAACGCTGGCTGTGCAGCACACCCCAAGCAACACCGTGCAAACGCAGGCCGGGGACAATCAGCCCGCGCATATTGGTCTGCACCACGCCATCCTTTTCCAATTGATTGAGCAAACGATGAATACTCGGTTTCGGAATGGCCAAAAGCAAAGCGAGATCCCCGGGCGACAGTGGCCACTCAGCTTTCGATACCGCCTCAATGATATCCATTACCCGGCTGATGCTAGAGCCTTTTTCTCGCGCACTGGTTGCCATTTACATTAAGCCCCTTAACTCATTGTCGGCATAGAGAATAGAGCACCTTCACGGACACCGGCCGAAGGCCAGCGCTGAGTGATAGTTTTACGCTTAGTATAGAAACGCACTGCATCTGGGCCATAGGCGTGCAGATCACCAAACAGCGAACGCTTCCAGCCACCAAAGCTATGGTAGGCCACAGGCACTGGCAGGGGAATGTTAATGCCCACCATACCTACTTGGATATTGTCTGAGAAGTAGCGTGCCGCTTCACCGTCGCGGGTGAATATGCAGGTGCCGTTACCGTATTCATGGGCGTCGATAAGATCCATCGCCGCCTGCATGCTATCGACACGCATAACCTGCAATACAGGGCCAAAAATTTCGGCTTTATAGCTTTCCATATCCGCAGTAACACTGTCGATTAGGGTGCCACCGACAAAGAAGCCATTTTCATGACCGGCGATGTCAGGTGTGCGACCGTCCACCACAATGGTCGCCCCTTGCTGCTCGGCACTGTCGATATAGCCCACTACTTTTTGCTGATGCTGCTGGGTAATCACTGGACCAAAGTCATTGTTACTGTCGTTAAAGGGACCCACTTTTAGGGCCTCCATAGCGGCAGTCATTTTACTCACCAGCGCATCACCGGCGGCATCGCCAACTGCCACTGCAACTGAGAGCGCCATACAGCGTTCACCGGAACTGCCAAATGCGGCGCCCAGCAGTTGGTTTACGGCATTGTCCATATCCGCATCGGGCATCACTATGGCGTGATTTTTTGCCCCGCCGAGAGCCTGGCAGCGCTTGCCATTGGCACTGGCTGTGCTGTAAATATATTCTGCAATAGGGGTGGAGCCGACAAAGCTAACCGCCTTGATATGTTCGTCATGGAGTAGAGTATCCACCGCTTCCTTGTCGCCATTAACCACATTCATCACGCCGTCCGGCAGACCCGCTTCTTTGAGCAGCGAGGCTATATAGAGAGTGGAACTGGGATCTCGTTCTGAGGGCTTGAGAATAAAACAGTTGCCGCAGACGATAGCCATGGGATACATCCACAGTGGCACCATAGCGGGAAAGTTAAACGGGGTGATACCGGCGACCACACCCAGAGGCTGAAACTCGCTCCAGGAGTCGATGCCCGGTGCAACATTTTTACTGTGCTCGCCTTTTAACAGTTCCGGTGCGCCACAGGCATATTCGACGTTTTCGATACCGCGCTGCAGTTCACCGGCGGCGTCGTGGGAAATCTTGCCATGCTCTTCGCCAATCATCTGGCAAATTTTATCGGCGTTCTGTTCCAGTAGGTCTTTAAACTTAAACATCACTCGAGCACGCTTAATAGCAGGAGTATTACGCCATGCGGGAAAGGCCGCCTGCGCCGCTGCAATAGCCTCTTCAACTGTGGCTTTTGACGCCAGTGAAACCTGCTTGCTGACAGCACCAGTGGATGGGTTATAGACATCCTGCTTGCGTCCGTCGTCAGTGATCTGTTGACCGTTGATAAAATGTCCGACTGTGGTCATGGTTTGTATCCTTTAAATAAAATATTAAATATGAGTTATTAAAAAATAAAATCTATAAAAAACGACCTACCAAAGTTTTTCATAGATCTGAATAATGTCGTCGGCGCTGGGCACCCGGGGATTATTGCCGGGAGAGCCAGAACCAATAGCCTGTTCCGCCATAGTCTCAAGATTGCCAAAAAAGTGCTCTTGGGAAATACCAAATTGCTCTGGTGTAGGTACCTGTAATTCCTCATTAATGGCATAGAGTTCTGTCATCAACTTGGCATTGGCCTGCTCATCGCTGTCGCTGACGTCAGCCACACCCATGGCCCGTGCGCAGTCCGCATAACGCTCTGGTGCTGCTGGGATAGAGTATTCAGTGACCGCGGGTAGCAGCATGGCATTGGAGAGACCGTGGGGCACATGATAGAAGGCGCCAATCGGGCGACTCATACCGTGCACCAGTGCCACTGAGGCGTTAGAGAAAGCCACACCAGCCAGAGTCGAGCCCAGCATCATTGCCTCGCGAGCGTCCCGGTCGCTGCCATTGTGAAAAGCACGACGCAGATTTGGCGCCAATAGTTTCATCGCGGCAATCGCCTGAGTGTCGCTATAGAGGCTAGCCTTCTTACTGACATAGGCTTCCATGGCGTGGGTGAGGGCATCGATGCCGGTGTCTGCAGTGGTGCGAGCAGGCAGACTGAGAGTGAGTTCGTAGTCCACCAGCGCCGCGGTAGGCATAAAACCAATACCCACGCAGAGCATTTTTTCGTCATTGGTTTCATCGGTAATAATGGTTACGCGAGTGGCTTCAGAGCCGGTGCCAGCGGTTGTAGGTATAGCGATAATCGGCAGCCCCGGCTCACTCACTATGCGGGGAAACTTATAGTCCCGCATCACGCCGCCATATTTCCCCAGAATACTGATCGCCTTGGCACTGTCGATAGGACTGCCACCGCCAATCGCAATAATCGAATCATAGCTGCCGTCCCGAACCATCTCGACCCCAGCCTGAATTGAACTGACCGTGGGTTCGGGAACCGTGTCATCAAACACATCCGAATGAATACCCAGAGCGGTAAGGCTCTCTTGAATACGCGCAACATATCCCAACTGCACCATCATTTTGTCGGTGACGATTAAAGGGCGCTGACATTCCAGAGCTTTGACTACAGTGCCAGCCTCTTGGCTAGCGCCAGCACCCACTTGCAGGATACGCGGCAGGATGATTTGCACAGACATCTTCTTACTCCCCTTAATTCTTATGATTATGGCGGCGATATTACAGGTATTTTTAGTCTTTAAGTAGCATAACGATACGATTTGTATTGTTTTAATCGAAGAATGGTTGCAGGCATTAAAAAAATAAGCCCAAGACCCTAAAAATCATTGGGACTAAGGGGCTAAAACAGGCCTAAATTTACCCCTGAAGTCTCTCTTGAACATATTGGCTGGTAGGGCGCTAGAGCACTATTTTCGGGGCTTTTCAGGTTTAATTTTGAGTTATCTAGAGACATAAAAAAAACCATGCCTGAGGCCAATTTTAAATTGATGGTGCGTCAAATAATTCACTCCTACTATGCCGCCCACAAGTGATCAGAACAGCTTTGTGCATGGCAGGATTTAGCACTCATTGTTCATCCTGATTGACAGCGTAAGTGCGCTCAGAATGGCAGAGTAAGTCTGCCAAGATGTGAAGTCAGCACCCAGGATCTTGCAGCGAAGTCATGGGGATCCTCTGCGATCAATCAGGGCCCGTTTATGGGGTTGTGATTTTCAGATTGAGAGAGCGCCCTGTTTGAGCGTCAGCGAGTTGCGCGAACGCTGGAAATCGCAAACCCATGGGACCGATCGCAGAGGATCGCCATGGCTTTGCCCGCAGTCAGCAATAAGATCCTCGCCGTTGGTTGGTCGAGATAACGGAATACTAGTAGTTCACAAAATAATAAAAACGATTTTTCAAAGGTACCAAGCCATGCAAAAACAACCTCAGCTGCCACTCGTCGGCGTTCGCGTTATCGACTTCGGTCAGCAAATCGCCGGACCTGCTGTGGCCATGGTATTGGCCGACCTAGGTGCCACCGTCATCCATATAGACCCACCCCAGGGACCCCAGTGGAAGCATGCGGCCAACGCCATTTTAAATCGCAACAAAAGCTGCCTGCGTCTGGACTTAAAAACCGATCAGGGCCTCTCCCAGGCTCTGAACTTAATAGACCAAGCGGATATAGTGATTGAATCCTTCCGCCCCGGGGTGATGGAAAAGCTCGGTGTGGACTTTCATCAACTGCGCGATCAGCGCCCAGAATTGATAACGCTCTCCATGCCCGGCTTCGCCAGCAATGACCAACTGCGTCGCGATTGGAAAGCCACAGAAGCTGTAGTAGCCGCCACTGCCGGCGCCTTCACTGATATGGGTTTCAACCGCGTATTGATGGGCCTCAACCCCTGCTTCTCACCACTGCCACTGGGCTCTTCTTACGCTACCTGCCTAGGCGCTAGCGCTTTGGCTCTGGCATTGTTTGGCCGCGAAAAAACCGGCAGCGGCGATAGCATTGAAGTGCCTGTTGTGGCGGCAATGATGGAAGGACTCTCTTACAACTCCTATGTTGTCGACGGACTCCCCGAACGCTATAAAACTATGCGTGAGCTGGAAATCGAGCATCGCACCGCGGCCAATATCCCCTTCGATCTGAGCTACGATGATCTGCAGGAATACCTAGATCCCTTCTACCGCAGCTACGACTGTGCCGATGGCCGAAAATTCTACTGTGTCTGTCCATCTCATCGCACCCATGCACGCCGCTGTCTCGACGTGCTGGGTCTCTATGAAGAGTTGGTTGCCGAGGGGCTACCGGAAACCTCTGACCTGCACGCGCCAGTTAGCCAGTGGGATGGAGAGACCTCTATAGGTGTCTATCCATTACCTAAAAAGTGGGCGGATATCATCGCCGAAAAAATGAAACTGGTCTTTCTGACCAAGACGTCTGAGGAATGGGGGATTATTTTTGGTGAGGGAAAAATTCCCGGCGCACCCCATCGCACTACCAACGAATGGGTCAACAGTGATCACTGTCGCGATGCCGGCTTAATTGTTGAGGTCAATGATCCTGAGTATGGCTTGATGAAACAGCCTGGCCCCATAGCCTGGTTGGAAGATTCCGCTCACCTTATGCTGTCACCCGCAGCGCGCAAGATGGTCAGTTTTGAAGCTGCCCTGGAACAATTAAAAGCGGTTGCAGCGGCGGAGACTATTAGCCGACCTAAGATTGCCAAGGGCGATGCTCAAACCAACCTGATGGACAAGACCGGCTGGCTTGACGGTGTGCGTATTCTGGATCTGACCAATGTGATCGCCGGACCCCATTCTTCAGCCTTTTTGGCGCGCTTTGGAGCAGAGGTGATCAAGCTGCAGTCGGTGGTACCCACCTATGATCCACTGATCGGAACCCTGTTTGCCTTTCAGTCGGATATGGGCAAAAAAAGCGGTCTGATTGATATAAACCAGCCCCAGGGTTGGGAAGCCTTTGAGCGTCTGGTGCGCGGTGTTGATATGGTAGTGATCAATGCCCCAGAGCGACAGATGATCGGACTGGGTCTAGATCACGACAGCCTACAAAAAATCAATCCTGGGGTACTCTTCTGTCGCCTCGACTGTTTTGGCGGCCCAGTAGCTGGCCAGAAAACCAACTACATCGGCTATGACGATATTATTCAGGCCAACAGCGGCATTATGTCGCGCTTTGGTGGATTGGAGACGCCAGAGGAACACGCCCATTTGGGTACCCTAGATGTGAACTGCGGATTTGCCGGCGGTGTGGGTATGGCGATGGCGCTCTACCACAACTTGAAAACCGGCGTCGCCTGTCGTGCCCGAACCTCATTGTCAGCGGTAACTAATCTTGCTCAGCTGCCATTCTGTTTTGATTACCCAGGACTTGCGCCCTTTAATGAGCCCTCGGGTCGCGCCGCCATGGGCAACCATGCGCTTTCGCACTTTTACAAAACCTGGGATGACTGGATTTTTATCGATTCCAGTGAAGCGGATCTCGAGCGTCTGGAAACCACCGTCCCCGGCCTCCAGGGCATTACGCTAACCGGCGATATCCAAACTTTTTTGACCGTGGCCTTTCAGCAGGCCTCCTCCGAGGAGTGGGTTAAACGTTTTGTGGCAGCGGATATTGCCGCAGCACAGCCCCAGTCAATTGAGACCTTGCGCACCCAGTACAGCCGCGAGGCGGACGGTTTTGTCGGCACCGACCTCGGCAGCTTTGCCTTTTCAGTGCACGCAGAGCACCCCAGCGGCCACTGTCTGACGCAGATAGATCACTATGCTATTCGCCCGACCAACAGCTTGATTCGATCAATCTCTCCAGCCGAGCGCCACGGTCAGTCAACCCGTGAGATTCTCAGGTCGGTGAATTACTCCGAGGCCGAAGTTGAGCTGATGATTGAAGGCAAAATTGCGTCACTGGGTTGGACTGATGAGCATTTGCCATCGGATTTTGGTATTCAAGCAGTTGTGATTGCCGAGGAGAGGATTGCAGTAGTTCAACCAGCGGATCTGTTGACCGATATGGACGAGGACCCTGGGCTGATTATTTAAGCCGCTGCCTTACCCTGTGTGGGTAAATAAGAGTCTTTAGATCGCTGGCATTTCCTCCAGAGGATAGGCCTGCTGCTTGAGCCAGGGGGCAATCCTTTCCAGTTGCGGGACAATCTCGTTGCTGTAGAGACTGCGGCAGATTTCAGCTGTCAGCTGCGGCAACTTGCCCAGTTCATCGGGTCGCGACAGTAGAGTCAAATAGCGGGCGTGATTGCCATTAGCCAAGGGCATAATATCAACCTCATTAAGCAATTCCGGATAGCGCACTATGCAGAGTCCGGTGACAATCGCCCAGCCATGACCGGCCTGTACAAAGCGCAATAAAGTCTGAGTGCTGTCGAGTTCATAGTTTGCCATCAGTTTGATATTCATGCGCCGGGCAATCAGATCGGTGAGTGCGCCGAGGCGCGATTGGCGGTTGTACTGTATAAACGGCAGGTTCTCTGCCAACCACTGAATATCGAGATCGCGGTGCTGGCTATGTTTTTTCGGAACCAATACCACAAAGGGATCTCGCAGTACTGGGAAGCGTTGCAGTTGCGGATGCTCGTCCAGCGGATCGCCGGTAATCAATAAATCCAGATCGCGATTGAGCAGGGCTTGAGTCAGCGGCGACACCAGTCCGGTGCGCAGCGCCAGTTTTGAGGTAAAGGGTTTCAGCTGCTCCATCAGTTGCACTCCAGCGACATCGCAAAAGGAATCCACCATGCCGATATTGAGTGGGACCAAACCGCCTTTAGAGGCCATGCGCACATCCGAGAGCATGCGCTGAGTGTCTTCGATAACCTGCAGGGCATAGTCTTTTAGCACTTGGCCACTGGGGGTCAGTTTGATCGGTCGTGATCTGGTGATAACCAGCTGAGTGTCGGTTTGAATTTCCAGCTGTTTAATCGTTTGTGAGACGGCAGACTGAGTGATGCCTAACTGTGCACCGGCTTGGGTCAGGGTTTCAGAAGTGGAGACCGCAGCGAAGATTTTTAAGGCGCCGATTTCGATATTTTTAGTATTTTTCATCCCCCCAGTATCTTACGCGGTTGAGGGCTTTGCAATGGATGGTAGAGCAAATGTCGCTGCTGGAACTTTTCCGAAGAGACTAATAAGCCACGACAAAAAAAGCCATACCACTAACTTCAGTGGCATGGCTGCTTTTTAGTTTGCTGCTCTACTTATGCGGGCAGACCAAGAACTTCTCACCTGTGGCTTGCTTGACGTACTCTCTGATAACCTCCGGCTGCAGCATCTCCTCGAAAGAGATCTCCTGGCTGTAATGGCTGGCAAAAGTCGAGGTGATTTCTTTGGCGACGCGGGCGCGCATCTGACCAAATCGCTCCATGCCAATACGGCCAATCATCGGAGTTAACAACCAGCCCCCAAGACCCCACTGCATACCAAATGATCTGTTCAAAATGGTTGGCGATTGATCTAGGCCACCATAGATATAAACTTGCTTGTGAATATCTGAACCGTAGCGACTGTATTCTTTAGCGGTTTTATTGGCCGCGATTTCCATGGCCGCTAATATCTGCCCTGGAAGCTTGCCGCCATTGCCACCGCCGGTGGCATCAAACGCCAAGGTAGCGCCAGTGGCGATTAAGGCCGCAACCAAGTCCTGCATAAAGCTCTCATCGCTGGTGTTGCAGACATGCTCGGCACCCAAGCTTTTAAGTACCTCAACCTGTTCAGCTTTACGCACTATATTGACCAGGGGAACGCCGTCGTCCTTACAGATTTTAACCAGCATTTGACCAAGATTTGAGGCCGCTGCAGTGTTCACTAGGGCTGTGTGATTTTCCATTTTCATGGTTTCAACAAAGGCCAGTGCAGTTAAAGGGTTAACAAATGACGAGGCCGCTTGAGCAGGGGTAGTGCCGTCATCCATCACTAGGCAGCTTTGAGCTGGCACACAGCGGTACTGGGCATACATAGCACCACCGGCTACGCCTACAGTCTTGCCAATCAGCTGTTGGGCATTGGCGCCAGCATCAACCACCACACCAGAGCCTTCATTACCGGCCTGCATAGCTTGGTCCAGTCTTGGGGCCATGGCTTTCATTAGCGCTGGGCGCACCTTCATTGAGGCGACAGTGTTATCACCTGAGCCGGATACAGTCAGGCTGTCTAAATCTGCAGCAAAGGTGGTCAGAAGCGCAAGATCCGATGGGTTAATCGGCGATGCCTCGACTTTGATCAAGACTTCGTTTTCTTTGGGTATTGGCGTAGCGACGTTAACGATAGAGATTGTAATATCGCCTTCGCTAGTAACTGTTGATCGGATTTCTTTTGAAGTCTGCTCTGACATGCTGGGTTTTCCCTTATTTTGGTTAACAGGCTTATTAACAGGTTTAATTATTATTGTGGCAGTTTGACTGTCATCACTTTGAACTCAACATCTAAACATACTGTTATCTAAAAACAAACTGTGACAAAGCACTTAAATTTAATATAGGTAGCAAATCAGCAATGATTACTTATTACCCGTTAATTAAGTATTGGATTCCACTGTTGGCCTCTGTTACTAGTTGCAGCGACCGCCGTCAATTAAAGTTGGACTTTTAGCTTGACGGAGTACGGCTTAGCCGTATAGACTATTTGCAAACAGTTATCGAAACGGGAATCTTCTCATCCAAGGCGAACAAGGTCTGGGCGCCATCGGATTACGAGAAATTTATTGTTTATATCGCTGCCAACCCGAGGGCAGGCGAGGTAGTGGTGGGCTCTGGTGGCGTTAGAAAAATTCGCTGGACCAAAGGTAATAGAGGCAAGAGCGGTGGTGTGAGAATTATTTATTTCACTAGCTCTTCCAAGGTCATCTGGCTGTTAACCCTGTACAGCAAGAATGAGCGCGAAACTATTCCAGCTCACGAATTGAAAAAAATTAAGGAGGCGATCGATGGCGACTAAGCCTAGAAAAAGGCCTAGGAAAAGGCCAAGTAAAATGACCACTGCAGGCCAAGCCCTGTTCGATGATGTTCTGGCGATTAAAGCGGGAGCCTCTACAAAAACCTGGTCCCCAGAGCAGTTGTTGGTGATTAGTGTTCGCAGTGAGCTGCACAAAACTCAGCCTGCCTTTGCCAAGCTATTGGGCATTCCTGTGGGCACTCTGCGTGATTGGGAGCAGGGGCGCAAGCAGCCGGACAGTGCTGCAGTGACACTAATAAAAGTCGCCCAGAGCCATCCTCAAGTACTGGAACAGCTTGCGGCTTAACAGCAGATTATCGACAGTCGCGAAGTGCTTGCGCACCCACCGCGGCACCCTCAAATTCGGCCATGGCGTCGAGCAAGCTATCCCACAGAAACTCAACCGAGCTGCTGTCGCTAAAAATACAGTAGCTAAGGGTCTCGCCCAAATCATTGCGCACTATTACCCCATTAATTTTCGCAATCAAGGTCTGGGCTATTTCACCATTGGCAAATTTATGGGCCCGCAGATCGACGCCACAGACTTTGGCCAGAGTTGCCGCCGCTTGATTGCCACAGAGAACCAGCCAGCTGTGACTGTCACTGCGCGGTAAACTATAGACAGACTCGGCGAGCTGAGCCTCGGTTGTATTGGCAATGCACTGAGATAGGCCATCTAGATTACTGGCCAGCAACAGCTCGCTCTGGGATAGGCGCGCCACCAGTGTGCCATCAGATTGCAGTATAGCTCTATTGGGTTGTGCTGGAAGCTCCATAGCCAAACCCAGAGCCCAATCTGGCGTACCCGGACCTTTAAAACCGGCCCGGGGCAGGGTTGAGAGATCGGCTAGACCCAAGTGCTGAGCCTGCTGCTTTTCTTCGTTACTGCCATAGTGGGAAACAACAACTCGGTCGCCAAGGGTTATAAATTCGGCACCCATTTCAATATGACGGCGATAGAGTTGGCTGCGGCGCAGGGCACTGCTGGCAATTGTCGATGACATATTTAAATCTCCTGGCGCTGAGTTTCGGGATCGTAAAAGGGCAGCTGCACCACCATTGCATCGACCATCACGCCACCACTGGATTTGATTGTGAAGCGGCTGCCGGCTTCGGCTTGATCTGGTTCGACAAAGGCTAGACCCACTGGCTTATTCAGGGTTGGTGAATAGTTGCACGAGGTCACCCGACCGGTCATGCGATCGCCGTCTAGTACCAGGTGGCTCTCCAGAGGAATCGGCGCATTGGCATCGTTCACCACAAAGCCCACCTGACAGCGCTTGAGTGGCGTTTTGTTGAGTTCTTGAATACTGCGGCCGCCGACAAAGAAGGGCTTCTTCTTGGCGATAGCCCAGCCCATATTGACTTCATTGGGGTTGGACATGGCATCGGTGTCTTGGCCGATAATAATATGGCCTTTTTCAAGACGCAGAATACGCTGCGCTTCGATACCAAATGGCTTGATGTTGAACTCAGCTCCGGCAGCGATCAAGGCATCCCAGAGGGCTTCGCCACAGTGCTGAGGTATATGCACCTCATAACCCAGCTCGCCAACAAAACCGACGCGGATAACACGTGCGGGTATACCGGCGACGCTGCCCTCACGAACTCCCATATAGGGAAAGGCTTGGCTGTCTAAATCTATATCTGCGCAGACTTTGGCCAACACTTTGCGGGCATTGGGTCCGGCGATATTCACCGCGGAATAGGCGGAGGTGACATTGGCTATATCCACATCCAAGCGCCACTGGGCGTTCCACTTGAGCATACTCTGATAGACATTGCCTACGCCGCCGGTAGTGGCGGTGACATAGTAGTGTTGTTCACTAAAGCGACAGGCAACACCGTCGTCGATCACCACTCCCGCTTCATTGGTGAGCAGGGCATAGCGGGCTTTGCCTACAGGCTGCTTTAAAAAGCCAAAGGTATAAAAGCGGTTTAAGAATTCCGCTGCATCGGGGCCGCGCACTTCGAGTCCACCCAGTGTCGAGACATCCACTAGACCGACATTGTTGCGCACATTAGTCACTTCACGGTTAATGCACTCTTGGCGTTGATCGCTGCTGCCGTAATAGGCAGGTCTATACCAGGCACCGGCCTGAAGCATCTGCGCGCCAGCTTCAAGATGGCGATAGTGCATATTGCTGCGCTGAGCCGGATAAAAGCTGCGCCCGGCACTGTGGGCTAAGTGCTCAGCAGAAAACGGCGGTCGCGCGGTGGTCACACCAGTCTGAGCTACGGTTCTATTGGTTGCGGCGGCGACTAAACGAGCTGTTGCCAGTGCCGAGTGACGACCCTGTGAAGGACCCATGCCACAGGTGGAGTAGCGTTTCACAAGTTGGATATGTTCGTAGCCATCTTTGGTGGCATTAATAATATCGGCGATTTGTAGATCTTCATCGAAATCGACAAACTCCTTGCCCTTGGGATGGGTAAAAATCGGCCAGCCAAAGTTTGGGCTCTGTTGCTGCGATAGAGTAATGGCCTCAGGTTCTTTGTCACTGGTCAGCTCTAGGGCATTGGTCGCGATTAAGGCAGCCCGTTTGGCATCGGCTACCACATCATCCAGCCGCCAGTGGCTATTGACTGATCCGGCAATCTGACAGTTCTGGGGGCAGTTGGTGAGAGTAAACATCGAGCTATCGTCGTCATAGCTGAGCTGACCGCCACCCTGACAAATAAGCTGATAGGTGGGGGTGTAACCCACGGACATGCACAGTGTGTCGCAGTTAATGATTTCGCCCTTGCCACTTTCAGGTGTCGCACAGACACCCTGAGCAATAATTTCACGGACTTCCACCGAACCCAGATGCAAACCGCTGGAATCTTTATTGGCGGCGTACACTGCACAGCCTGTTTTGACCTCCAAGCCTTTGCTGACAGCATATTCGGCAACCGCGTCATATTCGGGCTGGTGGCGCAAATCGATAATCGCCTTGACCTCAACACCGGCATCGAGGAGATCCAATGCTGTGCCATAGCCGTCATTGTTGCCAGTAAGCACTACTGCGCTTTTACCGGGACGCACGCCATAGAGATGTATCAGTCGCTGCGCGGCGCTGCTCATGATCACGCCAGGGAGATCGTTATTATGGAATACCGCCTGCTGCTCCATGGAGCCAACACAGAGAAGAGTCTGTTTGGCGCGCACTTTGTAGAGTCGCTTGCCGCAAATAATTGGCAGCCAGTTATCAGCGAACCAAGCGTTGCAGGTTGCATTGGTCATAGCGGTGATATTGGCTGTGGCTTCTACCTCGGTCACTAGACGCTGGCGCAGTTCACGGGCAGCTGTGCCTTCGGCATCTAGGCGGCTGTAATTAAGCGAGCCACCGAGGCTGGCATTTTCATCCACCAACAATACTTCGCCACCGCTTTTCGCCGCCTCTAGTGCGGCGGATAAACCAGCGGGTCCGGCTCCGATTACGGCGACATCATAAAACTGGTACTGCTTGTCGTAGTATTCAGGCTGGTAGTCCTGGTTGATTGTGCCGAGTCCGGCTTTTTTGCGAATCAATAATGCCCATTTTTCCCACATGCCCGCTGGTTTAAAAAAGGCTTTGTAATAAAAACCCACGGGCAAAAAGCGGGAAAACAATCCGAGCACGGCGCCGCGGTCGCGATTGAGACTGCCGCTGTAGTTTTGTCCCATTACCTCAAGGCCCTCACTGAGCGGTATGCGATCCGCTAGAGCGTTGGGGTCCGAGGGCAGCTGAATCATGGTGTTGGCATCTTGCCCTGCCATGGTCAGTGCGCCGCGGGGGCGGTGATACTTGAATGATCGGCTCAATAGCCACTGCTGATTGGCGGCCAGAGCACTGGCGATATTGTCCCCGGCAAAGCCCTGATAGGTTTGTTTTTCAAAACGAAAGTTTATCGGTTGATCGCGATTGATCAGTGAGCCAAAGGGTGGCGCTAGACGGCTGTTATTAGACATTATTGGGGCTCTCCATTGGCCTTGGCCTTGGGCTTAGGCTCGGGCTCGGGAGCTGCAGCAAATTCGATCCGCTGGTTAAATATTTCTTCGGCAGGGAAGGTCCGCAGTATCTGGTCACTGATAGTATTGCGCTCGGCCAAAAACCAGTAGGAGCTGGCGCTGTGGCACCACCATTCGATTACCACACCGGCATTGTTATCATGGAAGAAGACGTGCTCCGCCCACTCCCGTGAAGAGGCCTGTTGATGGTCTGGCATAGGATGATATTCGCCACCATAGGTAAATTCGGTGATATTGCGCTGGCCATTTAAAGGGCAAGTTAATAGTTTCATATTGGTCTCCCTTAACGGTTAGTGGCTAGCGGCAGTGGCGCCGGCTTCGTTGATCTGCTGGTATTTATAGAAACGCTCCAGCTCAAAGGGCTTAATAATCTCAGGGACTTTTTTCGTCGCCACCAGCTCGGCCATGGTTTTGCCGCAGATAGGAGTTGCCTTAAAGCCCCAGGTGCCCCAACCGGCATCCAGGTAATAATTTTCCACCGGGCTGAGTCCCATAATCGGACTGTAGTCCGGTGTCATATCGGTGGTGCCGGCCCACTGGCGCAACATTCGCGCCTGAGCTAAAAAGGGGAAAAGTTCCAGAGCAGCTGCGGTGAGTGACTCACGCTGATCCAGAGTGGCCCTAGTATTGTAGAGTGGATAGGGATCTGAACCGCCGCCAATAACAAATTCGCCACGAGAAGTCTGGTGGGTGTAGACATGCAGATGGGGCGAGCTGACATGGGGCGTCAATAGTGGTTTGTAGGGTTGAGTGACCATCGCCTGCAGCGGGTAGGAGTGAATCGGCAGTGGAATACCCGCCATCTTGGCGACTACCGAACTGGCTCCAGCTACGGCCTGAACCACACAGCCGCATTCGATGCGCCCGCGGTTAGTTTTGACTGCGGTGACGCGACCGCTGGTAACTTCTATATCTTGAACTTCAGTGAGCTGGTGCAGTTCGACACCGCGCTCACAGGCGCCTTTGGCATAGCCCCAGGCCACCGCATCGTGACGCGCTGTGGCGCCATCTGCATGCCAGAGTCCGCCCATAATAGGAAAACGCGAGTCCTCAGACATATTTAAATTGGGCACCATCTCGGCAATCTGCTGACGGTCGAAAAGCTCTGAGCGCACGCCCATATGCTGATTGACCTCGGCGCGCCAGCGAAAGCTGCGGATCGCGGCATCGCTGTGGGCTAGGGTCAGCTGGCCGCGACTTTCCATCATTACGTTGTAGTTAAATTCGTTGCTCAGATCTTGCCAGAGCTTTACTGACTCACGATAGAAGGTGACACCCTCTTCAGTGAGATAGTTGGAGCGAATCACCGCGGTGTTGCGCGCGGTGTTGCCACTGCCGAGATAGTTCTTTTCCAGCACCGCAACATTGGTAATGCCGTGGTATTTTGCCAGATGGTAGGCGATGCCTGTACCGTGGCCACCAGCGCCAATAATCACTACGTCATAGTGCTTTTTAAGCTCTGTAGTGGGATTAAAATGATGCTCGCCCGGGTACTCACTATTGAGCCCGTATTTTAAAAGTCCAAATGGCATGGTGCCTCCAGAGGCCTGGCGGCGGCTTATTTAGCCGCCGAGAAACACTACTGTTTTATTGCCGTCGAGAAAAACTCGCCGTTCAATGTGATAAGTGATTGCCTTACTCAGTGCAGTGCTTTCGTTGTCACGACCCACTCTGACTAAATGTTCTGGCTTGTAGTTGTGGTCAACACGGGTCAGGATCTGTTCGATAATTGGCCCTTCATCGAGATCTGAAGTGACATAGTGAGCGGTCGCACCGATCACCTTTACGCCTCGGTCAAAGGCCTGATGGTAGGGTTTAGCGCCTTTAAAGCCAGGCAGAAAAGAGTGGTGAATATTGATGCAGCGGCCCGACAATTGCGTCGATAGGGTATTGGAAAGAATCTGCATATAGCGCGCCAACACCACTAGCTCGGTGCCGGTGTCGTCAACAATTTCCATCAGTCGCTGTTCCTGCTGCGCCTTGGTGTCTTTAGTCACTGGCAGGTGGATAAACTGAATGCCTTCACGTTCAACCATGGCGCGAAGGTCAACATGGTTGGACACTACTGCAGTGACTTCCATATTGAATTCCCCTTTGCGCCGGCGATACAAAATATCGTCGAGGCAGTGGTCGTATTTGGACACCATAATCAGGGTCTTAACCGGCACCTTGGGGTCGTGAATATGCCAATCCATCTGGAAGCGTTCTGAGACTTCAGTGAAAGAGCCTTTAATATGGTCAATAGAGGGCGAGCCGTCTTGCGGACGAAAAACAGCACGCATAAAAAATTTGTCAGTGGACTCGTCGTCAAACTGTTCCAGGGCGCTGATATAGCAGTCACGCTCGGCTAAATAGCTGGTGACTGCGGCAACCACGCCTGTACCTGCGCGGCAGGTGCCAGTGAAAATATAGTTGTTAGGCTCTCGTGGCATGGTGGTCATGTTATGGGTCCGCTAATAAAGTTGCTGTCAGATAAACGTTATACGTCGAGCAATCAAACTGGCCTTGTCGGTCTCTCACAAAGCGCATGAATAATGCCGCGAAGTCTGTAGAATGGTCAATTAATCCGGGAGGGAATTAGCAAGTCTACTGGTGACAGATAGATGCGCTAATTATCTTTTTTGCCTGACTAATTGCAGACAATACAATACCTAAAAAATGCCTAAAAAACAGACTTTTAACCTGCCTACATTGTCTATCTCGAAGGCGCTATTACTCTGTGCAGTAGTGGCCCTGTCTGGCTGTAGCACCTACAAGCCAACCAAGACCGCTGATATCTGCAATATTTTCCGCGGTGAGACCGATTGGTACAAAGCCGCACGCAAGGTCAACAAGCGCTGGGGAACACCGATTCCCTTGATGATGGCGATTATCAATCAAGAATCCAGCTTTCGGCACAATGTTCGCCCAGACCGCCCCAAGTTTTTCTTTATCCCGCTGCCACGTAGATCCTCAGCCTACGGTTATGCTCAGGCTCAGGACCCGGCGTGGAATGACTATCGCCGCGACACTGGCCACTGGACTCATGACCGAGATAAGTTTGGCGATGCGATTAACTTCGTTGGCTGGTACACCGACAAAAGCCATAAAAATCTAGGTCTATCCAAGTGGGATGCACCCAATCAATATCTTGCCTATCACGAGGGCTGGGGTGGCTTTAAGCGCGGTACCTATAAAAAGAAAAAGTTTTTGAGTGGCGTTGCGGCCAAGGTAAAACGACAAACCGCCACGTACAGTGCTCAACTAAAGACATGTCAGCCAGCGCTGGATAAAGCGGTAAAAGGCTGGTGGCCGTTCTGACCAAATTGGTAACAGCCGCATAGCAGCTCTACTTACAACAACAAAAAAGATCGCTTATGAATCACTTCGACATGATTATTATTGGTGCCGGCCTCTCTGGTGTAGGCGCCGCTTGCCACTTGCAGCTTAAGCATCCGAATAAAAGTTACCAAATTATCGAGAGCCGCGAGCGCATGGGTGGCACCTGGGATCTATTCCGCTATCCGGGGGTGCGTTCAGATTCTGATATGCACACGCTGGGCTATAGTTTTAAGCCCTGGCTAAGTGCCAAAGCTATTGCCGATGGCCCCGCCATTCGCGACTACATCAAAGAGAGCGCTGCTGAATTTGGTGTCGACCAACATATTCAGTATCAGCGTAAAGTTGTCGCTGCCTCTTGGGATAGCGCCACGGCAAAATGGACTTTGACCCTAGAGAATACACAAGACGGGGATAAGGTAGCAGCTGAATTGGAAACCCTGACCTGTAACTTTATTTACAGCTGCACCGGTTACTACCGCTACGATCAGGGATTTACGCCAGATTTTCTCGACGCTGAAAAATTTAAAGGTCAGATAGTGCATCCGCAGCTTTGGCCGGAAGATCTCGATTACACAGGTAAACGCATTGTTGTGATTGGCAGTGGCGCCACCGCCATTACTCTAGTGCCTTCATTGGCTAAGACCGCCGGCCATGTGACTATGCTTCAGCGCTCGCCAACCTATGTGCTGTCGCGCCCAGATGAGGATGCCGTGAGCCAAAAATTGCGGCGCTGGTTCCCGGAACAGTTGGCCTATGATCTGACGCGCTGGAAAAATGTTACCGCCCAAGCAATGTTATTTCAGCTCAGTCGACGCTTTCCCAATTATGTTAAAAAGCTGATTCGCAAAGTGGTACATGGATGGATGGGTGACGATTTTGCTATAGATACTCACTTTAATCCCAGCTACAAGCCCTGGGATCAACGGCTCTGTCTGGTGCCCAATGGCGACCTATTTCGCTCATTGCGCAAAGGCACTTCGAGCATAGTCACCGACCATATTGAACGTTTCACCGAAAATGGTATTTTGCTTAAATCTGGAGAGACCTTAGAGGCAGATATTATTATCACCGCTACAGGTCTTGAGCTATTGCTTCTTGGCGGTCTCAAGCTTGAAGTGGATGGTGTCGAGACCAAGGTCGCAGATAGCCTCACCTACAAGGGCATGATGTTTAGTGGCATTCCCAATCTTGCCCTAGCGGCGGGTTACACCAATGCCTCCTGGACATTGAAATGCGATCTCACCAGCAACTATGTCTGTCGACTCCTAAGCTATATGGACAAGCATAAATATCAATACTGTGTTGCCAATAATGACCCGAGCGTTAAGCGGCTGCAGTTTTTAGATCTCGCGTCGGGGTATGTAGACCGCGCCATTGATCAGTTTCCCAAGCAGGGAGATAAGAGTCCCTGGAAACTGCATCAGAATTATCTGTTGGATATTTTAAACCTTAGAGTAGGTTCAGTGCGCGATAAGGCGATGGGGTTTTATAGGGGGGGTGACTAGTAATACGCTAGGGGTGTTACTACCCGGAGGGCTCACCGCATTGCGGCTCGGTCCAAGCTTGCTAGAGCAAGCTTGTCGAACCTGGTGTTTCTCATCCCCCGTCGCGGGCCATATACAAAAAAACCCACTGCGTGTAGTTGAGTTTTATGTGGGCTGGTAGAGGGGTGGATTGACTAGTAACACCCTATGGGGTGTTACTACCCGGAGGGCTCACCGCATTGCGGCTCGGTCCAAGCTTGCTAGAGCAAGCTTGTCGAACCTGGTGTTTCTCATCCCCCGTCGCGGGCCATATACAAAAAAACCCACTGCCTGTAGTTGAGTTTTATGTGTTTTGGTAGATGGGTGGATTGACCAGAGACACCCTACGGGGTGTTTCT
>Ga0206126_10001757_pt1 | contig 25342 bp, 30 predicted proteins | sample Helgoland_Spring_5_FD_148621 | JGI IMG/M metagenome (GOLD analysis project Ga0206126, IMG submission 148621) | Pelagic subsurface seawater microbial communities from Kabeltonne, Helgoland, North Sea - Helgoland_Spring_Bloom_20160412_1 | ecosystem: Environmental > Aquatic > Marine > Epipelagic ...
AAGAACTTAATTATTTTTTTTGGGAATCCACTTGATTTCCGCTACTGATAAGTCTTTAGACAATTTTCGTGCCAATACAAAAAGATAGTCAGAAAGGCGGTTTAAGTATTTTAAAATATCATTATTAATGGTTTCCTCGTCATTTAGTGCAACACAAAGACGTTCAGAACGTCTACAAACACATCTTGCTATGTGACAGAATGACACCGATTGATGTCCTCCAGGTAAAATGAAATGGGTCATTGGTGCAAGCCCTTCCTCCATAGCATCAATTTCATTTTCTAAAAAAAGGATTGAACTGCTGTCAATTTTTGGAATGTTCAGTCTTTCTGCGCCACTTTTTAAGGTTTCTTTTTCTGTGGGTGTTGCCAGCATGGCGCCTAGGGTAAATAACTCGTTTTGAATTTTTAAAAGCGAATCTTTAATTGATGTTGAAATTTCTTGATCTTTAATCAAACCAATATATGCATTCAATTCATCTACGGTTCCATAACTGTCGATGCGTAAATTGTACTTTTTCACTCTATTTCCTCCATAGAGTCCTGTAGTGCCATTGTCTCCCGTTTTAGTATATATCTTCATTTTCAATGAATTTCAAAGTTTATAATTTAGTCTGTATAATGATTTCCTTTTTTAGATACGTATCTTAAAATGTTCTTTTTGCTGTTCTTTTCTAATGAAAACAAATCCATAATAAAAAACATCGACGGTTACGGTTACTTTTGGGTGTTGTTTAATTTGAGCCCAAGTAGTTCTCATTTCTTTACTTTGGTAAAGATCTTTAAAGATAAAGAATGTTTCATTATGAATCTTCAAAAGACAGCTTTCAAAATACGGTAAAATTCCTTCTTCGGTACTATTAAAAAAAACCATGTCTAAGAGTTTACAGTCGGTTCCCTTTAATAAATTTTCGCGATCATCAGCAGCCTCAAAAGTAGTTGCTATAGTTGTGACGATAGCATTGGGCTGGGCAATTTTTATTGTGGAAGCGAGGCATTCCGCTACGTTGCCAATTTCTAAACTATTGATGGGTTTGAAATAGGCAATGACTTTTAGGAGTAGCTCGGGTTTCTTCAATTTTAATTTTGGAAAGTTTACTTCCTTATTCTTTAAGGCACTTTTCTGGATTTTTCGGTATTGCTCTCTGTGCTTTTGATTACCCTGAGTATAAAAACATTTTGTAACTAAATGATATACAAAAGGGGAGTGCACTCCGTGTTGATTTGTCGAATTCAAGAGAAACTTTACATACTGAAAAAAATGAAAAAACATGCAATAAATTTGAATGACAAATTTAAAGATAAAAAAAGAGTTAAGGCTTGCAGAAAAAGAATATTTGCAGGTCTTTTGGTTGAAATTACAAAATTAAAGGCTGATTTTTTTCCCTCTTAAATAAACGGTCTCTATTAAATTGTCTCCAAAATGATAGGGAAGAAAGTGATAAGAAGCTATTGTTTTTGTAATGAAAAAATTGGCCAATTTTCCTTTGGTAATACTGCCCACTTTGTGAGATAGATGCATGGCAAATGCACCATTTATTGTTGCGGCATTAATAGCTTCTTCAGGAGTCATTTTCATTTTGATACAGGCTGTTGCCATCACAAAATTCATATTTCCGGTAGGTGCAGAGCCTGGGTTGTAGTCCGATGCCAGCGCCAATGGCAAGCCTGCATCAATAATTCTTCTTGCTGGGGTGTAGGGGATGCTTAAAAAAAAGGAACAGGCGGGCAGTGCCACAGACATTGTATTTGTTCCTTTTAATGCATGAATATCTTCTTGTGTCAATTCCTCCAAATGGTCAACAGACAATGCTTGATGCGCTACGGAAACGGCAATACCCCCAAAGGCATTGAACTGATTTACGTGCACTTTTGGAATCAGACCATATTTCTTTCCTGCGCCCAAAATTCGTGCGGTGTCTTCTACGTCGAAATATCCTATTTCACAGAAAATATCGATAAAATCTGCTAAATTTTCTGCTGCTATTTTTGGGAGCATCTCTTTAATAATGAGCTCCAAGTATGCCTCCTTGTTATTTTTATATGCAGATGGAAGTGCATGTGCGCCCAAAAAGGTGGCTTTTATAGGCGTATCAAAATTTTCTTTCAATTTTTTAATTACTCGTAGCATTTTTAGTTCTCCTGCTACCGTGAGCCCATAGCCCGATTTTATTTCAATGGCGCCAGTTCCCAGTGCAATTACTTCTTGCAGTCTGTGCGCAGATTGTTGGTACAATTCGTTTTCGGAAATTTGGTGTATTTTTTTTACAGAATTTAAAATTCCGCCACCATTGTTGGCAATTTCTTCATAACTCAACCCCTGAATTCGATCTACAAATTCTTGTGCTCGATTTCCTGCATAAACCAAGTGAGTATGGGAATCACACCAAGATGGGAAGATCATTTTTCCGCGGCAATCGATGGTTTCATCTGCTGTTTTATTTTGCAGTGTTTCCATCAAACCAAAGTCTACAATCAAATCGTCTTCCACGCGTAAATATGCGTTTTTGAGGGTTGGTAATATACCCATTTCTTTCCCAGATACTTTTTCAACTTCAGTTTCTCGAACCTGAATAAGTTCTTTGATATTGATGAATAATTGCGTCATATAAAATGCTTAGTTTTACAAAACAAACTTACACAAAAGAAAAGGAATGATTCCAAAAAATGAATACGCAGCTTATTTTGAGCATTATATTCAATTGGCTGCAGCAAAAAATAGGTCTATTATAGAAAACTTAGAGCATTCGCAACAAGCTTTTGATTCTGTTTTGCGAAACCTACCGGAAGAAAAACACAATTTTTCCTATGCAGAAGGGAAGTGGACCCTCAAAGAATTGATTCAGCATATTATTGATACGGAGCGCATTTTCTGTTACCGTGCCTTGTGTTTTGCTAGAAATGACAAGACTGTTTTGCCTGGTTTTGATCAAGATTTATTTGTAGACTATGGCAATGCCAATCAATTGAATTACTTTGATCTTTTGGATGAAATGGCCACGCTTAGGCAGAGTACCATTCAATTGTTTCAAAGTTTTTATGAGGAAGCTTTGTTGCGTATTGGGGTTGCTTCTGAAAATAAAATTTCTGTAAGGGCTTTGGGGGTTCTGTTTTCTGGACATCAAATGCATCATTTGAATATTGTCAAAGAACGGTATTTGTAGACTGTTTTAGAAAAAAGAGCTGGCTTTTATTAAGGGCTTAATGTCAACGGTTAGTATATGAAAAGTAGCGGTTTTGTGTGCGAAGATTTTCCGAAGGAAAATCAGATTTAACAAAACAAGCATCTCCCGCTGCGCAAAGTCTCCCGACTTTGAGCCATAAATTTTTTCACTTCTTTTCTCATTTAAATTCATATTTTAATACTGATTGTATTTGGTTATTGATGCCTTTTTTAAAACATCAACAACAGGGTTATCGACTATTTCAATAGCAACTAAACCCACATTATTTACATAATTACTTGCACTAGAGTACTTGTAATGTGATGCCTTCTCTACAATTCCTGCTCGTACAGAGTTTAAATGAATATAATCTAACTTAGACCACATAAATTTATGTGAAAATATTTCTTCTGCATGATTTCCGTATTGCCAAAATTGATAATTTTTATTTCTACTATGTGTTTCTGTTGCTTTTTTCTTTCTCAATTTTCCCTTTTTAGGATTTTAATGAAACCGGGTTGAAAGCTGTTTGTTTTCAATATGGTCATGCATTCGTTGCTGCAAGCTATAAAATCTTTAGGTAAAAACCTAAAATAAATTAACCTATGATTATTAAATTTAAAAAACCCGAAACAAGTAGGTTTTGGGTTTTTTAGATTTTAAAGTCGAAAAAATGGTTTAATGGGGATATTTTTCTCTAATTTTATCTAAGGTTAAATTGTGAATACTTCCTACGTGCGTGTGTGCTTTCCCGAGATCTGGCGTGTAAGTGCCTGCTTGAACTTGACCGCCTATTTGTTGGTAGGCCTCTCTAAACGACATGCCTTCCACGACCAAATTATTAATACTATCTACGGTAAATAAATACTGGTATTTTTCATCCTTCAAATCAATATCTTTCACAATAACTTGCTGAATGGCATAATTTACAATGTCTAAAATCTCTTTTACATCCTCAAAAGCATTGATAATGTTTGCTTTCAATAACTGAAAATCTCGGTGATATCCTGAGGGTAGGTTGTTCGTAATTAGCAGCATTTCGGTATGCAGAGCTTGAATCTTATTACACTTTCCACGGATGAGCTCAAATACATCCGGATTTTTCTTGTGGGGCATAATGCTGCTTCCAGTTGTCAAAGCATCCGGGAAACTAATAAAGCCAAAATTCTGACTCATGTACAAACACACATCCATAGAAAAACGTGCCAAAGTGTTGCACAATCCACCTAGGGCTGCCGTAATGCTACGCTCACTTTTTCCTCTGCTTAACTGCGCCGCAACAACATTGTATTTTAGGGTGGCAAAATCAAGTTCTTTGGTAGTTAATTCCCGATCGATCGGGAAGGAGCTCCCATAGCCTGCAGCAGAGCCTAAGGGGTTTTGATCTACCACTTTGACAACAGCATTGAGTAGGTGCACATCATCAATCAGCAGTTCTGCATAGGCAGAAAACCACAATCCAAAAGATGAAGGCATGGCAACTTGCAAATGGGTATAGCCAGGCAATAGCTTTTCTTTGTGTGTATCGGCCAAATTTAAAAGGGTGTCAAACACAGTTTTTACTTTTTCATTTACCACCGCTAAATTCTCTTTGTAATAGAGTTGAAGTGCCACTAAAACTTGATCATTTCTAGAACGTGCTGTATGAATTTTTTTTCCTACTTCCCCCAGTTTGTTCGTCAATTCCCATTCAATTTTAGAATGCACATCTTCAAAAGAGGCTTCAATCACAAACGCGCCCTTTTCGATATCGGATGCGAGTTCTTGCAAACCTTTTTCTAAATCTTTCAACTCATTGTTACTAATAATGCCTATAGATTCTAACATGATGGCATGTGCCAAAGAAGCTTGCACGTCATATTTTGCAATGTGAAGGTCAATTTCTCGGTCGTTTCCTACTGTAAAAAGTTCGATTTGTTTGTCTATTGTAAATCCTTTGTCCCAAAGTTTCATATTATGTTTGTTTAATGGTGGGTGTTTTTGTTGTTTTATTGCGGTTAAATTGCTGAAAGGAGGACACGATTTAGCAATTCAACATACAATTGAATGCCTTCTTCAATTTCTGAGAGGTAGATAAATTCATCTGCTGAATGTGAACGTGTACTATCGCCAGGTCCCAATTTTAGGGATTGACACGACAATACTGCTTGATCTGATAATGTAGGGGATCCATAAGTGGTTCTGCCCATTGCAATGCCTGCTTTTACGAGTGGGTGATCGGTGGAAATTGCTGAGGAGTTCAATCGGAGGCTTCTTGGAGTTATTTTAGTACAAGGAGATTTCGCCTGTAAAATGCTGGCAATTTCTTGATTTGAATAAGCATCGTTCACCCGAACATCTACCACTAAATTTACCTGAGCGGGAACCACGTTGTGCTGAGAACCTGCAGCGATTTGCGTAACAGTCATTTTTACATCGCCGAGCGCTTTGGATGTTTTTTTAAAGTTAAAATTTTGAAACCATTGCAATACTTCAATGCTATTGTATATGGCATTATTGGTGTTTGGATGTGCGGCATGACTTGGGGTTCCTACTACTTCAGCATCAAAAACCACCAGTCCTTTTTCGGCTACTGCCAATTGCATTAAAGTAGGTTCGCCCACAATGGCAACATCAATATGTGGAATGATTGGAAGCATGCTGTTCAGGCCATTTTTACCACTATTTTCTTCTTCTGCTGAAGCCACAATGATCAAATTATAGGAAAGGTTTTTTTGGGTATAAAAATGGGTAAATGTTGCGATTAAGGAAACCAAACAGCCTCCTGCATCATTGCTTCCAAGTCCATAGAGCTTTCCTTCTTCTACAACGGCTTTAAATGGGTCTTTTGTATAGGCCGTATTTGGTTTCACGGTATCGTGATGCGAATTGAGCAACAGCGTAGGTTTGCGCTCATCAAAATATTTATTGGTTGCCCAAACATTGTTTTCTGTTCTATGAAAAGGAATGCTGTGGTTTGTAAACCAGTTTTCAATTAAAACGGCTGTTTGTGCTTCTTCGGTAGAAAAAGATGGGGTTTCGATCAGTTCTTTTAAAAGTGATATGGCATTTTCTGTTAGAGATTTAATTTCCATGGCTAGAGTGCTATTGTGGTGTGTAAATTATTTTTTTCTGAGAATAGGGATGTATTCCCAATCCGAACTTCTGCTACCCCCTTTTGTAAAGCGTCAAAACAATTTTCTAATTTTGGCAGCATTCCTGCTGAAATGGTACCGGCTGCTAAGAGTTCTTTGTAGTTTTTTGAATCGATTTTCTGAATTACCGATTCTTTGTCCTCAAAGTCGTTTAAAACCCCCTTCAATTCAAAACAATAGTAAAGGGTAGTTGTATAAATTTCGCTCATTCCAATGGCAATCTGACTTGCTATAGTATCGGCATTGGTGTTTAATAACTGTCCGTTTCCATCGTGTGTTAGAGCGCAAAATACAGGGGTGAATCCAGCAGTCATTAAGGTGTCGATTCCATGATGATTGACTTGTTTTACATCTCCCACAAAGCCAAAATCAATTTCTTTTACGGGTCTTTTTTCAGATTGAATACTATTGATGTCGGCACCTGTTAACCCCATTGCATTGGTTTCAAATGCCTGCAACTGTGCTACAATTTTTTTATTGACCAAGCCTGCATACACCATTGTAATGACCTCCAAGGTTTCTTTGTCAGTAATCCGTCTTCCATCGATCATCTTTGAGGTAATTCCTAATTTAGAAGCGAACTGTGTTGCTCTTTTTCCACCACCATGAATTAAAATTTTCTTCCCTGCCAATTTTGAGAATAGTTGAAGAAATAGCTTTAAAGCATTTTCATCTTCAATAATATTTCCTCCAATTTTTACGATGGATATTTTTTCTTTAGTCATTTTCTAGCATTTTTTTAAGTACCAATTGTGCTGCAAAGGTTCTGTTATTGGCTTGTTCGATGACCAATGAGTTGTCGCTCTCTAAGACAGCATCTTCAACGACTACATTCCTACGAACGGGCAAACAGTGCATAAATTTAGCTTTTCCAAGCTTCTCTTTGCGAATCATCCAATTGGTATCTGTTTTGATTATTTTTCCATAGTCTTCATAGGAACTCCAGTTCTTAGCATATACAAAATCAGCGTCTTTGAAAGCTTCTTTTTGATTGTGGTAGATGGGGGTGTTTTTGGTGATGTCTGGGTTTAAATCATAGCCTTTTGGATTTGCAATGACTAATTCAACGTCCATTTTTTGCATGGCTTTTATAAAACTATTCCCGACAGCATGTGGTAGCGCTTTTACGTGTGGGGCCCAGCTTAAAACTACTTTGGGTCTTTTTTTTGTGGTATTTTCTGAAATGGTGATGGCATCTGTCAATCCTTGCAATGGATGTCCTGTAGCACTTTCCATATTGATTAAGGGTACTGTTGCATATTTTAGAAAGGCAGCTAATACTTCCTCTGATTCGTCTTTTTCTTTGTCTGTAAGCGAAGGAAAGGCACGTACAGCAATGACATCACAATATTGTGAAACTACGGCAGCTGCTTCTTTTATGTGTTCTGCGGTACTGCCGTTCATAACGGTTTTGTTTCCAAATTCAATGCCCCATGCGTCCTCAGATATATTCATCACAATAGGATTCATTCCCAAATTTAATGCTGCCTTTTGGGTGCTTAAACGGGTTCTTAAACTGGAATTAAAAAACAACAGCCCTATGGTTTTATTTTTTCCTAACTCCTGATCTTTTAATGGATTTTTTTTAAGCTCTTTTGCCTCTTTGATCCAAGAAGGAAGATGGTCTATATCGTCAATGTGGGTATATTTTTTCATGATAATTCGCTGATTAATGCTTCAAAAAACAGCTCTAGGTGTTCTTTTTTGATGGTTAATGGGGGCAATATTCTTAGTACATTTGGGTTCTTGGCACTTCCTGTAAAGATCTTGTGTTTGTAGATTAGGTTTTTACGGAGTTCGGCGATTGGGAATTCAAATTCCAATCCCAGCATCAATCCGCGCCCCTTTACTGTTTTTAACCTTGGAACGTTTAGTGCTCTTCTTAAAAAATATGATGAAACTTCTAGTGTGTTGTGCAGTAAGCGTTCTTTTTCTATGACATCTAATACCGTTAAAACAGCAACACACGCTAAGTGATTACCGCCAAAAGTGGTTCCTAATAAACCAAAGGAAGCCTTAATGTTTGGATGTACTAAAATTCCACCAACAGGAAACCCATTTCCCATTCCTTTGGCAATGGAAATGATATCCGGTGTCACATTGTATTTTTGAAAAGCAAAAAAATCGCCCGTTCTTCCAAAACCCGATTGCACTTCATCTGCAATAAAACAGGCATTATATTTTTTACAGAGCTTGTCAATTCCTTCGTAAAATACGGCAGTACTTTCGTCCAATCCACCGACTCCTTGAATGCACTCTATGATTACCGCACACACATCGTTTTTTGAGAGTGATTTTTCAAGGCTTTCTAAATCGCCCAAGGCTAAAATTTCAACTTCTTGTTGTGCATTGATCGGGGCAATTATTTTGGGATTGTCGGTGACTGCAACAGCTGCAGAGGTTCTTCCATGAAACCCATTTTTAAAAGCGATTACTTTCTTTTTTCCAGTGTGAAAGGATGCTAGTTTTAACGCATTTTCATTGGCCTCAGCACCGGAGTTGCAAAGAAATAATTCATAAGAATTACAGCCAGATACCCTGGCTAGTTTTTTGGCAAGCGCCACTTGTAAAGGATTCTGAATGGAATTGCTGTAAAACCCGATTTTACCTACTTGCGCTCGAATATTTTTCACATAGGTTGGATGTGAATGGCCAATAGAAATTACCGCATGACCGCCATATAAATCTAAATATTGACAGTTGTTTTCATCGTATACAAAAACATCTTTCGCAGTTACTGGCGTAATGTCAAATAAGGGATACACATTGAATAAACTCATAATTGTTCTTTTTTTATGCTATTAATTTTATGAAAAGAAGCAACCATTCCTTGAATCAAAGCAGCACTTAATCCCTGGTGCTCCATTTCGTTTAATCCTTCAATTGTACAGCCTTGTGGTGTTGTAACGCTGTCAATTTCTTCTTCTGGATGCTTTCCATTGGTAAGTAATAAGCTAGCAGCTCCTTCACTGGTGTACATGGCCAATTCTTGTGCTTCTTTTGCATCAAATCCTAATTGAATCGCGGCTTGTGTAGTGGCACGTATTAAGCGCATCCAAAAAGCGATACCGCTTGCACAAACTACAGTTGCTGCTTGCATCTGCGCTTCTGGAATTGTCATTGAATGCCCCAATCTGTTAAAAATTGCTTCAGCAATTCCAATGCGCTCTTGTCCTTGTTGATTGGCACACAAACAAGTCATGGATTTCCCTACAGCTATTGCAGTGTTTGGCATGGCTCTAATAATAAAGTTATTGGGACCAATGATTGCTTCAATTTTTGAAATTGAAAAGCCAGTAATGGTTGATATGATGACATGTTTGGCTGTTAAAATCGATTTTATTTCATCTAGTATTCCTTCAAAATGAGCAGGTTGCACTGCAAATAGAAGAATGTCCGAGTTTTTTATTGCTTCGCTATTATTTGTGGTGAGATACACATTTTTATATCCGTTAAAATCGGCAATTCCGTCTAAATTTCTTTTGGTAAGATATAAGGAGGTAATCGCATTGTTGGTAATCAATCCTTTTGCGATCGATTTCCCTAAATTTCCAGTTCCAATGATGGCTATTTTCATAGTTTTCGCTTTCTAATTTTCGGTTTAAAAGTAATTTGCTTTTAATTGCAAACCTGCTGTTTCTTCAAAACCATACATTATATTCATATTCTGTATAGCTTGGCCTGAAGCTCCTTTTGTTAAATTGTCTATTATACTGGTTATTAGTAATTTATTATTGTATTTTTCTAGGTGAAGCAAACATTTATTGGTACCTACAACTTGTTTTAAATGAAGTTCGTCATCCGATACAACCGTAAAAGGAGCGTCTTTATAAAAGGCTTTGTACAGTTCTTTTGCAGTTTCAATAGTACCTTCATATTTTGTATACGTGGTTGCAAATATTCCTCGAGAAAAATTTCCACGGTTGGGTACAAAATTGATTTCACACTCAAAATCAGTTTGCAATTGTGCTACTGTTTGCTGAATCTCGTCGAGATGCTGGTGAGTAAATGCTTTGTAATGCGAGAAATTATTGTCTCTCCAGGTAAAATGTGTGGTTTTAGATAAAGATGTTCCAGCTCCAGTAGCTCCTGTAACGGCATTGATGTGAATATCGTTTGTAAGTAGGTTATTTGCTGCTAAAGGTATAATTGCCAGTTGTAGCGCGGTTGCAAAACAGCCTGGATTGGCAATGTAATTCGCTTTTTGAATTGCTTCTTTATGGGTTTCTGGCAATCCATATACAAACGCTTTGTTTTCGAAGTCTTTGTTTGCCAATAACCTGAAATCGTTACTGAGGTCGATGATTTTTGTTTGTTTTGAAAAATTATTTTTTGATAAAAAAGCAGTTGAATTTCCATGACCTAAACACAAAAATAACAAATCAACTTTGAGATTGATTTTTGAGGTAAAACCGATCTCGGTATCGCCCATTAAATCTTGGTGCACCTGATGTACTTTATTGCCTGCATTGGAAGTGCTATATACAAAATTGATGTTTGCATTTGGGTGATTTAGCAACAAACGAATCAACTCCCCAGCTGTATATCCAGCACCGCCTATAATTCCTATTTCTATTTTTTTCATTTTGAATATGATTTGTTAAGTGTTTTGACCCCAGCAGTCTTTAGGATCTTTTTACGGGTTCACTTGTTGGTATATTTTATTCTGGTTTCCAATTATTTTGATAAATCCTTTCGCTTCATCGGCTGTCCATCCCTTGTTTTCTTCTCCATAACTTCCAAATTTTGAATCCATTAAGTCATGCTTTGAAACGATTCCATCTAAAGAAAAATGATAAGGTCTCAGCGTAATAGCGACATCTCCTGTGACTTTGTCTTGTGCGCTTTGTAAAAAGGCTTCCATATCTCTCATTACAGGGTCTAAATAGTGTCCTTCATGCAAATGCATCCCATAAAAATTTGCCAAATATGCTTTGTGTTGTAATTGCCATTTTGTGAGGGTGTGCTTTTCCAACAAATGGTGTGCTTTTATGGTAATCAATGCAGCTGCTGCTTCAAAGCCAACCCGACCTTTCATACCTACAATGGTATCTCCTACATGTATGTCTCTACCGATCGCATATTTGGAGGCTATATTGTTTAATTTTTCAATGTTGTTTTGTGGAGTATCCACCACATCATTTAAAGCAATGAATTCGCCCTTTTTAAAACTCATTTTTATCTTTTCACTTCCATTTTTTTCCAGAGGAGAAGGATAGGCACTTTCGGGGAGTGGTTTTTCAGAGGTTAAGGTTTCAGCTCCGCCCACACTGGTCCCCCACAAACCTTTGTTTACAGAGTATTTTGCTTTTTCCCAGGATAGATCAATTCCGTTTTTCTTCAGATATTCAATTTCCTGATGTCTGGTGAGACTTCCATCTCTGATGGGTGTTATAATTTGAATCTCAGGCGCCAATATTTGAAAAATCATATCAAAACGTACTTGGTCATTTCCTGCACCGGTACTTCCGTGGGCAATGAATTTGGCCTCTATGCTTTTTGCATACTGAATAATTTCAATGGCTTGAATAATTCTTTCTGCACTTACGGAAAGGGGATAGGTATTGTTTTTTAGCACATTACCAAAGATTAAATATTTGATTACTTTGTTATAAAAAGTAGCCACGGCATCAATATTTTTATAGGTGGAAACGCCCATTTTGTATGCATTTTTTTCGATGCTACTAATTTCTTCAGAAGAAAATCCACCCGTATTTACGCTAACTGCATGCACATCATATCCTGCTTTACTGAGACTTACTGCACAGTAAGAGGTATCTAAGCCCCCACTGTAGGCGATTACTAATTTGCCAATATTATTATTTTTCATTTTTATTTTTTTTAAGGAATAAGTGCTGTTTTATATTTTTCAATCGTTTAAAAACGTTTTCTTTTATTTTTTTTGGTTTTTCAGATTTTTTCAATTTTGGATCATAAAGCATGCCTGTACACAAGCACATTTGTTGGGCTGTTCGTGTTAAGACATCATAGTTTTTACAGGTTTGGCAACCTTTCCAAAAAGATTGATCGTCCGTCAATTCCGAGAAGGTTACAGGTTTGTATCCCAGGTCGCTATTCAGTTTCATGACTGCCAATCCAGTGGTGATGCTAAATATTTTAGCATGGGGGAATTTAGCTCTAGAATGTTGAAAGACAACTTGTTTAATTTTTTTTGCCAAGCCTATATTTCGATACTCTGGATGTACAATTAAACCAGAATTGGCCACGAATTTTTCATGTCCCCAAGCTTCTATATAGCAAAACCCTGCAAATTTCTCATTATCTAGGGCTATGACTGCATTGCCATTTTCCATTTTGGTAATAATGTATGAAGGTTCCCGTTTTGCGATCCCTGTTCCTCTCACTTTTGAGGCTTCTTCTATCGTTTTGCAGATAATCTCTGCATAGATACTGTGTGACTTATTCGCAATTACAATTTGCATTGTATTGATATTTTTTAAATGGATGTAGTTAAATTGTTTTTTTGAAAAGTGGAAATGGACACACCTAATTCCGTAAATTATAATACACCCAAAGGGCGGCGTGTTAAAAACCGGCGTACAAAACTGGGGTTATTTAGAGAAATAACTTTGTGGTGATTGTTGAAAGTGAGTGTAAGAATTGACATGATGAAAAATAAATAAATAGACCTTGCGTTGCTAAATACCTAGTATTAGCGGTTTGTTTTGCAACAGCGCAAAATGGGGTTTATTGCCATTATTTTATTTCTTGTAGTAAACATTAAAACAAATGTATCGTATATTCTTGTAGTTTTTGAGTATAATTCTTTGTTTTTTTGAAGTTTTACGATTTTAGGATTTAAAGCTATTTTATTTTATAATTATATCATTTTTAAACAAGTAAAAATGATAATTATTAAAACATTGTTTTTTATAAAGATGTTCTTCAACAAGTTATCCATTCCTTTTAACAATATAAACTCAAAATTACATTTGAACCACTAAAAAATACAGTTGGGCATACTTTTGTTTTTGGAGTACAATTTGGTTTGCATCTTTGGATCATTAAAAAAAGAAAATGAAAATTTTAGTGACTATTTTAATCGGAATCATGTTATTTGTATCGAGTAGGTTGATAGCTCAAAGACAAAGCATTACCGTGTATATGGAAAATATTTCTACTGACAAAGGAACTGTAAAATTTGCGTTGTACGATGAAACCAATTTTCGAATGCAATCTTTGCAAAGCGCTACAGGTAAAATTAAAGCAGGTAAGACCACGATTGTTTTTAAAGATGTTCTTCCTGGAGCGTATGCAATTGTTTGTTATCATGACAAAAACGAGAACAATCAAATGGATTTTCAACCCAATGGTATGCCTTTAGAAGATTATGGTACTTCTAACAACGTCATGTCTTATGGGCCGCCAAATTTTGAAGCTGCAAAATTTATAGTTGTAGATAAAAATATCGTTTTAAACATTCGATTTTAATACCTTTAACAACTATTGAAATAAAAAAAAGTTACTGAAGATGAGAGTAAGCCAAAACGCTGCGGTCTATTATAATTTTAAAAAAGGAATCAAAAATTCTTTAATAGCGACATTCATATCGGGTCTTTTCTTTTTAATTGTTTTTCAACAATATACAACGGAAGGTATTGGCTATGCTTTTTTACTTTCAGCGATGTATTCTTTTGCATTGGGTATGGGGAATAGCTATTTAAATAGTTATTTAAGCTCCAAATGGAGTTGGATTACACAAACACGACAGCGAGTTTTAATGGGTGTTATTGGCACTGTTTTATATACGGTTCCTGTTGTTTTAGGAATTAATTACTTTCAATTTGTAATTTTATCGAATCAAAATCCAGCAAACTTTTTTACAGGAAATATGACTTTCTTGCATTTATTTTGGATTTTATTTGCCTTTGCCATTTCTATATTTTTTCATGCCTTGGGTTTTATGCAGAACTGGAAAAAAGCAATGACCAAAGAAACGACGATTCAAGAAATTGTTGCAAAAACAGAAACGGCAAAATTTGAATCGTTAAAAAATCAATTAGATCCTCATTTCTTATTCAATAGTCTGAATGTTTTAACAAGTTTAATTGGTGAAAACCCCTTAAAAGCTGAAAAATTTACCACCAAACTTTCTAAAATTTATCGTTATGTTTTAGAACAGCGAAATAAAGAGCTAATTCTCTTAGAAGAGGAATTGCGTTTTGCTAGTGCTTATATGGAATTGCTAGGAATGCGTTTTGAAGACGCGGTAAAGTTTTCCCTTCCCAAGGTTTTAAGCAATAGTGATTTAAAGATTGTGCCGCTTTCTTTACAGTTATTATTGGAAAATGCTGTCAAGCACAATGTAGTTTCTACTTCCAAACCTTTAGAGATTCATATTTTTGAAAAAGAGGGCTATCTTCATATTCAGAATAATAACAATCCAAAAGAAGCGATTGGAAAAAGCACCAAAGTGGGCTTGCGTAATATTGCAGATCGCTATGGGTTGCTCACCCACAAAAACGTATTAATAGAAAATACGAACAAAACATTTACAGTAAGCCTACCATTGTTAGAAAAAACACACTTAATTATGAAAACAGAAGATTTTGAAAACAGCAATTACGTGAAAGCAGTAGAGAAAGTACAACGTTTGAAAGAATTTTATCAGAACCTTACGTCGTATTGTTTAGTCATACCATTTTTAATATTTATAAACTTCCAATTTTCCCCGGGTTTCCAATGGTTTTGGTTTCCTGCTTTTGGATGGGGTATTGGTTTGGTGTTTCATTTTTTAGATGTGAATAATTACAACCTCTTTTTAGGGAGTAATTGGGAAGAAAAAAAGATTCAAAAATTAATGAAAGCAAAACAACAAAAAAAATACTAGCATGGAAAAGAATCATTTAGAAACTCAAAAATATCTGAAAGCCAAAGAGCGCGTGAAGGCCATGAAGGGCTTTTACAATCACTGCACAGTTTATTGCATTGTGATTCCAATACTTATTTTTGTAAACTTAAAATTTGAGCCTCACTTTCACTGGTTCTGGTTTTCTTTGATCGGTTGGGGTATTGGACTTTTTACGCATTGGTTGAAGGTTTTTGGATTTCATAAAATGGGTTTTGGGAACAACTGGGAAGAAAACAAGATCAAAGAAATAATGGCAGCACAAAGCAATAAAAAAGGTTAAAAAATGGAAAATAATTTTAGAGAAGAACGGGAATATATTGCCGCAAAAAAGAAGGTAAAAAAGATCAAAGGATTCTACATACACTTCTTGGTGTATGTATTGGTCAATATTTTTATTAGTGGCTTAATTGTTTTTGGATTGACTCGGGGTGATGACCGTACTTTTTTTAATGCAATTACGAACTTTGGTGTCTACGCTACATGGGTCTTTTGGGGAATTGGGGTGTTCTTTCATTGGATAGGTGTTTTTGAAGTTGTTTCTTTTATCGGGAAAGATTGGGAGGATAAGAAGATTAAAGAGCTGATGGAGAAAGAGCTACAGCATCGAAATAAAAGATGATAAGATGAAACAGATTGATAATTTTCAACAAGACAAAGCCTATCGTAGGGCAAAAAAAAGGGTCAAAGATTTGAAAGAATTTTACAAACACTTTTTGCTGTACTTTTTGGTCAATGCCATTTTTATAGGCAGAAGAATTTATAAAGACATCGATCAAGGAGCTCCATGGATTGAGGCCTTTACCGATCGAGGGAATTATGATTTCTTTTTCTGGTGGGGTATTGGATTGATCATACATGCAGCCACGGTGTTTGTAGCACCCAATATTTTAAACAAAGCATGGGAAGAAAGAAAGATCAAGGAAGAGATGGATAAAAATTAAAATAGGATGAAGGTATTAATTATAGAAGATGAAAAGCCTGCTGCTCGAAGACTGAGTAGAATGTTAGCCGCTTTAAAGCTAGAAGCAGATGTGTTGTTACATTCTGTAAAAGAATCCATACAATGGTTTCAAGAAAACAAACATCCTGACTTGATATTTTTAGACATTCAGCTTTCGGACGGACTGTCTTTTGAAATTTTTGAAGAAATAGCGGTAAAATCGGCCATTATATTCACTACTGCTTATGATGAGTATGCTCCTAAAGCATTCAAATTAAATAGCATTGATTATTTGTTAAAGCCAATTGATGAGGATGAGTTAAAAGTTGCCGTCGACAAATTTAGAAGTCAGCAAACAACAATTTCAGAGGTAAAGGTAAAGATTGAAGATATCCGTAAATTACTTATAAATCCTGTTGATCAAAGGTTTAAGAAAAGATTTACAATTAAAATTGGGCAGCACTTAAAAATTATTCATGTCGATGAGATTGAATGTTTTTATAGTGAAAATAAAGCTACGTATATTCATACCAAAGAAAATAGAAGTTACCTTTTAGATCATTCATTAGAACATTGGAATGGACATTTAGATCCAGTATTATTCTTTCGTGTAAATCGTACTTTTATTGTGCATGTAAACGCAATTAAAGACATCATATCCTACACCAACAGCCGTTTAAAATTAATCTTACGGTCCTATTCTGAATCAGAGATTATTGTGAGTAGAGAACGGGTGAAGGATTTTAAGAATTGGATTGATTAATCTCCCTTCGGTGCTTCTGAATATTTTTTTCTAACAAGAAACTCCATTTTTTATTCTTTACCAATGAAACTTTGATTATTTTTATCAAAATTATATTTGGTAGGTAATAACGATGCATCGTGATTGTTAATAATTGTGTTCCGATTACATCCCATTAAAAAAAACAAAAAAATGAATAAGAATTTATTTAATTTTACGTTAGCAATATAAATCAACTAAAAAAATACAATGATCAATAAAAAATTAGCATTTCTATTCATCGTCACCTCTTTATTTATAGTAGGTTGTTCTAATGGTGATTTTGAAATTAAGAAAGGGAAAGTAGGCCAATTAACAACTAAAACAACAATAAATGATTTAGCACAGCTGTTTGCAAATGATTCAATTGTTAAAAATTTAAGTGAAGGAGCTACTGGGTCTAATTATCTCCAAGATGATGATGAATACTTAATCTTTGAAAAAGGAGGGAAGCATTTGCTTACCATTATTCCAAAAGAGCAATTAGACAGTACTTCTACCATTAAAAGTATTGAGATCTTTGATTCTCGATATGCTACTGAAGACGGACTTTCTTTAAATTCTAGTTTTTCAGAAATAAGAATGAACACAAGGATTAACAAGGTTGAAACTTCGTTTTCATCTGCGACGCTTTTTATTGATGACTTGAATGCGACCGTGGCGATCGATAAAGAACAATTGGGACTAAAAGAATATAGTGTTGAGAAAGTAACTCTAGATCAAATTCCAGATTTTGCAAAAATGAAATCATTCATCGTTTGGTTTAACTAACCACCGTTCTTTTTTAAATTGTATAAGATCTTGTAATTCCAATGAAAAAATATACCCTCCAAAAATCACCGTTTGTTGTTCCTACTACGGATGGCAAACTCATTGAAGAACACTTTGGAAACGCAACAGACAAAAACACAAAGATGAGTATGGCGCACATGGTGGCACCTGCTGGTTGGAGTGAGCCGTTTCAAACACCAGAATTTGAAGAGTATACCTATATCATTCGCGGTAAAAAACAATTTATTATTGATGGAGAAACCCTGGTTTTAGAAGCGGGACAATCTATTAAAATTGAAAAAAATACGCGGGTACAGTACTCAAATCCTTTTGACGAAGCCTGCGAATATATGGCAATTTGCATGCCTGCTTTCTCGATGGAATTGGTGCACAGAGAAGAAATTTAAGTTTTTACTTATACTCAAAAATTAAGGAAAGACCACTTTTTAGTTCAAATGGAAAAACGGAAGTATTTTTATTCAATAAGGACCACTTTCCTTCATTGATAAATTTATTTGAATAAAATGTTTGGCTTGATTTCATTGTAAAGAATGTGAGATATCAATAAACTATCATTCTCTGAACAATTTATTCTGACAATTCCTTTGCTATCAGAATATTCGCCTTTGTCTTTTCCTATAATAGATACGCTACAATATGCTATTGACTGCTTATTATTTTCATCTATTATGATAAACTTTTTTTCTTGAGTAAAACAGTAAATTTGGCTAAATAGTAGTAATAATAATAATGATGTTTTTTTCATTTCTGTGGAATTAAAATCTGCTTTTCCCTAAAATAAGAGCAGATTTATTAGAATTAATTAACAAGGTACTGCATAATCAGTAGTTTCAGAAATTACTATCCAAAAAACCTGGTAAGTTGTAGTACAATTTTGCTAACAACTTCCTGGTTCAATTGAGTAAGATGATCCGCAACTTAAAGTTGAACCCCAAAATTTCATTGGTGATTCTTTAGTTCCTTTTGCTGACATCAAAACAAATGATTTAACAAACAAGCCTAATAAGGTAAGTTTTTTTGATTTTAAAATTGCTTTACGCATAATTAAAAAGGTTTTAAATTTTCGCACTTTACTTTTTAAAGAGTGTAAAATACTTGCAATATTGCCTTCCAAAAAGGTAACTCTCTTAAAGTGTATTTTATATTTATCATATAACCTTTGTTCGTGTTTTTACCATCTAGTATATCGTGATTTTATTCGCTTATCCCTATCCTAATTTACGGGATAATGTTCCCTTTTGTTAGTCATATCAATTTGGAAGTTGAATAGATTTAGTTATTGTTTTCATGATGTTTATAAATAATACTTATTACTTAAACGTATGTTAATTTTAATTGCAGTTTAAATATACATAAAAAATAACATATATTTATATTACAATTGCTTTTTTCCAATTCAAAAAAAACATTCAGTGATAAAACACCTTTAAAATTTTCAATAGAAAGCAAAAAAAAACTCCAACGAATTTCGAAGGAGTTGTATGAGGTAGTGAAAGAAATAGTATTACTTGTTTTGGAAAAAAAAACACCTTATTGCATAATAGAATCTAACGTATTATACTAAAAATGTTCTTTAAAAACAGTTAAAAATTCACGTTGTTCGCTTTTTAGATAACCTTTCAATAAGCAGGAAATTTAAGCCTTTTTTCGCGTTAAATAAAAAGGCAAATAAATCAATAAAAAATACGGAATTACAATCAACTCCACCACAAAAACGTATTGAGGCCAATCTCCAAAAAGATCTAATAATGTTGCTGCATCTGGCTTTCTGTTGGTATAAAAGTAATTGGATCCTAAAAAGTAATTGAGTACAAACATAAGTAGCATATATACTTGCATGCCTAAAAATGATTTCCAAACACTTTTAAGGGTAGGTCTCATTTTATAAACAAATGTCGCATACATCATGAATATAACGAGTCCTGCATGTACAAACCAGTACCTGAAAAATGGAAAGTTTAAGTAGTTGTATTCATCGGGTGTAATAACTGATTGTAATGTTCCCGCCATAACTAAGAAAAAGAAAACCTCATAATACACAAATTTTTTTGTAAGTGAGAGTAGTGGTGCGGTGAGCCCTAAAAAACTACACAAATGTAGTGGCAAATCTTCTTGGTAATTAAAATCACCTTTGTACATCTTTAAAAATGTTCCAAAAATTATGGTGAACGCTATTGAAAAAGCAAAGAGATTTCCGGTGCGTGTTTGTGTTTTTTTGTTTTGTTTTTTTGCCCATAAAATTAAGGCAACTCCACAAAAGATTAAAAAAAGGACCACTCCAAAATGTTGGGCGCTAAAAGGGATAAATTGGTTATTATCTTTAAGGAAAAAATCGATCAAATTAATGGACTATTGTTGCTTACAATATATAAAAATTATCCGTGAGCTCTTTCACAAGCTAATAACGTATTTTTTAATAGCATAGCAATCGTCATGGGGCCAACACCACCGGGAACTGGGGTAATGAATTCAGCCTTTTTAGCAACTTCATCAAAAGCAACATCGCCGAGCAATCGGTAGCCACTCTTTTTAGAAGCATCGCCAACTCTGGTAATACCAACATCAATTACAGTTACATTGTCTTTGACCATATCTGCTTTTAAAAACTCAGGAATTCCAATGGCTGCGATCACAATATCAGCTTGGAGTGTCATTTCTTTTAGGTTTTTGGTTCTACTGTGACACATTGTTACCGTTGCGTTTCCAACTTTTCTTTTTTGGGACAGTAAAATACTCATAGGGCTTCCTACAATATGACTTCTTCCAAGAACCACAACGTGTTTTCCTGATGTTTCAACATTGTATCGTTCCAGCAATTCTAAAATTCCAAAAGGGGTTGCAGAAATGAATGTCGGAAGGTTTAATGCCATTTTACCCACATTGGTAGGATGGAAACCATCTACATCTTTGTTGGGATCTATTGCCATTAAAATCTTTTGTTCATCAATGTGTTTGGGTAATGGCAATTGCACGATAAATCCATCAATTTCTTTGTCTACATTTAAGATTGCAATTTCATTAAGTAGTTCTTCTTCTGTAACTTCTTCTGCTAAACGGATCAATGTAGATTCAAAACCTACACGTTCACAAGCCTTCACTTTGGCATTGACATAGGTAATACTTGCTCCATTATTTCCAACAATAATGGCTGCTAAATGAGGTGTTTTTTTACCATTATCTTTGAGGCTTCTTACTTCTAAAGCGATTTCTTCTTTAATATCAGCTGCAGTTTTTTTTCCGTCGAGTAGTGTCATTGATCTATTTTTTTAAAAGATAGTATTAAAAGTAAGAGTAATTTATTTATCGCATTCCTTTCATTCCCTGCATCATTTGCATCATTTTTTTTCCACCACCGCCTTGCATCATTTTCATCATCTTACTCATTTGTTCAAATTGCTTCATCAATTGATTTACTTCAGTTACACTTGTTCCAGCGCCTTTTGCAATTCTCTTTTTTCTACTTACATTTATTGTACTAGGGGTGCTTCTTTCCAATGGGGTCATGGAATGAATAATTGCCTCGATGCCTTTAAAAGCATCATCGTCAATATCTACGTCTTTCATTGCTTTTCCTGCACCTGGTATCATACCAACCAAATCCTTCATGCTTCCCATCTTTTTGATTTGCTGAATCTGATTTAAAAAGTCATCGAAACCAAATTGGTTTTTTGCAATTTTCTTTTGGATTTTTCTTGCTTCTTCTTCATCATATTGCTCTTGTGCTCTTTCTACTAAAGAAACCACATCACCCATTCCAAGAATACGATCTGCCATTCTTTCTGGATAGAAGATATCAATCGCATCCATTTTTTCTCCGGTTCCAATAAATTTAATGGGCTTATTGACCACAGATTTTATGGTTAATGCAGCTCCACCTCGGGTATCACCGTCCAATTTTGTAAGAATTACTCCATCAAAGTTTAAGATGTCGTTAAATGCTTTTGCGGTATTTACGGCATCTTGCCCTGTCATGGCATCTACCACAAATAAAGTTTCTTGTGGGTTTATGGCTTTGTGAATGTCCGATATTTCTGACATCATTTCTGCGTCAACAGCCAAACGTCCAGCCGTGTCTATAATAACCACATTCTTACCATTTGCCTTGGCGTGTTTGATGGCGTTCTGAGAAATCGCTACCGGATTGTTGTTACCAACCTCCGCATATACTTCCACACCAATTTGTTCTCCAACAACTTGTAATTGGTTGATGGCTGCCGGTCTGTAGACATCACAACCTACGAGTAAGACTTCTTTTGATTTTTTTGTTTTTAAGTAGTTTGCTAATTTTCCTGAAAAAGTAGTTTTACCAGAACCTTGTAAACCAGACATTAAAATAACAGTGGGAGCTCCTCCCATATTAATTCCAACAGTTTCACCACCCATCAAGTCGATCAATTCGTCCTTCACAAGTTTTACCATTAATTGCCCAGGGTTTAACGTAGTTAAAACGTCTTGACCGATTGCTTTTTTCTGAACATTTTTAGTAAATTCTTTGGCAATCTTAAAGTTCACATCGGCATCTAAAAGTGCTCTTCGAACTTCTTTTAAAGTTTCTGCAACATTAACTTCTGTAATCTTACCATGCCCTTTTAGGGTGTGTAAGGCTTTATCTAATTTATCGCTTAAATTATTAAACATAATTTGGGTTCTTTTTTTGGAAACACAAATATAAGAATTCGACTTTAGTTGTTCGTAATTACCTGATAATTTTTTGCAATTTATTACACTTCAAATTGAATTATAAACCTGCTTAATGCTTCAGAAAAAAGTCAAACCTTTTGATGTTTGATTGAAAGACAAATGAGTTTAAGGTTGTTTTTTTTCAGGGACAAATTCTAAGGCCACTCCATTTATACAGTGTCTTTTTCCGGTAGTTTCTTTTGGACCGTCGTCAAAAGAATGCCCCAAATGCCCACCACAAGTGTTGCACTTTAGTTCCGTTCTTGCGTAGCCTATTTTATAATCTACATCCAATTCCACACTCCCTTTGATAGCTCTATCAAATGAGGGCCATCCAGATTTAGAGTCAAATTTATAAAGTGCATCATACAGTGCTGTTTTACAAGCCGCACATACATAGATCCCTTTTTCGTTGTTTTTATTTAACGGACTTGAGAAAGCGCGTTCCGTCCCTGCTTCACGCAATACATAATATTGCATGTCATTCAGTACTTTTTTCCACTCCGTATTTGTTTTACTGACAGTATACTTCTTTTTTGTTTTTTTTTTCTGTGCAGATGTTGTACAATTCATTACTAAAAGAATTGCGATAAAGGGAATCCATTTTTTCATAATATTAAGTTTATTTTTTTGAGTTTTGACTAATGAAATCTACGATTTTATAGGTTGTCTTTTTATCTCTTAAAATTTTGGTATGTCCAAGTCCATTTGTAATTAATAGACAACCATTTTTTGAGTTTTTTCGAATATTTTGTGCACAACTAACTGCTACATCACCATCGCGTATGTCGTGGACAACTAAGGTAGGTGTTTTTATTTTGGCTGCGGATTTGTTGACTGCAAAATCACTAATCTGAACCTTCCATTTGTCTTGAAAATGGCGTTCCATTTTTTTTGAAATTGTTTTTTTTAACCCCAAGCTATTTGTAAAATTCAACAAAATATCCTCTACTTTATCTCCTGAACCAATGGTGACTATTGTTTTAAAAATTGGCGAATCGGCATGGGTATTTATAATGGCCATGCCTCCAAAAGAATGTCCAACAGCAGCTTCAAAGGGACCATACTTATTATTTATTGTTTTGATCGTCCTAATGTATTCCACCATATTTGTCCTTGTGCCTGAAGACTTCCCATGTGCTGGTCCATCAAATGAAATGACCATGTATCCTTTTTCTAGCAGTCGGTTGGCGATCATAAATAACTGCGTACTTCTGCCAGACCATCCATGTGCGAGTAGCACTTTCTTATCGGAATAGCCATAGCTGAGTACTTGTATTTCTTTCTTAATTTCTGGAATAAATAACCTGCTTTTTTGTGAGCTTTCCTCCATTGCCAACTCTCTTTTTGGCGTTTTAAATCGAATGGGTGTTGTAAAGATTCTTGCTGAAAATAACACCGCCAACTTGTGTGAAACAAATTGTACAAGTTTCGCTACAACTAAAACTGGCTTAGGAATTTGTAAACTTGGCGCTAAAGTTTTCGTGTGAGACTGCAAGGTCATTGTATCTTGAATAATTTAGGCGAAAGATACCAAATGTGCTTATAGAAAAGAAATAATTAAATCACAATAATTGAAACAATTTATTTATAAGCGTATTGTTTTCAATATACAAAATCTTAAATGTTAACGGAAAAGAAGGAATACTTTGCTTATATTGGCTACCGTTCAAGTACACTTGAATTGGATTTGAATTTTAAAGCAAGAAGATGTTAAAAATAGGAGATAAAAAATTAATCAATGGTTGGGCTTTTTATGATTGGGCAAACTCAGTGTATTCTTTGGTAATAAGCACAGCAGTTTTTCCATTGTATTATGCAGGAATTACAAATTATAAAGTGATTTCCTTTTTGGGTATCGAATGGGAACATCCAGATACACTATACAGTTATACACTCTCTTTTTCTTTTTTAGTGGTTGCCTTTATGTCACCAATACTATCAGCCATTGCAGATTATACGGGGAATAAAAAGAAGTTTTTAAAAATTTTCTGTACGATTGGAGCTGTTTCTGTTATGAGTTTGTACTTTTTTGAAGGAATAGATACTGTTTGGATTGGGATTGTTTTTACTTTTTTTGCAAGTATTGGGTTTTGGTCTAGTGTGGTATTTTACAATTCTTATTTACCAGAAGTAGCAAATCCAGAAGACCAAGATCGTGTGAGTGCAAAGGGTTTTATTTTCGGTTATATTGGTTCTATCATTCTTCTGATGATAAACTTAATTATGATACTTTTCCATGAGATGTTTGGAATAACAGAAGCTTTTGCTTCTCGGATCTCTTTTGTGATGGTAGGTCTTTGGTGGATAGGTTTTGCCCAAGTAACATTTAAAGTGTTACCAAACAATACCTTCAATAAAAAACCAGAAAAAGATTATATCTGGAAAGGTTTTAGGGAGCTTAAAATAGTTTGGAATGAAATCAAAGAGTTGCCTACTTTAAAAGGTTTTCTAACGGCTTTTTTCTTATTGAGTATTGGTGTACAAACGATTATACTTTTAGCAGCAATATTTGGTTCAACAGAATTAGGTTTAAGTGCAACGAGTCTCATTATTACCATTTTGTTAATACAGTTTGTTGCCATTTTTGGAGCCATGATTTTTTCAAGAATATCTAAGAAACAGGGGAATTTTAAGGCTTTAAAAATTACCATTTTTATCTGGATTTTAGTTTGTTTTTGTGCATTTATGTTGCACAAAGACATGCCAAACGTAGCAGCCTATTTTTATGCTTTAGGGGGCTTATTAGGACTCGTTTTAGGAGCGATTCAGTCTTTGACTAGGTCTACCTATTCAAAATTATTACCAGATACAGAAGACCATGCCACTTACTTTAGTTTTTATGACGTAACTGAAAAAATTGCGATTGTTTTAGGAACTTTTGTTTATGGTTTTTTATATTCATTAACAGGTTCTATGCAATGGAGTGTCTTGTGTTTAGCCCTATTTTTTGTGGCATCCTTTATTATTTTAAGTCTTT
>Ga0206126_10001760_pt1 | contig 25294 bp, 15 predicted proteins | sample Helgoland_Spring_5_FD_148621 | JGI IMG/M metagenome (GOLD analysis project Ga0206126, IMG submission 148621) | Pelagic subsurface seawater microbial communities from Kabeltonne, Helgoland, North Sea - Helgoland_Spring_Bloom_20160412_1 | ecosystem: Environmental > Aquatic > Marine > Epipelagic ...
ACTTCGGCCACATTGTGGATCGGTTAGAGTGGGAGATCGACGGCGCGGGTCATCGACTGAAAAACATGCCACCGCTGTTGCGCTCTTCCCACCGGGCGTTCCGGCCGGTCGATATCCGAGTCGGTCCCGATGGCGCGATTTACATCGCCGACTGGTTCAATCCGATCATCGGCCACTACCAGGCCAGCCTGCGCCACCCTGACCGTGATAAAACCCATGGCCGGATCTGGCGCGTTACCGCGACTGGCCGCCCCCTCGCCGAAGCCCCGGATTTTTCGACGATGAACGCGGCTGAGCTTTGCGAGCAGCTAAAATCGGACTGGCGCTACGTTCGCTATCAGGCCAAGCGCCAACTGGCCGATTTGCCGGAGAAAGAAGTAATCCCGGTGATGGAGAAATGGATCGCCGGCCTCGATCCGAACCATTCAGAGATCGAGCATCACCTCTTCGAAGCACTGGGCGTGTTCGAATCGCACGAAGTCGTCAACCGCGCGCTCCTCCAGCAGCTGCTGGCCGCCAAAGACTACCGCACCCGAGCCTACGCCACTCGCGTGGCCGGCCGCTGGAGCGATCGCCTGGAACGTCCGCTCACCATCCTTGAGGCGAGCGTTCAGGACGAGCATCCACGTGTCCGGCTCGAGGCCGTCGTCGCGTGCAGCGACATTCAAAGCGCCGAATCCATGGTCGTCGCGGCGAAGGCCACAAACAGGCAGATGGACAGGTTCATCGATTTTGCGCTGAGCCAGACTTCGCACGCTCTCGCTCCCCATTGGCTTCCTGCCCTGACCAACGGACAAATTCAATTCGAGAAACCGGCGAACCTGACATTCGTGCTGAAATCCTACGGCGGTGAAGACGTTACGGGGCAAGTTCGGAAACTGCTGGCGGACGAGTCACTCGATCCGGCATCCATAACCAGCTTGATGGGAGTGCTGGTCGGAACCGGGACCCCGCAGGATCTGCGCTGGGTGCTCGATCGAGCCGAGGATCTGCCTTCAGTGCTCGACACCATGATCGAAGACCATGGGGTGCGCGGACTTTCCCCTGTCGGCGATCTCGCGACGTCCTTGAAAAGGATGATCGCGAGCGACGACGCGAAGGTGCAGGCGCGTGCAATTCGGTTGGCGAGCGCTTGGAAGGTCGAAGCGTTGGCCCCACAAATTCAGACGATACTTGGCGACGCCAATCAGCCGGTCGTGCTCCGCTCAGCCGCCATCGTAGCCCACGGGCAATTGCGCGGTAAAAAGGCGATCGACGACCTACTAACCGCAGTCAACGATCCCGTGCCGAGTCTCCGGTTCAACGCCCTTACCGCGCTGTGCGACCTCGATTTTCCCAAAGCGGCAGCTGCTGCCAACCAACTCCTGCGCGAGGCCGAGTCAGACGCGGAGGTCCGGCAGATCGTAACGCCATTCCTCGGTCGTCAGAATGGCGGCGCCGTTTTGGCTAACGCTCTGAAATCGGACAGCAAAGCAATAACCCCGGAGTTGGCCACGCGCATCCGGGGCGTCCTCGGCGCCGCCGGCCGATTCGATCCCGCCCTCGACCAAGTGCTTCGTCCCGCGGCGGAGAAAGACGCGGTAGGCCTGCCGGAACACAGCGAAGCCTACGTCCGGACTCTCAGCGCCGAAGTCAAGCAGCACGGCAACGCCGCCAACGGCGCGAAAGTTTACGCATCGCCCGCGCTCAGCTGTGTGGCTTGTCACAAAATGGGAGATCAAGGCGGTATCCTCGGTCCCGAACTGACCGCGGTCGGCGCTGGGGTCCCGGTTGAGTTGATGATCGAAGCCATCCTCTGGCCAAAACGCCAGATCAAGGAGGGCTACACCGCGACTAGCATCACCACCAAAGACGCCAAAACGATCAGCGGATACGTGCAAACGGAAGACAAACAACGGCTCGTCATTCGCGACGCCGCCACTGGCGCGACGCAAACCATTTCCACAAAGCAAGTGGCCAATCGCCACGACGCCGGAACGCTCATGCCGCCGGGCCTGACCGCCGGGCTATCGCGGTCCGATCTGCGTGATCTCATCCGCTATCTCGCTGACCAGAAGGGCAAGTAGCCTCGAAAAATCCCACGAAATCGAATACTAAGGGCTGACTCATGAATTACTCCAGCAAATCTGCTTGTCTTTTTGCTCAGCACCAGCGTTGTGATTCGGCTCACGTAGCTCGCTATGCTCCGCCCAATCACGCCTTGGCGCTGAGCAAAAATCCGGCGCATCTTCGCCGAATTAATTCATGAGTCAGCCCTAAGAGATGAAACGATTGGTTGAGAGGACTGCTTTGCTTTTTACGGCCATGTTAGGGCTGGTGAATGCTGCATTGGCAGCTGGAAGTTCAGATCCGACCTACAATCGGGACATCCGGCCGATTTTGTCGGAGAACTGTTTCGCCTGCCATGGGCCGGACGCAAAGCATCGAAAGGCGGACCTGCGCACTGGCTGGCCGTGGCGAGATTGGGTGATCGATGCGTTCAACCTGGACATGCAATTCGATCAGTTCGTCGTCGAGCAACTTGCCGGAGACCTGCTTCCGGATGCCAAACCCACGCAGGCCCTCGCCACCGCCTTCCATACTACCAACTCCGGACGAGATAACTACTGGCTCAGGCAATGGCCTGCGCTGAGTAACGATCGACCAATCCTTGCAATGGCAGCAGGTAAATGGGGAGTTCACCCGTGGTCGCGATGTTTCAGCCAGGCACTGGAACCTGAGGCTGAATCGGAATTGCTTGTAAGTCACATTGCTGCTGAGCGGTGGACTGAACAGAAATATACATCAGGAGACGAAATAGGTGGCATCATCGCCATTGATGCCGATTGCGTTACTCCCGGCACTCCTGTGAAATACTGGTGGGTGCTGGGTACAAACGGCCTGTTCCGCGCTGCGGAATATCCTGACAAATTTACAAAAGTTTTGAAAACTGGCCAGTCATTGTAAGTGTATTGCGCGAAAGCACTGGCGATCAATGCCCCAATCCCGAAAGGATCGACGGCTCGATAAGGGGCCTTGCAAAAATCCGTCAGACAGCGCAAAAATGAGTGAACAACGATGATTAAGGTAATAAACGCATTACTCGCGCTAGGGTTGATGGTCGCAAGCCCTGTGTTTGCCGTCCCGGAAGTGTCATCTCCCAGTAATCACGTCGTTAGCGGGGGGCAGGGAGTGGAGAAGAGCGTGGACTCCAGCGACAGGACCAAGTGGTGCGGGCTGCACGAGGGCCGCCCGGTCCAATGGATGCTTAAGCTTTCAGAAGACGGAGGAATGGCGGTGAAAAGCTATTCGATTATCTCCGGGAACGACGTGCCGACTCGCGATCCGAAGGATTGGGTCCTGGAAGGATCACAAGATGGCGAATACTGGACGGAGTTGGATCACCAAACCGACCAGCCGGTATTTGAGAAGCGGTTTCAATCAAGAACCTTCCAGTTTGAGAACGACTCTGCCTGGCAGTTCTATCGATTCACGTTCGGAAAAACCCACGACGAAACTCACTTTCAATTCTCAGAGATTGCGCTCGATGGAGTTTCCATGGAAGGTGTGAAGTTGGCGGAAACACCAACGCTCGATGAGGTGAAGGCGGCTGGCGCGCTTCGGTCCATTTATCGGAAAGCGCATTCACTCCAAGGGGCGACCGTAGTGCCAAAAGCGAATCTGGAAACGTTTCGAAATGAGATTGAGCCTGTTCTGCGCGAGTCCTGTATTCCATGCCACGGTCCGGAAAAGCAGAAGGGAAAGTTCCGCATCGATACCCTGAACCCGGATCTGATTGATGGGGGTGATCAGAATTGGTGGCTTGAAGTGATTGATGTGGTGAGCAACGGCGAAATGCCGCCACAGGATGAAGATGTGCAGATTTCCGGCGAGGGAAAAGCCTCGATTGTCGATTGGCTGTCGACTGAAATTCAGGTCGCCTCACAAGTCGCTCGCAGTGAGGAAGGGCATTCATCCTTTCGCCGCATGACGCGGTATGAATTTAACTACGCGCTCCAGGATTTGCTCGGGCTGCCCTATGACCTCGCTGACGGCTTACCTCCGGAAACGACATCTGAGGACGGCTTCCAGAACAGCTCGGAAATGTTGCAAATGTCCGCGATGCAATTTGAGACGTTTCGTGAGTTGGGCCGCAATGCACTGAAAAAAGCCACGGTGTCGGGCGAGCAGCCGAAGGCAGCCTATTCCGGCATCACCATGGATGTAGCAGCTGAGCGGATACGGGCTGTGCGTGATGCCGAATTGGAGGGGGCCCGGAAGAGGAACGAAAACGACCCGGCAAAACGTGAAAAGGAACTCGAGCACTTCAGGGAACGGTATAAGCCGCGTCCAACAACTCATCCAAGCCTCATGAATCTGGAAACTGGCGAAGGTATCATTTCCGTGTCAGATCCTCGTGCGACAATACTAGCCTGGGACTCGGTCGAGAGTCGATCTGAGGCGCCACCGGTTTCCCCTCACGTCCTTATCGTTCCACCGAGAACGAAAACAGGATTCAACCTAAAGTATCGACTTCCTGATACCGGGATTCTTCGGGTTCGAATTCGGGCTTGCCGCTCTTCAGACGAAACTGAAGACCCACCAAATCTCCGTCTCTATTTTGGCCATCAAGCAAGCAACAACTCTTTTGCATTCGATCAAATCGGCGAAACCGATGTTGCGATTACCGCGCCGCCAGGCAACCCGCAATTCTATGAGTGGGATATCCACCTTGGAGAGGTGATCCGGAACTCCTTTCGCAAGGAAGAAGGTGCCAGAGCGAATCGGTCCGAGTATTTGAAGTTTGAAAACATTCGCCCCAACCCCGGAAGAGACGAGGCCGGGATCATCCACATCGATTACGTCGAACTGATCTCTCCGTATTTCGATCAATGGCCACCGGAATCACACACCAAAATATTCTTCGAACATGAAAAACCCGCCGGTGATGAATCCTACACCTCTGAGGTTCTCTCTCGGTTTATGACCCGAGCCTGGAGGCGTCCGGTAACTGAGGAGGAAATCGAGCGAAAATTGACTCTTTATTCCAAAATCCGCCCCGATTGCGAGAGCTTCGAGGAGGCGATGATAGAAGTTCTCGCGACAGTGATTGCCTCCCCTAAGTTTTTGTATCTTGTACAGTCCCGTTCCAAGAAAGATAGTGAAGGTAGCCGTCTGAGTGATTACGAATTGGCGACGCGGCTTTCGATGTTCCTTTGGAGCAGTTTACCAGACCAGGAGCTAATGGATCTGGCGATATCCGGGGAACTCAAAGAAGCCGATGTTTTGTCGGGTCAAACCGAACGCATGCTTGCTGATCCGCGTGCGGACCGATTTTCCAAACACTTTGTTCGCCAATGGCTAGGTATGCAGTTACTGGATTATCTACAGGTCGATCGAAAGGTTTTTGGTGGTTTTAATGATGAATTGAAACATGCGATGCAGCAAGAACCGGTTGCCTTTTACCACGAAGTACTCCGCAATAATCACAGCATTATGGATTTTATTCATTCGGACTACACCATGATCAATGAGAGGCTCGCTCAGCACTATGGAATCCCCAATATCTTTGGCAGTCACTTTCGAAAGATTGCCCTGGATGTAACCAATCGGCGCGGTGGTTTGCTTACTCAGGCTGGTCTGCTCGCAATGAATTCAGATGGTAAAGATTCGCACCCTCTCAAACGTGGAATTTGGTTGCTCGAAAATCTGCTACACGATCCGCCGCCGCCACCACCACCGGCAGTCCCTGAGATCGATTTGACCGATCCGGAAATATTGAAGCTTAGCTTGAAAGAGCGTATGGAAGATCACCGCAATGATCCTGCTTGCATGTCCTGCCATGCCAGGATTGATCCCTGGGGAATTGCGTTTGAAAACTTCGACATGGTCGGCCGTTGGCGCACACATGTCGCGGGCAAACCCGTTGATGCCAACAGCGTTCTATTCAATAATCAGGAACTCAAGGGGATGGACGGATTGAAACGTTTTCTTTTAAAACGACGCCAGGATCAATTCGTCCGTGCAATGGTTCATAAACTCACTTCCTATGCGCTTGGTCGCCCGCTTCGTTTTTCGGATCGGGCAGATTTGGAGAAAATTACAGCTGAACTGCGTCAGCAAGATGATGGACTTGCTACCTTGGTCAGATTGATCGTGATAAGTGATCTTTTTCAAACGAAATAGGATGGAGTTAATACCTTGCAATCCGAGTGCAAATACCTTGAGTTGAAACTTGATTAATGATGAAAACCGTACTGTCTCAGATTGATCGCCGGAGATTTATCCGGAGTGCAACTGGATTTGCTCTTGCCCTGCCTGCATTCGAAACCTTTACTTACTCGGCTAAAGCAGCTGCCACCACAGTAGCAAAAAAACGTCTAGCCTGCTTCTATATACCTGATGGTGTGCCGATGCCTCGCAAAGAAGATCCGGCTTATCAGGACTGGAGTTGGTTTCCTAAGGGTAAGGACCGGGACTTCAAATTTACCAAGTGCCTGGATCCTCTTGAGCCACTTCGTGATGACCTTACGATTCTAGGCGGACTTTCGCACCCTGCCGTTCGCAATGTCCATGGTCATTCCAACGCTGATCAATTCCTCACTGGTGCTGACACTGGAGCTGCGGGGGATTATCATAACAGTGTTTCGCTGGATCAGGTTTTTGCTGAGCAAGTTGGTGAGCACACTCGCTTCAACTCACTGGTGATGTCGACCGATGGAGGGACTGGTTCGCCACGCGGTGCTCAAACCATGTCTTTTAACCGGAGCGGGCGTCCAATTCCTGCAGAGCACCGGCCAAAACTGATTTTTGATCGTCTTTTTGTTTCCGGGAGCGATGATGCCGCTAAGCGTCTTGCCATCAGCGAAAGTGCACTCGATGGCTTACTGCTTGATGCTGCAGACCTGCGACGACAGCTTTCCAAGCATGATCAGGGGACGCTTGAAGATTACCTTCAATCAGTCCGTGAAACCGAAGTCAGAGTCGAAAAGGCTAAGCGCTGGATCAATACCCCTTTCCCAGAAGTTGAAGCCGGCCATCTGAAGCTCGATGTCACCCCAGAGGGTCCGGCGAACTATTTGCGGACCATGTTTGAACTTATTTATCTGGCGTTTAAAACCGATTCGACACGGACTGTTACCTATCAAATCGGTCGGGAAAATGGAGTTGGGGCGAGCGATTACTTGGCGCGTGCGGTTGGCTTGAATCTGACCCACATGCTAAGCCATAAAGGTAAGGAGCCAGGTGGCTGGAAGAATTTTGGAACCTATATGCGTTTCCTCAGTGAGGAATACGGGCGCTTCGCCAGCCGATTGAAATCAACTCCGGAGATCGACGGCAGTGGGTCCATGCTGGATAACACTCTGTTGTTTATTGGCTCTGCGTCCAGTGCGTTTCACACGTCGCGCAACTACCCCCTGATCCTGACCGGGGGTAAAAATATGGGTTTCAAGCACGGTCAATACCTGAAGTATGGGCAGGGCAACGAAGACAACCAAGTCGACGCCGGTATCAATTCAGCCATAGGCTGGAGCCGGGAGGCCAGCTACGAAGAATTGCCACTTTCAAATCTTTATCTCACAATGTTACAGCGTTTGGGGGTTGAGACTGAGAGTTTTGCCGGCAGTAAAAAGACGCTGACTGAAGTATAGGAAATCTTCAATTTTCCATAGTCGGTCTGCTTTGGAAAACCTTGTCAATAGCCAAACTAGGTTGGATTTTTCAGTTCTAGGGTATTCAGGATTTTCGATCTATAACGATTCAAGTTGATTGATCAGAGATGAGATTGCTGTAAGTTGGAAGTCCATGAAATATCTTTTTTCTGTTTTGTTTTTTATATCCTCGGTTTTCACTTTTGGAAATCCTTCCCGTCTGGGTTTACCTGAGGAGTTGGAAGCGACCTTATTTTCATCCAAGGATCTGACTCCGTGTGTTGCCTGTTTGAGCGTTGCACCAACGGGAGAGGTGTATGCGGGAATTGATCAGATCGGTTCTCTCGGCAAGGGGGCAGGCTTTGGAAGAATTCTTCGTCTCACCGATCAGGATAATGATGGTGTTTCGGACAGTCATACCATTTATGCGGAGATTGATAATCCGAGGGGAATGATTTCGGTCGGAGATAAGCTCTATGTACTCCATACCAAATGGGCAGATGAAAAGAATTTTGATGGGATGTTCTTATCGGTTCTTGAAGATAAAAATGGGGATGGTAAAGCAGATGGTCCACCCAAGCATTTGGTTAAGGAAATCAGCACACGAAAATACAACCAGTCCCGCGGGGTGGATCATACGACCAATGGGATTCGTATGGGAATAGACGGATGGATCTATGTGGCGGTGGGCGATTTTGGATTCGTCAATGCGACCGGAACGGATGGGACGAAATTGACGATGTATGGTGGAGGAATTATCCGGGTCCGTCCGGATGGAACCGAACTGGAGGCTTTTGTCCATGGACTGCGCAATATTTATGATATCGCGATTGATCCCTATATGAATGTGTTTACCCGTGGGAACACCAATGATGGAGGAGGGTGGAATATGCGCTTTATTCATGAGGTACAAACCGGACAGTACGGGTACCCGACTCTATTTAAACGCTACACCTCGGAGATTATTCCAGCCTTGGTGGATGTGGGGGGAGGATCCGGAACGGGTGCGATGTATTTTGACGAGCCCGGATGGCCAAAGAAGTATACCGGAGTGCCCATGATGTGTGACTGGGGGAGGGGGCAATTGTATATTCATCGGATAAGTGAGGATGGGCCGACTTTTACTCAGCAACAGGAGGATTTTATCAAGTGCGGAAGGATCACAGATGTGGATTGTGATGGATCCGGTCGATTATTCATCGGTAGCTGGGGTAAATCTGGATTCAAGGGTGGAGATGATGGCCATATTTCCCGTGTGGTTCCCAAGGGATGGAAGTATCAGGAGTTTCCGGATTTGAAAAAAAGAAATGCAGTTGATCTTGCCAATCTTCTTTCTTCCCCAAGTGCAAAGACTCAGCTTCACGCTCAGCAGGAAATTCTCAGCAGAGGAGGGAAGGGCCAAGAGGTGTTGGCGGTGGCTTTGGATTCTGCTCAAGCCACCAAATCAAGAATTGCGGCTATTTATACGATCAAACAATTACTGGGTACGAAATCGCATGCCCATCTTGCCACGTTGGCGAATGACCCGGCGGTGGCCGAGCATGCGATCCGGGCTTTGGCGGATCGAAAGACTCAATTGAAAAAAGTGCCGGTTGCGGTTTTTACCACTGCTTTAAAAAGCAAGAACTCCCGGGTACAGGTTGCGGCTGCGGTCGGTTTGGGAAGGATCGGAGATACAAAAGCAGCGGATGCTTTGTTGGCCGTGGCGAATCCCCCGATAGTCGATCCATTGCCCGCCCTTAGCCCGGTGATGGAAGAAGATGTTTCCGAAAAACCCTTTCATCAAAGTGCCATCATCGAGAAGAAAGCGGTTCATACTTTTGATGTTGATATAACCGGATGGAAAGAACTTCATCTCACTCTTGGGGACGGTGGGAATGGCACCGGTAGTGATCATGGTTCCTGGTTTGATCCTGTTTTAGTAAAAAAGGATGGTTCGATTGTGAAACTTACGGATCTAAAATGGTCCAAGGCTACCCAGGGGTGGGGCAAAACCCGTGTAGGGTACAGTCCAACGGGAGCCAAGCTGGCCCGCAAGGATGGTAAACCGATGACTGCAGGGATTGGAACTCATTCGATTGGGTCGATCATTTATAAAAAGCTACCCGCCGGTACGGTTCGATTTAAATGCACGGCCGGTCTTGCCAGTACGGATCATGGGGGAAAGGTTCGTTTTTATGTGAGTAATCAACCGGTCACTAAATTGGCAGGTAAAGGAAAGCAGGAGATTGCGGAAGGTCCACACGCTATCCCTAACTCGGCAGTGGTTCTTCCCCATGTTGCGAGGAAAGCCCTTGTGGATATGAATGCGGGAGATGCCTGTATCCAAGCAATAGGAGGTGTCAATCAGGAGGGGGCGTTGATGGCTCTTAATTATATGCACGATGCTAATGTTGTGGACCAACTCCTGGAGGAATTTTCGAAAATGAAGGATTCGGTTAGTAAGCAAAGAGTGGCGAAGACCTTGATCCGTCTGGCGAACCGGGAAAAGGTTTATGATGGGGAGACCTGGTGGAGTACCCGCCCGGATACCCGTGGGCCTTATTATTATCCGACAGCCTGGGAGAAAACGGAGAAGATTGCCAAAGTATTGGTGAGTGCGGCCAAAAATAGATCCCCCGAATTGAGATATGTGATTTCTGAATTGGCAACCAAGGACCGGGTCGAATTACCCGGATTGCCCAAGGCAGAAGCGACTCAGGTGGTCGTAAAGGATGAGCCCAAGGTAAACTTGAAGAAAATTATGGATAAACAGGGTCAGGTGGGGGAGATGAGTATCGAGGATGTCACCATCGCTCTGGGCAAGACCAAGGGGAATATGAAAAAGGGGAAGGCCTTGTTTGCCCAGCAGGGATGTGTTGCCTGTCATTCCTTAAATAAGGACGAGGTGCAAAAGGGGCCTTATCTTGGACAGATCGGAGGGATCATGGATGCGGATCGTATTGCCATGAGTATTCTTCGTCCGGAACAGGAGATTTCCCAGGGGTTCAAAACGGTTTCTATTACCACCAAGAAGGGGGGGGCTCATGTTGGCTTTGTGACCAATCGTTTAAGTGATCAGATCGAAATGAGAGATATTGCCGGAACCGTGACCACCCTGAAGGCCTCCGAAATTGCCAGTGAAATTTTGCTGCCGATATCGATGATGCCGGCCGGTCTGGCGAATGGGATGTCGATGAATGATTTCGCTTCGTTGGTTCATTTTCTGGCCGATCAGAAAAATTAGAAAGAAGGGGAGGATATGAAAACTGGTTGCCTGCTCAGTTTACTTTTCTTTTTCTTTTATTTGAGCACTCATTCTTTTGCCAAAGTTCAGCCCAATGTGGTGATTTTATTGTCGGATGATTTAGGTTACAAAGATGTAGGCTGTTACGGTGGTCCGGTTCAAACTCCAGCGATTGATCAGTTGGCTAGGGACGGGGTCCGGTTCACTGATTTTTACTCCGGTTGTGCGGTCTGTTCCCCTTCCCGGGCCACTCTTCTGACCGGTAGGCACCATATAAGAACGGGTGTGTACAGTTGGATACACGATGAAGGTCAAAATTCTCACTTGCTTCTTCGTGAGCGTACGATTGCAGAAATTTTGAAAGATCGTGGGTATTCCACTGCCCATATTGGAAAATGGCATTTGGGATTACCGACCAAGAACCGGTCCAAACCCACCCCCAGTCATCATGGCTTTGATTACTGGTTCACCACTTGGAATAATGCCTCGCCCAGTCATAAGAACCCGAATAATTTCATTCGGAATGGAGAGGCGGTCGGTCCGTTGGAGGGGTATTCCTGTCAGTTGGTGGCGGATGAGGCGATTGATTGGTTGGATAATCACCGGCATCCCAAGGCTCCTTTCTTTTTGAATATTTGGTTTCATGAACCACATGCTCCGATTGCGGCACCTGATAAGATTGTTTCCACTTATGGTGAACTCAAAGACAAGACCGCCATTTACTCCGGTACAATTGATAATACCGACCGTGCGATCAGTCGGGTGGTGGAAAAATTAAAGACCATGGGCGTCCGCGAAAATACACTGATTATTTATGCATCGGATAATGGGAGCTACCGGGATGACCGGACCGGGAATTTGAGGGGAAGAAAGGGTTCAAATTGGGATGGAGGAATTCGCGTACCCGGTATTTTCTCCTGGCCGGAGGTAATCAGGAAAAATAGGGCGGTGAAAGAACCAGCGGGGTTGGTTGATGTACTCCCGACCCTGTGTGGCTTATTACATTTGGAGGTGCCCCAAGATCGTGCGATTGATGGTTCTGATTTATCGCCCTTGCTAAAGGGCGAAATCAATAGATTTCAACGTCATCAACCAATGTTCTGGCATTTGCAAAAGTCCCGTCCAATGGTGGCGATGCGGGATGGTGATTTCTCCTTGGTGGCCAATCCGGATTATGAAATCTCTCAATCCAATATGTTTCAGGAATCCTGGATACCAAGGGTGAAGAATGGAGGATATCAGGATTTTCAACTTTTTGACCTGAACAAAGATCCGGGGCAAACTCAAAATATTGCTTCTGATAATCCTGAGTTACTTAAAAAGTTGAAAGCGAAGTTATTGAAGATTAATCAAAGTATTATGGCGGACGGGGTGGATTGGCACTTACAATAATTTTATTTGGAGATGAAATTGTCAGGATGCTTGGAGATATGAGACTTGGGAAGATAGTCATTTTATTATTGTTTACTTTGATATCCGGAGTGTTGTCCAAAGAAGTTTCTTTGAATGAGGAAGCAAGTGAGCGACGCTTTTCTGCCCGTCAAGTGTTCGACTACAACCAACCGATCCTTTTCGAAAGTGACTTCGGTGGACAGGGTTTTAATAAATGGAAGCTTTCGGAGGATGACCGTTATGGCTTGGCTCAGGCAAATCCGGATCGCTTGAGGATAGTGGATGCGCCGGGAATGGTCGGCGGGATTCAGGCCGTCCGATTCTTCGTTCCCCGGGAACCTAATTCCTTTCGGACCGAGATTTCATTGCCCAGTGAAAAGGGATTCAATGAAAGGTGGTACGGCATCCTGTCCTATGTTCCCCAGAATTGGAAGGTCGATCCCAATGAAGCGTCTGACATCCTCATTCAATGGCACGCCATACCAGGTAACTGGCGTTCGACCTATCCCAATCTCTCTATTCGTATCAACAATTCGAATTGGCAAGTAGGTCAGAACTTTGGTTCCCCACAAAAAAATCCGGAAAGAAAGATCCATAATTTGGATACACCGTTGGAGCTTGGGGAATGGGTCGCTTGGATCATTCATGCCAACTGGTCACCGGGGAAGGATGGTCTCTTGCGTATTTGGAAAGAGGGAGAGCAAGTTTTGGATAAAAGGGGAGCCAATGTCTATGGTACGATCGGTAAGGAATATACGCCTTACTTGAAGACCGGTATTTATCACCCTGAATGGAACCTGAATTCGGATGCCCGCAAGAAACGCTACGAAGCTGAAATTCCGGGCATTTCCAAAAAAGAAACTTATGTTTGCAAAGTAATTGTCGGAGGTGAAAATGCAACCTACGAGATGATCGCTTCACGCCTTGCGTTCAAAAAAGATGAACATAGTGAAGCAAATTCTTTGAGCGAAAAGCCAAAGGCCATAAGGGATGGCTTGAAGCCCTGGAGTTTTGTCAGTATACCCGATTTTCTTAATTTCGATATCGAGTATCCCCAGAAAGGTTGGGAAGACGCTCTTGGGTTTATTGTGGGTTCAATGAAGAAAGAAAACCCTGCTTTTGCGATGGTGGCGGGTGATCTGGTGATGGGGCACTGGGGAACGCAAAAACAAGACATTGATAAATGGGCGGAGAAGTATTATCCGGGCTGGGTACAACGGTTTAAGGAGCACGGGCTTAAAGTATATGCAGCCTTGGGTGATCACGAGATCCGGGATAATCCATGGCGGGGAACTGCTGCGGATGCGGTTCCCTTTTACAAGGATGCCTTTCGTCGGTACCTCAAGATGCCTCCCAATGGACCTGACCATATGAAAGGTACCGCTTTTTATTGGCTTCATCAGAATGTGCTCTTCGTTTCGGTCGATGTGTTTGAGGAGGGACAGAGCAAACAGGGGGAGATTGCAGCGGGGGTTACGGGTAAACAATTGGAATGGTTTGAACGCGTGGTTCGGAAATACCGGCCGAAGGTTGATCATATTGTGGTCATGGGGCACACCCCCATCCTTCGCCCGGTGAGAACTTTTAGTTCATCCGGTATGTTGACTGTGAAGGGGAGAGATTCCGATTTTTGGAAGACAATGGTTCAATATGGCGTTGATCTCTATCTTTGCGGAGAAGTCCATGCCGTGACTTGCACGCAAAAAGATGGAATCCAGCAAGTAGCTCACGGAGGTTTAATCGGTCGTACCACCAAGCCGAATTACATGGTCGTCACTGTGCATGATGATAAGCTTGAGTTAAATCTCAAAGAGATTGACCTCATTAACGGTACGGGCAGACTCTGGCAAAAGGATAAAAGTAAAGGGCCCTGGGATACCATTACCATAACCAAGGAAAGGAAAAAGCGAGGTTTTACTTCAATTGGAAAGGTTACCATAAACAAGCAAGAGGATGGAAAGAGGTTTGATGCACCCACTGGTTTCTTCCTTGAAAAAGATAATCCTTAATCGTTTTTATTCTTCTTGCCGGGCGATTAAATTGAAGATGCATTTGATTTCATGATGATAAAAATAACCAACAATTGTAGTTCTGCTCAAATGAGACTGCTTCTACTCCCGCTCTTAATTTGTCTATTTTGGGTCATTGGGTGTGGGGAGACTGAAGCAGATATTTCATCCCCAAAGACTCATACCTCTGGCGAACTAACTTTCAATTATCCAAAAAACTGGAAAATTACCCAAGATTCCGTAATGCCAGGAATTCAGAATCTTTTTGTTGAGACACCAGGGGATGCACTTGTGATTTTACAGTCATACCCAAGGGGTGTTGCGGATGATCTTGCGACTTTCGCCAAGAGTTTTTCTGCGAGTGCATCTGCTGAAATGCCACTAGGGGAGGTGACTCATTCCAGATTTAGGGATATTCTTAAGGACGGAGGGGATGAACGGATTATTGAAGACTTTGAGATTAGCGTTTTGGGGGAATCTATCCCACATCAGCGTATTTTCGAATCTCAAGATGTTGCAGAGAGAAAAGTTTTCCTTATTTTTCAGGTAGCAACTGAGGACTTAACCAAGGTGGAAGATGGCTTCGACTTAATAAGTACTTCACTGTATGGGCAAAAATTGTAGAGTAAGCTGAGGAGCAGGTATTTGTCGTTTGCGATTTGGGTCAAAAACCTCCCGCGCTTAACTTTTGCTTTACGAAAAATTTGTACAATACGGATAGAACGAAATCACGCCTTTTATATTAAACAAAATTCAGTTTTATCATCGCTAGTGAAATATGAGTAAATTTAGTTCAAATGAGTTGCATTTCCATAATACCTGATTTAGTATGATAAGTATGAAATTCCAAACAATTTTACTATTACTTTCCACTTTATTGATATCTCCACAGATCATGATTGCGAATGAAGACAAAGAGGAGGCTCGTCCTGAAGTAAGATTGGCCGCGGCGAAAAAAACTCTTTTGAGTTCATCTAACATATCACTTGTCTACGTAAAAGGCTTGGTTTGTCCGTCCTGTGCCATCGGAGTTCGTAAAAATCTCTCGAAGATGAAAGGTGTGGATAAAAAAAGGTTTAAAGATGGGATTGATATGAATCCTGAAACTCAACTAGTATCAATTGCCCTCAAGGACGGTGCTAAATTGAACAGCAAAGATTTGATTGAACGAGTAGAGGATGCCGGATATGTCGCTGTTGAAGAATACAGATTACATGAAAGTCATTTGGATGCCCTTCAATTTAAGCGGGATGCCACAATTGAAGTGGTTCATCATACCCACAAATAAACACAATTATCTTGCCTAAGAGTTTTTTTTTATTGGGAAGCATTTTAGCATGCTTCATCTCTAACTTAAAGGTTAGGGCGGATGACCCAATAATGAATATGATGCCCCGCTGGTCAGGTGGGTGGGGATATCAAGTCCATTATGAATACATAAATAAGACTGATTTACTGATGGGTAGCAATAAATTATACCCTGGGTTTTCTGAAGAGATCAATGTAATGCACCTAGAGGGAGTGTATACCTGGAAAAAAGAAATTCGTATAACTGCCAAGTTGCCCTATGTGTTGGATGCAGAACGCGAAATGCCGGACGGTCTGGGTGGAAAGATTATCCAAAAAGACAGCGGATGGGGCGACCTAAACCTCGCTTTGCCCCTGAAGAAATATTTTAATTTGGATGGCAGGAGTGGCTCATCCACTTTTAAGCCCATGGTACGCATTCCTCTTGCCGAAAAAGATGAATACGATTTTTACTATAAGGAATTTGGTGTGGGACTTGGGTTTGGTCACGAGTTTGAGACCGCAAATTACTACTTTGGAATTGGGACTGCTGGGTGGATCTTTGACGGTAATCGTCCGGCTGAATTACATTCCTCGCTAGATGTCGGTTATAATTTCGAGACTAAAAGTTCCAACGGTTCAATTTTTTGGGAAACGGATTTTCATTTTGAAGATGATGAATCTAAGACCCTTTCTTCTGGGCCAGCATTTTATTTCAACCATAATGATACCATCCATTCGAGAATCGAATGGAAGCATGACTTCATCGACCATCAGGGAGTTTTAGACCATGGCAACGGCAACCATTTTAAAGTCGGGATTGGATGGGTGTTTTAGCTTTTGGTACGGTATTATTTATTTTAGGAACTTCGATTCAAACTTAGGTATATCAAATAATTTATACATGATTTAGTTGTATGTTTATCCCGGAAAATATTTGATATAAATAAATCTTAAAGCCGCCGCTTATCGAAAGTAAAGTGTCTCTTTTAATACGAATATTACCCTAATTTTACAGAATTAGTTATCTGTATATATTCAACTTGCAAGCAGATTAAAGGAAGTCTTTGATACAGAATATGCATGATAAAAGTAACTAATAATATAAGTTATGCGGATAGAACTCGATCTGACCCGGCACAGCTTAAGCGGTCTTTGTATCGCCCTTGAGTTGCGCGCCGCACGCAAGAACGTCAGCGTCTCAACCAAATTTCTCGAGTTTTGCAGAAATTACCAATTGCTCCCGACGTTTAGGCGAACGGGCTGCAACGCACTTACACGAAGACAAGCGAAGTCCCAAACCCGACGGAGACCACAATGATTCGATATTGGTGCATGATTGTCATCGCGAGTTTTGCCTTCACGGCAGTCGCGGACACTAGCTCGATGTTTCTTGACGAAACCTCCATCCGCGACCATCACCGAATGGAAGACTTCTACGGGCTGGAGGAAGGGAAGACCTACGACATGTCCTTCCGCTTCAAGAAGGAGGGCGGTAGTCATCCCAAAGGCGGACATTTGGGCGTGATGTTGCAGGTGACCTCGCAAAAGACGAAAAAGGGGAGCAAGCAATTTATTCTCAGGGACGTTGGTGCGGACGTGCCAGCTGACGGAGGTTGGCATACCGTGAGAGCTTCTTTCACTGTGGCTGCGCCGACAGGCCATACCCTTCGCAAGGGGCGCTATGGGGCGGTGCAGGCATCGCTGATCGTCTATAACAAGACGCATGGCGGCGTCGTTTCGATTTCGGATCTGGCGGGTGTGCCCAAGCATGAGACGTATGCGCACCTAGGTCGAAAGGACCCTTCGCTGCCGCAGGTGTTGCTAGTTGGCGATTCTACGATGATGCATACCTACCCGGCAATGGTAGAGACGTTCTCGGGCAAAGCCGCGATTCATTATATCCCCGTGAATTCCGGCCATTCACGTGGAGCCGTGCAGCGCATCCGGCGTTGGCTGGGCGATAAAAAGTGGGACCTGATCTACTTCAACAGCGGGATCCACGATCTGACACGTCAAGACGCGTCCGGAAAGAAGGGCAACGAGCACCCAAATCGGGTCGAGCTGTCCGAGTACGCGGCCAATTTGCAGCAGATCGTCGAGGTCTTGAAAGGGACGGGCGCTAAGGTGCTGTGGCGTAGCATTACGCCACTCGCCTCAGACGTTCCTGGCCGCATGCAAAGCGACGAACTCCGCTACAATGCGACAGCCGCTCAGGTCATGAAGAAGAATAGTGTTGCAGTGCACGACGTAAGCAACACCTATCGGCAACAGTTGACGGCGCTACTTAGTGACGGCGTCCACTTCAACAAAGACGGCAATAAGTTGCTGGCCAACGCGCTCCGGGAGGAGTTGTCACGCCGCAACTGGTAGGAAAATGCTTTTTCCCGGATGATGTGTCACGATGTCTAGTAGCCTAATCTGAAAACGAGCGCATAACAATGCGATGCACCGAAGTCACAGGATTCCGCTCCGCTCCATCCCGCGCCTCGGTGATCTTGGGTCGTTAGGCAGAAAAGAGATAGAAATAAATTATGAACAAGAAATTAATAGCACCCATACTCACAATATTAGTAGGATTAGCTTGGTTATTGAATACGCTGAATATCATACCAAGTGTAGATTGGGTTTGGTCTATCGGTTTAGCCGCCGCCGGGATTCTTAGTATAGCGGTCGGAGGCTTCAACAAGGTATCAGTCGTGACAGGTCCATTTCTTATTGTGGCCTCTGTTTTCTCAGTATTGAGGCAAACAGGACGTATTAGTGTAGATCATGAGATTCCCATTTTAGTCATAGTCTTAGGAATTCTGATGCTTATATCACAGCTTTCCAGACTTCCTGTCCCCGATTTGTTTAAAGACGAGAATCACGAATAGCCTAACCAGTCGCTGGTGGTGACACGGCTAATACGTTAACTTTTGGTAGTGTCGGGCAGCATCGATATCGAGATCGGTATGCATGAATTGACCGCAGTTCGGGTCAAGGCATTGCCGGTAAGATATTTGTTGCATGTAAAGTGCTTTTTCGTTCAGGCTGAAGTTCATGAATAGTCACATTATTTTATACCTCTTTCTTTCTTTTTTTATCGCGGACATAACTCTTGCAGATAAGAAAAATTCATCTGATTTTGAGTTCAAAATTGCTTTTGGATCATGTGGTAAGCAAACCCATCCACTTCCCATATTTCATGAAGTCATCAAACAAAATCCCAACTTATTTATTTTCTTAGGGGATAATATTTACGGTGATACTCATGATATGGATATCCTCAATAAAAAATACCAGCAATTAGGGACTAAGGAATCTTATCAGCACTTAATTCAAAACACCGAGGTGTTGGCGACCTGGGATGATCATGATTACGGTCAAAACGATGCCGGTAAGCATTATCCGCACAAAGCGGAATCCAAGGAAATCTTTTTGGAATTTTTTAAGGAACCTAAAAATTCAGAGAGGTATACACACAAGGGGATTTATCATTCAGTTTATAAGAAAGCAGGAAATAAAATCATACAGATCATTCTTCTGGATAATCGTACCTTCAGGGATAACTTGGTGCGATTTCCGAAAGGGCAAAAGATCCCAGGTCGTTTTTTTTACCGACCCGATTACCTCCCTCATACGGACGAATCCAAAGCATTTCTTGGTGAAGAACAATGGTCCTGGCTCGAAGGTGAGCTTAAGAAAAAGGCGGATTTGCGAATTATTGCGTCAGGATCCCAATTTTCTCATGAATATAATGGATATGAATCCTGGACTAATTTTCCACATGAACAGGAGCGCCTTATTCAATTAATCAAGAAAACCAAAGCGAACCATTTACTTTTTATCAGTGGAGATGTTCACTATGCTGAAGTATCCAAATTTGAGCATCCTGATTGCTATCCGATTTATGATGTCACCTCGAGTGGACTTTCCAGTACCTGGAGGTTTGCGACTCCCAATAAGAATCGAATGGAGGGCCCCATTATGGAAAACCATTTTGGATTATTGACTGTAAATTTTGAGCATGAGGATCCGTTCGTATTAGCTGAGGTATGGGATATTCGGGGTAATCAGCGCGTGGAATTTTCTATTCCGTTGAGTGAGATAAGCTTTCAGTAAGAACGGTTGCTGTTCTATAAAATATATTCATAGATGAAGAATTTTCATTGAGGATGAAAATTCAAACAGGTACTGATTAAATCCCTTTAGGGCTTTTATTATGAAAAACTTAATTCAATTACTTATTTTCCTTTGTGCCGGATGCTTTTGGACATCCGCAAAAAAATCAAAACCAAATGTTTTGTTTCTGATGTCAGACGATCTCAATACGGCATTGAGTGGATTTGGGCATCCGCAATGCAAAACACCGGAACTCGACAAGCTGGCTAGTCGGGGCATGCGCTTCGAGAATATGCATTGCCAATACCCTGTTTGTGGTGCATCGCGTGCTTCGTTGATGTCGGGACTATATCCTTACACGAATGGAACTCTGGGCAATGCGGGTACCCTGCGAGGAAATATGCCGGATGTGGTCACCATGTCACAAATGTTTAGAAAAAATGGTTACCGGGTTGGCCGAGTCAGTAAGATTTATCATATGGGCATTCCTCCTGAGATCATTGCCGGTACTGCCACGCGAGACGACCCGCACTCCTGGGATGAGGCCGTCAATATCAAGGCACCTGAACAGCACGCTCCGGGGGTGAGCACGCATTGGTCTCCCAAAGACAAGGGTTCGCAGACTTTTGAAGGAGTCGAGGCGGAGGGTGATGACTTGGTGCATGCCGACGGACTAGCAGCAGAAGCGGCGATCAAGTTTCTAAACAAGCATCATGAAAAACCTTTCTTTCTTGCGGTGGGCTTTGTTCGTCCGCATGTCCCACTGGTAGCTCCTAAAAAATATTTTAAGCTTTACGACCGCAAGGCGATGAAGGCACCGGTGGTTCCTGCGAATGACCTTGAGGATGTGCCCAAGATCATCCGGGGATACAAAGCGAATGGCGGTTATGGCGTGACTCCGGAACTCCACAAGGGGTTATTGCAGGCTTACTACGCAAGCATTTCATACATGGATGCTCAAGTTGGTAAAGTCATTCGTGCACTTGAACAGCTAGGGCACATGAAGGATACCATCATTGTCTTTAGCAGCGATCATGGCTACCTGCTTGGTGAGCATCACAAGTTTCAAAAACAGCATTTATTTGAAGAATCGACCCGTGTGCCTTTCATTCTCTCGGTTCCATGGATGAAGGATACCCACGGGAACCAGACCAAGAAGATTACCGAACTGGTTGATCTCTATCCCACGCTCGCTGAACTTGCCGGTCTGACTCCCCCAAGTGTACTTCAGGGCCAGAGTCTGGTGGCACTTCTTGATGATCCGGTCGCCAAGGCATGGAAGAAGGATATGGCTTTCACCATCAGCCGCAGTGGCGGCGAATCCATTCGCACCCACGATTGGCGTTACACCCATTGGGGTTATGGGGACAAGGGACAAGAACTGTATGACTTAAAGAAGGATCCTGGTGAGTTTACCAACCTTGCCGATGATCCCAATTATTCTGCTTCTATGAAAAAGCTGAAGAAGCAGCTCCTGTCTAAACGAATCGAAGCAGGCTACTCAGTCGAACGGTTTGGTAAAAAGAAGAAGTGAACACCCAGCACTTTACATTTTAAATTATGAAAAAATCATATCTCCTCTTCTCTCTTGTCGCCTTTCAAATCTTGGCCTTAGCTGCCAAATCCAAACCAAATGTTTTACTTGTCTCCATTGATGACTTGAATGACTGGGTCGGCTGTATGGGTGGACACCCCCAGGCTAAAACTCCAAATATCGACCGAGTGGCCAAGATGGGAACCCTGTTTAATAATGCTCATTGCCAATCCCCTGTTTGTAATCCTTCAAGGGCAAGTATGATGACTGGGCGCTACCCGCATACTAGTGGGGTGTATTTTTTAAGTCCTGATCTTGAGGAAGCCCCGGTTCTTAAAAACCTAAAAACTATGCCTGAAGTTTTCGCTGATCATGGGTATAAAACCATGGCAGCAGGAAAAATCTATCATACCCGTGATCATCGTTTTTTTCAGAGTTACAAGCCGACTGGTGGATTTGGGCCTCGCCCCAAGAAAAAGATTTCCCAACCACATGGACATCCGTTATGGGACTGGGGGATTTTCCCGGATGATGACAATTTGTTGCCTGATATGAAATGTGCCAAATGGGCAGTCGATCAATTGAGTCAGAAGCATGATAAACCCTTTTTTATGGGAGTTGGTTTTTATCGTCCGCATGTTCCCATGTTTGCCACGAAGAAATGGTTTGATATGCATCCGAAAGATAAAATTAAACTCCCCGCTGTCCGTAGTGATGATCTCAAAGACCTCAGTCAGTATGCGATTGATCTAACAAATTTAGAGCATGTTTCCCCAACTCATGAATGGGTGACCGGGGCGGGGCAGTGGGAGCATGCCGTTCAATCCTATCTTGCTTCGGTAACTTTTGCTGACCATTGCCTTGGGCTTGTGCTCGATGCCCTCGAGAAAAGTGAATACGCAGACAACACAATCATTGCCTTGTTTTCTGATCATGGGTTCCATCTCGGAGAAAAGGAACGCTGGGCGAAGCGTTCCCTCTGGGAGGACGGAACCCGGGTGCCTGTGGTTGTGGCAGCACCAGGGCATAAGGCTGCCCAAAAGACGAATCGTCCTGCTGAACTTTTGGATATTTTCCCCACCTTGCTTGAACTGGCCGGTTTGCCAAAAGATGAAACTCAGGAAGGACAGAGCCTGGTTCCTCTGATGAAAAAACCTCAGCGAGAATGGAATCATCCCGCGATTACAAGTTTTGGGCTGGGTAATTATTCGGTACGGTCTACCAACTATCGTTTTATCCAGTACTTTGACGGTTCCCGTGAGCTCTACAATCTGAGAGATGATCCTCATGAATGGAACAATCTAATCGATAATCCTAAGATGAAAAAAGTTATCCAGGAACATGCATCCTTTATTCCGCAAAAACAACATCCCATTCTTCCCGGGAAATCCACTGGGCATAAGGCTTATGCCGCAGCGAATGGAAAGCTAAATAAATAGACAATCGAATCATGGATTCTCTTTTCAGAATACATGCAACCATTGTTAGTCTTTTATTTGTTCATCTTGTTGTAAGTGCTGATACGCCAAGCATGATCTTTTTAATGACGGATGATCAGGGTTGGGGGGATGTTGGATACAATGGCCATCCCAAGATTAAGACCCCACATCTTGACGACATGGCAAGGTCTGGTCTTCGCTTCGATCGCTTCTATGCCGGTGCGTCCGTTTGCAGTCCAACTCGAGCTTCATGTATGACAGGTCGCTGCAATTGGCGTGTAAGCATCAATGATCCATCGCGGGCAGATGAGGAGCATTTACCGCAGGAAGAAATTACCTTACCTGAGGCTTTAAAGGAAAAAGGCTATGCAACCGGACACTTTGGCAAGTGGCACTTGGGTGGTTTCGATGAAAAAATGGCGAAAGGACCGGTCCATGTGATGCCGCCATGGAAAGCAGGTTTTGAAGAATGTTTTTCAACCTTCAATGTTTTAGTAACCCACGACCCCTATGCCAAAATCGGCAAGCACGGCATCGAGGGTTTGTATTGGCACAACGGGCGTAACATCCCGTTCGAGGAGGGGCAAAAGGATCCTACTCTGCGTGGTGACGACGCGGCCATCGTGATGAACAAGGCGATTCCTTTCATCCGTGAGCAGGCCGAGGCAAAGAAACCCTTCCTTGCCGTGATTTGGTTCCACAATGTGCATACCCCTCTGGGCAAGAACCCCGAACTGATGAAGCAATACGCGGACTGTTCGGTCAAGGAGCAGATCTACTACAGCAATATCACCGCGGTGGACACCCAAGTGGGAGCCTTGCGCAAGGCCCTCCGCGAGCTCGGCATAGCAGACAACACCATGGTCTGGTTCACCAGTGACAACGGCCCCAACCTGAAGGAAAAGAAGGAGGTGATTTATGCTGAAGCTCAGAATGGAAAATTTAATTATACGCCACTTGGATCCACAGGAGCCTACCGTGGTTGGAAGCGCTTTCTTTATGAGGGAGGTATTCTTATGCCGGGCATCCTCGAGTGGCCCGCCCGAATCAAGAAGCCATTCTCCACCGACCTGCCCGCGGTGACCAGTGACTATTTTCCCACCGCTCTCGCCGCAGCAGGTATTCCTCTACCGGATGATCGGGAATATGATGGCATCAATCTGTTACCCTTAATTGATGGAAAGATGAAAAAACGAAAGGGGATCGGTTTTCATTGCAGGGGGATGGATGCCTGGATTGAGAAGAAATATAAAATCATTCGCATTTCCAGTAAAAAGGAACAGAAAAATCCATGGGAACTCTACGATCTTTTGAAAGATCCTTTTGAAGAGAATAATGTAGCCAAGAAATTTCCAGGTGTGGTGGAAAGAATGAATCAGGAATTTACGGTTTGGGCGACCTCCGTACAGGCAGATGAAAAAAAGGTGTTAGAAAAATATCATTCATCCAAAACTAAAACGAAAAAATCAAAATGATGATTAAAATTTATTCAATTATTCTATGCATCTTTTTAATCCTTCGAGTAAGCGCTGAAAAAAAGCCCAATTTCCTGTTCATCATCGTGGACGACCAGTCCCCGCTCGATCTTAAAATCTATAATCCGAGGTCTATACTTGATACACCTAATATCGACCGATTGGCTGACGAAGGAATGGTCCTGGATGGTGCCTATCATATGGGAGCCTGGGTGGGAGGAGTCTGTACCCCTTCCCGTCATATGGTAATGTCGGGCCGTACGGTTTGGCATGTTCCGGATAAACCGGGTCGTATTATGAATCCTCATGTGACCGATCCCAAGAGAGTGCCTCCTGATTTGGCACAATATAGTTTACCGGCCGTTTTTAATCGTGCCGGTTATGACACCATGCGTACCTGTAAGAATGGAAACAGTTACGAGGCCGCCAACAAACTTTTCACTGTTCGTCACGACGGTACCCGTCGTGGGGGAACGGATGAAAAGGGAAGTCACTGGCATGGGGAACAGGTCATGAATTACCTGGTGGACCGGGAGAAATCCAAGGATACGGATCCCTTTCTGATTTATTATGGATTTAGTCACCCGCATGATGTGCGTGATGGAAAGCCTGAATTGCTTAAGAAATACGGTGCCGTCAACCATCTTGACCCGGTCAACCTGCCACCGGCCAACCCCAGGCAACCGCCTTTACCAGTGAACTGGTTACCTGAGCATCCCTTTGATCACGGCCACACCACGGTGCGTGACGAAGAGGGGGTGAAGGGCGTTTGGAAGAAGCGGGACGAACGTACCATACGGAATGAAATGGGACGGGAGTTTGCCTGCAGTGAGAACATTGACATCCAAATCGGACGCGTACTGAGGAAGCTGCAGGAGATGGGCGAACTGGATAATACCTATGTCATTTACACTGCAGACCATGGTATGGCGATTGGCCGTCATGGCTTGCAGGGTAAGCAGAATTTATATGAGCATACTTGGCGTATTCCATTCATCGTCAAAGGCCCGGGGATTGAGTCGGGTTCACGGGTTGACGGGAATATCTATCTGCTCGATGTACTTTCCACCCTGTGCGATCTGGCGGAAATCGAAACACCTAAAACCTCGGAGGGAAAGAGTTTCAAGCCGGTTCTAATGGGTGTGGGGAAAAAGGTTAGGGATGTCCTGTACGGAGTGTATTGTGGGGGCGGTCGAC
>Ga0206126_10001763_pt1 | contig 25261 bp, 28 predicted proteins | sample Helgoland_Spring_5_FD_148621 | JGI IMG/M metagenome (GOLD analysis project Ga0206126, IMG submission 148621) | Pelagic subsurface seawater microbial communities from Kabeltonne, Helgoland, North Sea - Helgoland_Spring_Bloom_20160412_1 | ecosystem: Environmental > Aquatic > Marine > Epipelagic ...
CGATTAAGGCAGCGCATGACCGGGACATGCCAGTCATTTGTTTAAGTAACCAATTGACCAATGATTTTTCCGCCTTGCTGCAACCTGAAGATATTGAACTACAAGTTCCCAGCAGTAGCAAAGCCAGAATTATAGAAACACAACTGCAAATAGTTAACTACCTTTCAGAACTCATAGACCAACATTTATTTGGGAGTCACCAAACACAGTGAATAAAAACAGCTATTTTGCTAGCGTCCTGACGCTATTGTTATCGATTCAAGGCTGCAGCTCATTACTGTCGGCAACAACGGATGAGCCCATCGGTAACGACAAAGATGAGAGAACAACAGGCTCATTCCTCGACGATGAAATCATTGAAACAAAGGCTCTAGTGAATATCGATAAAGCTGATCCAGATCTGGCACAAGCTCATATCGTTGTGATTAGTTATAACGGCATTGTCTTAGTCGCCGGCCAAGTTAGCACGGAAGAGCAGCGTCAACTAGCGGCACAAACCGTCGCAAAGATCCAAAATGTTCGACGTGTTCACAACGAACTCACATTGTCCGGGCTCACCTCCATACTGGCACGGTCGAACGACACATGGATTACCACAAAAGTGAAAAGTAAGTTTTTAGCCACCAGCAGTCTTGAGGGCATTCGGATAAAAGTAGCCACTGAAAATGGCGTAGTCTATCTAATGGGACTGGTGACCAAGCCGGAAGCCGATCGCGCGGCTAATATCGCCCGAAAAACGGCAGGCGTTCAAAAGGTTGTGAGAATTTTTGAGTATATTTAGACCGCGGCCCGCTCTATACCGGGCTGCCTATTTGACGATTCGGAGGCCCGGTGACTTGGTCTTGGTCTGAGGACTTTTCTTTACTAATTTAGGTCCGTTAGTTGTTGGGTCGGAGCCTTCCGGTGTCGGCGGCTTCACGTCGCCTTCATCGAGATCAAAAATCATACCCTGGCCATTTTCTCTTGCATAAATTCCCATCACCGCGGACATAGGAACATAGATGTCCATAGGCACACCGCCGAACCGACCATTAAACTGAACGTCATCATCGGCCACCAGTAAATCCATCACGGCCACCGGAGAAATATTTAAAACAATCTGCCCATCTTTGACAAACTGCCTTGGAACCTCAACGCGGTCAGCCATGGCATTGACCAATAGATAGGGCGTACAGCTATTCTCCAAGATCCATTCGTACAGACCTCTAACAATATAGGGGCGGCTGGATGTCATTATCATTACGGTGTCCTCTCGACTAACATCTAACTCTCTTACTGGTCTCAACCATTAAAAAAAAAGGAAGGAAAAAAAAGGGATGAAAAATCATCCCTTTTTTCGAAATACCAGTACTTCAGACCGATAGCAGCTCTCGCATTTCCTTTTCTTGCTCTGACAAACTCTCCTGGAACGACTCTCTGCCGAAGAGCAGATCCATATACGCTAATAGGGGTTTAGTCTGCTTTGTATTCGGCAGTTCAATACCCAGCTCAGGCAAACGCCACAAAATAGGCGCTAAACAGCAATCAACCAAAGTAAACTCATCGCTCATGAAGTAGGGTTTTTCACCAAAAATCGGCGCAATCGCCACCAAGCTTTCACGTAATTCTTTACGGTGCTTCTCTAAGGTTTTTGCGCTGGCAGTGCCGTTCGCGATAGCATCAACGGCAACACACCAGTCACGCTCTATACGATAGATATACTGGCGACTAGCACCTCTGGCCACCGGGTAGACGGGCAGTAGAGGCGGATGAGGAAAACGCTCATCGAGATATTCCATCATCACCTTAGACTCATACAGTACCAATTCGCGATCCAGCAATGTAGGCAACGTATTATATGGATTCAGATCAGTCAACTCCTCCGGAATATTGCTAGAGTCGGCTTCAATGATATCCACCGTGACGCCTTTCTCAGCTAACACTATTCGGACACGATGACTGTAATGGCTATTGCCATCAGAAAAAAAAGTCATTGACGATCGCTTAGCTACAACACCCATGTGGATCTTCCCTAGCTGAATTCAGCTTTTATAACAATAAGTTAACGAATATTTGATAAACCAATAACAGCGAGCCGCCGGTATCAGAGGCGAGTCACTATGCCATCAATGTACATCTTTCCAGTATTCGCGGTTCAACAGGTAAGCAAACACAAAGAATAAACCGATGAACAGCAGTACAAAAATACCAATACGTTTACGGTCTTCTTTAATCGGCTCGGCTACATACGCAAGAAAATTAACCAGGTCATAGATGGTCTCATCGAACTCTTCTGGACTTAACGTCCCTTCTTCAACGATGACCGCACGCCCGCAAGGGTTCAATGCAGCACCCTCATCATCGAACAATTTCTCTTCCCCTGTCAATTCGTCACGTCTAATACCGCCATTGGCAGCGAAAGCAGAGCCTGGCGCGCATTCTGCCATACCTTGCAGCTCTAGTAAGACATGCGGCATACCGACATCTTTAAAGACTCGATTATTGACACCGTAAGGTCTACTAGGGTCTGCGTAAAACGTACGCAGATAGGTATATAGCCAATCAGTACCGCGGGACCGGGCAACCAACGTCAAATCAGGTGGAGCCGCGCCAAACCACTTTTTTGAAAGGGTTTCCGGCATCGCATTTTCCATCAGGTCACCAATTCTATTGGACCCTTCTATCTCGTTCGACATCCCCTCAAACTTGAGGTGTGATTGAAATAATGCCAACGGCACTCCAATATCATTGGCGGTACGTTCATAACGAGCGTATTTCATTGAATGACAGCCCATGCAATAGTTCATATAAACTTGAGCACCTCGCTGCAACGAAGCCTGGTTAGTAGCGTCAACGTCGATACTATCGCAGACCTCCATAGTGCCGCATTCGTTTTCTGATGCACCCACGGCTTTCAATGGCAATGTTGCTAACAATAAAATTACAAACAACGTAGCGATAGAGCCCCACAAACCCATACCGCCAGTTTCGGGAGTGCGTTCGGGAACAGGCTTGGTTTTTTCAAGCGACGTCCAAACGGGCATAAAGATAAAGAAACCAAAGTAAATGACCGTGCAAATCTGCGCCAAAATGGTTCTCTCAGGCGTCGGTGCTTTAACACCTAACACACCAAGAATGATAAATGCCGATGCAAATATGACGATCGATATTTTAGTGCCCATGCCGCGGTAGCGCCAGGATTTAACTGGGCTACGATCTAGCCATGGCAGCAAGAACAAAATAGCAACAGAGCTGGCAAAAGCAATAAACCCTAGTAACTTGTCAGGAACCGCTCGCAGCACCGAATAAAACGGTGTGAAATACCAGACCGGGGCTATATGCTCTGGAGTTTTCAATGAATTTGCGATCTCAAAATTCGGCTTCTCTATAAAATACCCCCCCATCTCGGGAGCAAAGAACACGATTGCAGAGAAGGCGGCCAAAAATACGGCAATGGCCTGCAGGTCATGGACCGTGTAGTACGGGTGGAAGGCAACACCATCCAACGGTATACCCTTCTCGTCTTTATGCTTTTTAATATCGACGCCGTCGGGGTTGTTTGAACCCACTTCGTGCAGCGCCAATAAGTGCAACACAACCAAGGCTAATAATACGATCGGCAAAGCCACTACATGCAGCGCAAAGAAGCGGTTAAGCGTAACACCTGAAAGTAAGAAGTCACCTCGAATCCATTCTACAATAGCGTCACCGAAAACAGGAATCGCGCCAAACAAAGAAATAATAACCTGCGCACCCCAGTAAGACATTTGTCCCCAAGGCAAAACATAACCCACAAACGCTTCAGCCATCAGCGCGACGAATATACACATGCCGAACAGCCAAACTAGCTCGCGAGGCTTTTTATAGGACCCGTACAACAAAGCCCGAAACATGTGAAGGTAGATAACGAAGAAAAACGCAGACGCACCCGTCGAGTGCATATAGCGAATAATCCAACCGTATTCAACATCACGCATGATGTACTCTACAGAATTAAATGCCCCCTCAGCAGTTGGGGTGTAGCTCATAGTTAACCAAACGCCGGTAAGTAGCTGATTGACCAACACTAACAGCGACAAAACGCCGAAGAAGTACCAGAAATTAAAGTTTTTTGGCGCATAATAGGCGCCCATATGGGTGTTCCAAGCGCGAACAATTGGCAGACGATCGTCAACCCAGTCTCTCAATCCTACTAACATATTGATCATTAGGCTGTCTCCTGATCCACACCGATTACTATTACAACGTCGCTTTCAAACGAATAGGGCGGTACTACGAGGTTATCCGACGCAGGCACACCGCTATATACGCGACCGGACAAATCAAACATAGAGCCATGGCAAGGACAGAAAAAACCACCGACCCAATCACTACCATCGCTGGTTGGCACGGTATCCACCTCAGGCCGATACTTTGGTGCACACCCCAGGTGCGTGCAGAGTCCGACTAGCACCATGTATTCTGAATTAATAGCCCGCTCTTTACCGCTAATGTAGAGCGGCTGCTGACTGGGGTTTTCCGAATCCGGATCCTTCAGAGAACCATCAAGCTCAGCCAACTGCGCTACTGCCTCAGCCGTACGACGGACGACATACACAGGCTTGCCACGCCATTCGACGACCTTCATCTCGCCAGGCTCAAGACGGCTGATATCAAATTTAACCGGAGCGCCTGCAGCTTTCGCCTTGGCACTAGGGTTCCAAGACCCAACAAATGGTACAGCTACACCCACGACCCCAGCAGCACCCACCACAGAGGTGGCCGCTGTTAGAAAGCGTCGCCGAGTAGTATTAACGCCGTCATTACTCATGACGTAATCCCCCTACAGACTTACTATATTTAAACCAGGTCTAGCCGAAATACTGACGGAATCTTCGACTAACAGACCAGATAATTGAAAAGCTTTTGATAACTCCAAACGGTCACCCGAATGGAGCCAAATAGTAAAGAAGTTAGCCCCTGCTTACAAGAATTTACCCCTGAAAATTGAAGGGCTTCTCGAAATATGTCAAATAAGTTCAAAGACCTACCCAACGGCTAACAATACTCAAAATGCAGTCATAAAAAAACGCCCAGACTGAATCAATCGTGGACGTTTTTTGCGAGGACCCGAAGCTGAAAATTCCAACAACCGCCCTCTAATTTCGAAAACAAGCCACCAATTAACGTTTCGAGAACTGTGGCTTCTTACGCGCTTTGCGCAAACCAACTTTCTTACGCTCAACTTCACGTGAATCGCGAGTAACATAACCCTCGGCACGCAGTGGTCCACGTAAGGTTTCATCATATTCCATCAGTGCACGCGTAATACCGTGACGAATAGCGCCTGCCTGTCCAAAACTGCCGCCGCCGGCAACAGTTACGTTCAGGTCAAACTTGTCAATCATTTCAACAAGCTCAAGAGGCTGACGAACAATCATTCGCGCTACTTCACGACCAAAATACTGATCGATAGAACGCTTATTAATAGTGATTTCACCTGAACCGGACTTCAGAAATACGCGCGCTGTTGAAGTCTTGCGACGACCGGTACCGTAATATTGAGTGGCTGCCATAGATCTGTCCGTTAAATATCAAGAGTTTGTGGCTGTTGTGCAGCATGGGAATGTTCGCTGCCAGCAAATACTTTTAGCTTTTTAAGCATTGTGCGACCCAGCGGATTGTGTGGCAACATACCTTTTACTGCGGTATGCAGAACACGCTCTGGCGCTTTCTCGATTTGCTTTTCAAAACTGATTGACTTCAGGCTGCCGATATAACCTGTGTGATGATAATACATCTTGTCTTTTGCCTTGTTGCCAGTTACGACAACCTTTTCGGCATTGACCACTACGATGTAATCACCGGTATCGACATGCGGTGTATATTCTGCTTTGTGCTTGCCACGCAAGCGATGAGCGATTTCTGCTGCAAGACGACCCAAGGTTTTGCCATCGGCATCAACCAAGAACCAATCTCGTTTAACAGAATCCGCGTTTGCACTAAAGGTTTTCATCTATACCTCATCTTATGAAGGCGCTACTAGCTTAAGAGCTGGGACCCGTATTTACGAAGAGCGCGAATTCTACAGAGCTACTGTTAATTTATCAAGTGGTATCACAGGAAAAGCGCAGGTTTTTACTGATCAATCCTACACACGGACAAAGCACCGCCACATTTCGCACAGCACATACACTAAAACCCGGTGGATCTAGGGTTTATGACCCCTGGCAAGATAGTCGTGAGACTGCATTTCTAATAGTCGGCTCTGTGTCCGCTCAAATTCAAACCTAAGCTTAGTCCCGATATAAAGCAGCTCAAGAGACACTTCGGCTGACAAAACCAACTTTACATTGCGGTCATAAAATTCGTCGACCAAATTGATGAATCGGCGAGCCTGGTTTTCCGTTGTTATCGACATTTGTGGAATATTGCTGATCAGCACGGCATGAAACTCCCTTGCTAGCTCAATATAGTCATTTTGGCTTCGAGGACCGTCACACAACTCCTTAAATTCGAACCAAGCCACGTCATCGGATACGCAAAGAGCAACAATTGAACGCCCTTCAACCTCCAGCGGTTGATTGCGTCGAATATGCTCCGCATCAGGATTCAAACGGGTAAATGAGCGCTCCAAACTTTTGTCTGCATCACTATCCAGAGGATAGTGATATAACTCGGCCTGCTCCAGGGCTCTCAGGCGATAATCGGTACCGCCATCGACATTAACAACCTCTGTATGCTGATTAATTAACGCAATAGCCGGCAGAAAGCGACTTCTCTGCAAACCGTCTCGATAGAGCCCATCAGGAACAATATTCGATGTTGCTACCAGCGTAACTCCGCGCTCAAACAACTGCTCAAACAAACCCCCAAGAATCATCGCATCCGTAATATCGGAAACAAAAAACTCATCGAAACAGATAACCCGGGTTTCGCTAGCCAGTTTTTCAGCAATCAGATTCAGCGGGTTTTTCTTTCCCCCTAGGGCTTTTAGCTCCTTGTGGACGCGCTGCATGAAGCGATGAAAATGAACCCTCATTTTCTGTTCAAACGGTAACGAGTCGTAGAATGCATCCATTAAATAGGTTTTGCCTCGTCCAACACCACCCCAGAAATACAAGCCTTTGATTGGCTGAGCGGGCACCGGAGCCTTGAAACCGGATAACAAACGACTGAACACCCCCCGTGTTGGCTTATCATTGAGACTTGCCATCAGGCGTTCATACAGATCCTGTAAATGTTCGACAGCCCGCGCCTGGGAGGCGTCGTGAGAGAAGTCGAGTTGCTGCAAGTCTGACTGATATCGCTCTGAAGGAGTCATATCGATTTTTCATTAATCCTATTGATTGAAAAGCCGCAACTCTACCGACATATATCGGTCATGGCAATTGACGACAAAACATCATTACAAATACTTTCCGGGACTAACCCGGTATACAATGACGTCGACACTTTCTTTAAAAGGACTTACCCGTGTACCCACTAGAATTCGTTATACCTGTTGCCGTTGGTGCGGCTGTTGTCGGAGTAATTATTGGTTATTTAGCGTCTAAAAAAATGGGAGCCTCCCTTAAGGCACAAGCCCTGCTGCAGCAACAAATAGAAGAACTTCAGAAACAACAGCAAAATTATCGAAGTGAAGTGAGTGATCACTTTGTCGAGACGGCGCAACTGTTTAATCAACTGACCAACAGTTATCGCGATGTCCACAATCACCTCGCAGAGGGTGCTCAAAAATTAGCAGGGGAGTCTGCCACCAATACCCTAGCAGCGCTGTCTGACGAAAGCCGGTCAATGCTGACCGCCGAAAATGATATAACTCCTCACAATAATGACACCATCGAAATCGACAACCTCAGCGCCAATAGCGAGGACGATGAGCTCGAAAAAAAGTCACAACAAGCAGAAACAGAAGTCATTATCGGCAGAGAAAATGGCTCACAGTCCTATTCTCCCGGCAGTTATCCCGCAGATACTGACACGCGTCAATGAAAATCCGGTCTCGTAGTGATCGCGATCAGGCTGGATTATCAATGTCGATAAAGGCGTACTCTAGATTGAATTGTTTAGCCAGATACTCACCCACACCCTGCACTCCATATCGCTCGGTGGCATGATGCCCCGCTGCGATATAATGCACGCCCAACTCCCTGGCACTATGCACGGTGGGCTCTGATATTTCTCCTGAAAGATAAGCATCTGCCCCAGCCATCGCCGCCTGCTCAATATAACCCTGCGCTGAACCGGTGCACCAAGCAATCGTGTGAATCAGATGATCACCGCCCTCAACAACTTGCGGCTCTCTGCCCAGAGCCTCAGCAACTACCAGCCCAAATCGCTCAGCAGAGAGCGGCTTATTCAATCGCCCAATATTACCGACAGAATAGGGATTTCCGGGTTCCAGTCCGCCCGTGATTTCTATGTTGAGCTGGTCTGCCAGCAGCGCATTATTGCCCAATGTTGGATGGGCATCGAGAGGAAGGTGGTAGGCAATCAGATTTACGCCATTTTCAATGAGCTTTCTCAAACGCCGATACTTCATGCCGACAACGGTTGGATCTTCACCTTTCCAGAAAAATCCATGATGGACTAGTATGGCGTCAGCTCCCTCTTCCACCGCCCTATCAATAAAAGCCTGACAGGCCGTTACGCCGGCTATTAACTTGGAAATTGACTGGACGCCCTCAACCTGCAAACCATTTGGGCAATAGTCGCTAAACATTTCGGGCTTTAACAATTCGTTGGCAGTGGCTATTAATACACTTCTATCAACAGGCATACAATGTACCGATATTGAACTTCAGAGCACGCATCTTATTTCCCCTGCGGAAGTTTAACAAGCGTCAACGCCGAGGAAACAACAGCCAGCAGATGCCGCGGGAACGTGACCCTTTATAGATCATCATGTAAACTGCAAGCCAAACAACGCCAACGGCGCTTTTAATCATCGCGCCATTATTTCAGTAAACATTGAAAAAGCGGCAAGATCACCCAGGGTCGCGATGACAATAGCTGGCTGAGAAGAACATAAAATGATTCGTCTTTACCCATTAGTTCTATTTTTGCGCTGGCCGGTTGTTGTTGGCCTACTGACCGCCATCATCGTTCTCGATTTTTTCCCGGACCTAGTTACCCGGCAGCCCAGCATCAAACCGTCGTCTTTTGCGACGCCATTACCCGTAAGCAGCCCCCACTCTTACTCAGCCGCGGTGAAACGTGCAGCCCCTGCAGTTGTCAACATATACACCAGCAAAATCGTCAAGCAAAAGCGACCATCGCCGCTACAGAAATATTTTTTGAATAGAAACAGTCCACAACAAAAACAACAAGACCGGGTCCAGCGCAGTCTGGGGTCGGGGATTATCATCAACCCGGACGGCTATATTCTGACCAACAATCATGTCATAAAAGATGCCATTGAAATTCGCGTTCAATTGCAAGATGGACGGGAAGCATTGGCGTCGGTGGTCGGAACCGACCCGGAAACCGACCTCGCTGCACTTAAAATCAATCTGGATAAACTTGAGAACATCCCCATTGGCGATCCATCACAAGCAATGGTCGGTGATGTCGTTTTAGCAATAGGCAATCCCTATGGATTTGGACACACTGTTACCCAGGGAATTATCAGCGCAACTGGTCGCTACGGACTCCGTCTGACGGCCTATGAAGGCTATATCCAGACTGATGCAGCAATTAATCCTGGCAACTCCGGAGGCGCCCTAGTTGATGCCCAAGGGAATCTACTTGGCATCAATACCGTCATCCAAACCAGCTCCGGCGGCTCGCAAGGTATCGGCTTGGCAATACCCTCAGACTTGGCACTGCGTATCATGTCAGACCTCATTCAATACGGTAAGGCCATTCGGGGCTGGCTAGGGGTTGAAGTCCCCGAGTCCATTCCTGCGGAGATTGCCGAGCAATACAGCCTTGCGCCTAACACAGGTATTATTATCACCAGTCTATATCCTGGTGGTCCAGCAGAGGCCAGCGGGTTATTACTGGGTGATATTATCACCAGTATAAATGGTCAGGCCGTCAACAATGGGCAGGTGGCCATGAACTTTATCGCTGCCACCAGACCTAGTGAAACCGTGGCCTTTGAGGCACTGAGAGAAGGAAATAGAATCAATATCAGCGTTATGATGGGAAGCCGGCCGCAGCCGACAACCAAACCCTGATTACCAGTGACGGCTTAGTCTTTAATTATTCTAAACTCTGCTGACTGCGCATGCGCGGTTAGAGACTCACTTCTCGCCAATATAGAAGCCGTCTTACCGAGCACCGAGGCACCTTCTTCAGAGCAGTGAATAATCGAACTGCGCTTCTGAAAATCGTAGACACCTAGAGGCGACGAAAACCTAACCGTCCCCGACGTCGGCAAAACGTGATTCGGTCCAGCACAATAATCCCCGAGAGCTTCAGAGGTATGGCGCCCCATAAAAATCGCCCCCGCGTGTTTAATCGAAGACAATAATGCCTGTGGGTCTGCTACCGACAATTCTAAGTGCTCGGGCGCAATTCGATTACACACTTCCATGGCCTCGGCCATGTCGTCTACTTTAATTAATGCTCCGCGGCGACTTAGGGATTCGGCAATAATAGATGCCCGCTCCATTGTTGGTAACAGTTTTTGGATACTCTCCTCTACCCGATCAATGAATTTGGCATCAGGACAGACCAAAATAGACTGAGCATTTTCGTCGTGCTCTGCCTGTGAAAACAAGTCCATTGCAATCCAGTCAGGGTCTGTTTGACCATCACATATCACCAGAATTTCGGATGGACCTGCAATCATATCCAAACCGACTTGGCCAAAAACCTGACGCTTGGCCGTTGCTACAAATATATTGCCAGGGCCCACGATTTTATCAACTTTAGGAATACTTTCGGTACCATAAGCCAATGCCGCAATAGCCTGTGCTCCACCGACGGTAAATACGCGATCAACACCTGCAATAGCTGCTGCCGCTATCACCACATCCGCCAGCACTCCAGCGGGGGTCGGAGTGACCATAATGATTTCTTCGACACCCGCTACCTTGGCAGGAATAACATCCATCAACACCGTTGACGGATAGGCGGCCTTACCACCGGGAACATACACGCCAACTTTCTCTAAAGCCGTTATTTGCTGCCCCAGAACGGTGCCATCAGTCTCAGTGTAAGACCAGGATTCCTGCCTCTGATGCTGATGGTATTTGCGAATCCTGTTTGCAGCAAGCTCCAACGCCTGACGCTGCTCAGCCGTTATCGCTGCCAAAGATTGAGCAATCTTTGCCTGAGATAACTCCAACTCAGTAATAGAGCCAGCCTGCATATTGTCAAACCGGTTATTATAACGAAGTAACGCCTGATCACCTTCTGCCTTAACTGCCGAGATAATTTCTTCCACTGCAGCAACCACTGAGAGATCAGAAACTGCATCCCAACTCAACAGTGCTGTTAACTGTGAATCAAAATCGATTTGTTGAGTGTCTAGCCTCGCAACAGCGAATGACTTACTCATGCCTTTCAGCCCCCTTAACCGCATCTGTTAACTGGTCAATAATTTGCTGAATTCGCTGGTACTTTCGTTTCATTGCAGCACGATTTACCACCAGTCTAGAGCTGACGTTAGCGATCAAGTCCCGCGGCTCCATGCCATTCGCTTTTAGCGTGTTACCGGTATCAACAATATCAACAATTAAATCAGCCAAATCCATCAACGGGGCTAATTCCATCGCCCCATACAGCTTAATGATATCCCCTTGAATGCCTTTTTCCGCGCAATAATGCTTGGCAATATTAGTAAACTTGGTGGCAATACGCACCCGCCCTTGCGGTAAACTTTTACCGACTAAACCGGCAGTCATTAAGCGGCACTTTGAAATATTAAGATCTAATGGCTCATATAAGTCAGCGCCATCGGCCTCGAGTAACATATCTTTTCCAGACACGCCAATATCTGCCGCGCCATGCTGCACATACGTAGGCACATCCGATCCCCTGATCACTATCAATTTGATATCAGGCTGATTAGTATCAAAAATTAATTTTCGACTTTGACTGATATCCTCAGTAGGCTCAATTCCCGCTGCAGCGAACAGAGGAAGAGTTTCTTTCAGGATACGACCTTTTGTTAACGCAATAACTACTTGTTGATCCATGATATGACGATCTGCTAGTAGCCGGTAAAACAACCGGCCTATTTAATGTTAGATTTAAATATCAGAGTAAAAACGACAGACAGCCGCGCCAATTAATTCGGCAGCCGGCGGATGTTAGCACCGAGCATCTGTAGTTTTTCTTCTATACACTCATAACCGCGATCGATGTGATATATCCGGTCAACGATAGTGTCCCCTTCGGCCACCAAACCAGCAATGACCAAGCTAGCGGAAGCTCGAAGGTCAGAAGCCATAACAGGTGCTGATTGCAATTGCTCTGTCCCTACTATGATTGCCGTATTGCCCTCAATCACAATATTTGCTCCCATCCGGTTCATCTCTTGGGTTTGATTAAGGCGATTTTCGAAAACCGTCTCTGTCACTGATGAGGTCCCATCTGCGATGGCATTCATAGCGGTAAATTGCGCCTGCATGTCCGTAGGAAACGCCGGATAGGGTGCCGTTTTTATACTGACCGCTTTCGGGCGCTCTCCTTTCATGTCCAGTTCGATCCAATCATCACCCAGTGTAATGATGGCACCCGCCTCTTCCAGCTTTACGAGTACGGCTTCCAAAATGTCATGACGAGTGTCCTTCAGTTTTACATGACCGCCAGTTGCAGCCGCCGCCACCAAGTAGGTTCCAGTTTCAATTCTGTCCGGCATGACGGAATAATCACAGCCATGCAAACTGACCACACCGTCGATAGTGATCGTCTGGGTACCATGGCCACTAACTTTGGCTCCCATGGCGTTTAAGCATTCAGCCAAATCAACAATTTCGGGCTCCCTCGCGGCATTTTCAATAACGGTCCTTCCGTCTGCGAGTACGGCAGCCATCATGATATTCTCAGTTCCGCCGACGGTCACCATTTCCATGAGAATGTTCGCACCTTTCAAGCGGCCATCCACTGTCGCCCGAATATACCCTTCGTCAACAACAATTGTCGCCCCCAATGCTTCCAGGCCTCGCAAATGCAAATCGACAGGGCGACTACCAATCGCACACCCGCCAGGAAAAGAGACATTAGCCTCTCCAAAATGAGCCAACATAGGACCTAGCACAAGAATCGACGCCCGCATGGTCTTGACCAACTCATAAGGGGCGGTTAACTCTTCGATAGTGTTTGCTCGAATTTCTACGCCAAGCTGTTCATCAATGATGACATCCACACCCATGCATCGCAGCAGAGCAATCATTGTGGTGACGTCGTGAAGATGTGGCAAATTACGAATGGTGACTGCCTCATCGCTCAGCAGCGTAGCCGCCAGAATAGGCAGCGCCGAGTTCTTTGAACCCGAAATCCGAATCTCGCCGTTTAGCTGCGTGCCACCACTAATTAGTAACTTATCCATTCAATCAATACCCGTTTGTATTCCTGCTAATTTCTATCACTGACGCCGATCACACCTAAATACTCTACCTGTAACAGAACTAAGACGGTTGGTGCACAACTGTCTTCGCCGACTATCTCTGTTGCCATTCTGTCCGCGTATAGGTTTTCATGTTTACGGCGTGAATACTGCCATCGGCAATTAACGGATTTAGCCCAGCATAAACAAGCTGCTGCTTTTTAACGGCGTTAAGCCCCTCAAACACATCACCGACGACGGTCACATCGATGTGACTGCCTTCGCCCGCAACCTCAATATCACAGTCTGGCAGCTGCAGCTGCAGGATTTTTTTCACTTGATCTGGTTGCATAATAACCCTCAACAGCCCGCTGGCTATACTCCAGCGGAGAATCGTTAAAAAAGCTTACAATTGTACGTAATACGAAAAATAATAGCGAGTTTGGCTGTCCACAGATCCGCAGCAGCCGAGACGATTAACTACTTTTCGCGCTTCCGGTAGGATCAACGGACCAGTTGTCGATGACCTTATCAATATCACCATCATACAAACGCACAGCTGAATTGAACTGCCCTCGGTATACGATACCCAGATTAATGGCCTCAATAGTGACATTACGCAATTTCCATTCACCCGCCCGATTTGGACGCAATTTATACTGGATTACAAAAGGCTTTTCGGCTTCACCAAATATGTGCTGGGTAACAGTAACGCTATCCGTGCCACTAAGGTCTTTGCTTTCGATCGGGGGTAAAACGTCAATTCTATTGCCGTTAAATGCCAGCAACCCCTTCGCGTAAGTCTGCACCAAGCCGTTACGGAACGTTGCACTAAAGCGTCTCATACGTTCTTTAAAGGCTGATTTTTCTTCATCGGTTTCCAACGACACATACATTTTTTTACTAGCATATTGGCCCATTACCCCCCGCGAGAAACCATCAAAATCGATGACATCCTCCAGCACCGACTCAATTTCACTGTAAAAACGCTGCGGGTCCGTCGCGTAATAACCCTTAGCCGAGGTAATAACCTCCATTACCTGCTGGGTTGTTTTTTCAACAACCTCATGTGGGCCCGGCGAAACCAATGGCATCGACGCTGTTGATTCAGCTGCCACAGTCCCCGCAAACAACGCGGTGCACATTAACGCCAAGCTCAGGCGAAGACTTACTCGTTGAAATATTTTCATAACATCTGTCCTAGAAAAATGCCCTGACAAGTCAGTTGTGGCAGGTTTTACGAATTGATAAGACACCCCAGCTCACGTTGCTGGTTAATTCCTACTAGTGTAAGCCGAAAAAAATCCCAAGAATACGGCTAAATGCATAAAAAAAACTTCTACCACAATACTCTTTGAATCAAACACCTATATAATGCCGCCACATTGATCAATGCCGACCCAACAGGTAAACAACTGAAATTAAGACGAAAACAATAAATTTATTGTTTATTCTTGATTCTCGTTAATTTTTTGTTAAAAAATCACCGATAAACCTTATGACATTAGCTATTATCGCCATTATTATCGGCTTCGCAGGACTTATCTGGAGTGCCGACCGTTTTGTATCAGGTGCCGCCGGCATTGCCCGTAATCTGGGAATGGCACCCATTATGATAGGCCTGACCATCGTCGCACTGGGTACCTCTGCCCCAGAAATCGTCGTCGCCATTGAGGCTTCACTACTGAATCATAGCCAGCTAGCAGTCGGCAATGCTATTGGCTCAAACCTTGCCAACATCGGCTTGGTACTAGGAATAACCGCACTGGTTTCACCGATCCCTATCTCCTCCTCCATTATTGTCAGGGAACTACCCCTGTTACTTTTTGCCACTATGGGCGCACTATTATTCCTATCGGATAATTATCTAGGTGTCATTGACGGTATTGTATTTTTACTAACGCTAAGTGGTATTTTGTACTACCTGATCAATAATAAGTCCCATCAACCCAATGTTGAGGAAGAAGCTGATGTCGACCTCATACCTGACATACCCATGGTTAAAGGGTGGCTATTATTTTTTCTTGGCTTGACTGCTTTGATAATCAGCGCTCGAATTCTGGTATGGGGCGCTAAGGATATAGCCCTAGCAATGGGCGTCAGTGACCTTGTTGTTGGCCTTACCGTAGTCGCTGTGGGCACCAGTTTACCTGAACTAGCGGCTACAGTAGCCAGCGCAATCAAAGGCCATCACGACATCGCGCTGGGAAATATTATCGGCTCCAACCTGTTTAATCTGTTGGCGGTTATGGCGATGCCCGCGTTAATTAACCCATCCGCACTTGAGCCGGAAGTCTTCTCAAGAGATTATCTATCAATGGCTGCCATCACCTTGTTTTTGGCGTCGATACTCTACTTTCATCGTCTGCGGGCGGGCGCAGGCAAGAGTATTGATGACTTAACTGCATCCCGTAAAATGGGTCGCATTGGCAGGATCGAAGGTGCTTTACTTTTACTGGGTTACGTCGCTTACTACTACATACTGTTTCCGTAAGTATTTTATAGTAGAGCAATAAATTGAGATGCCAATGTCTAAACTTAGCTTAAAAGACTCTGCTTTACGCACCATCACGATGGAGCGGGACGCCATAACCGAGCTTCTGGACAGAATTGATGCAAATTTTGAGCACGCTTGTGAGCTGATACTTGCTTGCAGCGGCCGAGTGGTTGTCACCGGTATGGGGAAGTCCGGTCATATCGGCACAAAAATAGCGGCAACACTGGCCAGTACCGGGACGCCAGCGATGTTCGTCCACCCAGGGGAAGCCAGTCACGGCGACTTGGGTATGATAACGCCTGATGACGTTGTCATCGCACTATCCAACTCTGGCAACACGACCGAAGTGCTGACAATATTGCCCCTGCTAAAGCGAATGGGCACACCGTTGATCAGTATGACCGGCAACCCGGCATCAACACTCTCCTCAGCAGCTGATGCTAATATTGATGTCACCGTCTCACAGGAAGCATGCTCACTGGATCTTGCACCAACATCTAGCACAACTGCCACGCTGGTCATGGGGGACGCACTAGCGATCTCACTCATGGAAGCCAAAGGGTTCAGTGCTGAAGACTTTGCTTTTTCGCATCCCGGCGGCGCTCTGGGAAGGAGGCTACTGCTTAAAGTCGAAGACGTAATGCACTCTGGGCCATTATTACCCGTTGTTTTCGTCGGAACAAAGCTCAGTGAAGCCTTAATGGAAATCACTCGTAAAGGCCTAGGTATGACAACGATCGTTGATAACAACAATACCCTAGTCGGCGTTTTTACCGACGGCGATCTTCGCAGAGCACTTGACCAGAATATCGACATTCATCAAACGGCTATTTCTGACATAATGACTCGAGACTGTAAAACCGTAAATGCTGACATGTTGGCAGCGGAAGCCTTAGGCATCATGGATCACGGTAAAATTAGCGCACTGGCTGTTGTCGACGAGGCAAACAAACCTGTCGGCGCAGTGCACCTGCATGACTTACTCAATGCCGGCGTTGCTTAAGTCACCACAAACGTTCCGACCACAGTGTATCGGCAATTAATAGAATCGGCGCAATGAAACTTTTAAGCTCCCTGAATATCAATAGACTAGCTATTGCCGCCGGCGTGGTTGTCGTGTTGCTGTATCTACTTGCATACTCGGGCTCCGACATGCAGCAAAAAAGCGTCAATAATGCCGCACTTATTAATCAACCAGATTTTTATCTCGTGAACAATGTAAGTACTCAATTTGACGAACAAGGTATGCTCGAATTGTTAGCCAGCAACCAGCGCACGCTGCATAACCCAGCTAACCGCAGCATTGATATCATCAACCCGGTTTTCCAGTTTTATAGCGGCGGCGAATACCAGTGGCGTGTCAGCGCAAAGACTGGGGTATTGTTTCAAAAGAGCGACCGAGTAGAACTCATGAAGGAGGTTATTGTCCTAAGCAGCGACCGATCAACATCACTAAAAACTCCGGCACTGACGCTATTTCCGAACAAAAAGCAGGCACAAACTGATCAACCAATAACCCTCGTTAATATTAACGGAGTCACTCGGGCAATCGGTATGAAGACCGATCTGGAAACAAAAGACATTGAATTACTTAATCGTGTTAGAGGTCAATATGAACCAATGGTATCAACTAGTCATGTCGATTAAAGAAGGATCGCGGTTACTCATCTTTTCATTACTGGTTTCGAGTCATGTCGCAGCATTACCTGACGACAACGAAAAACCGATCAATATTCAATCTGACAGCGCCAGTCTAAAAACTCTGGCCAATGGTAAAACCACTGAATATTTTGGCAATGTCCAAATGACCCAGGGGTCCCTAAAGATCACGGGGGAACACATTACTATCTACAGTAACAATCGCGAAATCACGTCCATTACCGCCACAGGAACACCCGCCATCTTTGAACAACAGCCCGATAGTGAAAGCTCCCCCATCGAAGCTCAAGCTGAAACTTTAGATTACCAGCTAAAAGACGAAGTCGTCGTTTTACTCATTAATGCCTGCGTCAAACAAAATGGCTCTGTCGTTACCGGCGGGCGCATCGAATACGGTATCGCCTCGGAAAAAATTAAAGCCTCTCGCGGCGATACGAATTCTTCTCGAGTGAATATGATACTACCTCCTGAGGGAGACGGTGGCGCGTCTTGCAATAAAATCAAAAACGGTTTGGAGCAAGGTTAATCATGTCAATATTGACGGTTAAACACTTAGCCAAATCCTACAAAGGACGCCCTGTTGTTAACGATGTTTCGCTGGAAATACATAGCGGCCAAATCGTCGGGCTACTGGGTCCGAACGGTGCCGGAAAGACTACCTGTTTTTATATGATTGTCGGCATTGTGACCGCGGATAAGGGCCAAATTCAACTCGACGGTGTCGATTTGACCGGTCTATCCATGCATGCGCGGGCTCGTCAGGGTATTGGCTATCTGCCACAGGAAGCATCAATCTTTCGGAAGCTATCCGTCGCCAATAATATTATGGCAATTCTGGAAACCCGCAAAGAACTAAATCGACAGCAGCGAGCAGAAAAACTCGAAGGCTTATTGCAAGAGTTTCATATCACGCACATTCGCGATAGCTTAGGAATGACTCTGTCTGGCGGTGAGCGTCGTCGAGTAGAAATCGCCAGAGCGCTAGCCACAGAACCCGCGTTTATTCTACTTGACGAACCATTTGCCGGTGTTGATCCCATATCAGTTGGTGATATAAAACAAATCATCAACCATCTTAAATCACTGGGAATTGGTGTACTGATAACTGATCACAACGTTAGAGAAACGCTCGATATTTGCGAGAAAGCCTATATTGTCGGCGAAGGACGTATTATTTCGGAAGGTGATGCGAATACTGTCCTAAACAATAAACAGGTCAGGGATACCTACCTAGGACACCACTTCGAACTGTAGGAATCACGCGTACTGACACCACTTCCCGCATCGAATCGTGAACATGTCGCAAAACCGGTATAATGATTGCATGAACTAACATCCATGACTAAACTGTCATCACGCGTATCCCATTCCCAAATCCATCAGGGATGCCAATGAGCATATGAACTAAATCATGAAACAATCGTTACAGCTAAAAATCGGCCAGCATCTGACGATGACGCCACAGCTCCAACAGGCGATCAAATTATTACAGCTCTCTACTTTAGACCTCCAGCAGGAAATACAGCAAGTCCTAGAAAGTAACCCTATGCTCGACGAAGGTGAGGGAATCGAACCAGAATCGAGCAGTAATTCTGATGCCCCCAAAACTGAGCAAGTGGACTTCAGTGATAACAATGACGGCGGGAAAGAATCGAACAGCACCCCCGAGACGGAAGGCCCCACCGCAGATAGCGACTGGCAGGAGACGATACCTGATGAGCTACCTGTTGATACACAGTGGGATGATGTTTATCAAGCTACCGCTCCACCCTCTTCACAGGCTTCCTCCGATAGCGGTGACTTCGACTTCGACTCTCGTAATGGCAGTATTGATTCACTACAGGACCACTTGATGTGGCAACTGAATCTCACCCGTATGTCTGATCTTGACCGGACTATTGGTATGGCTATTATCGATGCTACCGACAGCAATGGCAGATTAACCCAAACGGCTGAAGAGTTGCACGCAAGTTTCGAACGACACAACCCAGATATCGAACTAGACGAGGTTTACGCTGTATTACATAGAATTCAACAGTTTGACCCCCCCGGTGTCGCCGCTGTAGATTTGCAAGAATGCATGCTCATTCAACTCAATCAACTGGCAGCAGAAACACCATGGCTGGAAAAAGCTAAAATGATCACTGAGCACCACCTAGACTTACTAGGTAGCCGTGATTTCCCTCAGTTAATGCGCCGAAGCAAACTGAAAGAACCTCAGCTGCAAGCAGTATTGGCTCTCATTCAAAGCCTAAATCCTAACCCCGGCGAAGCGATTGCCTCAGATACTACTGAATACATTGTGCCTGATGTCTATGTAAAAAAAATCAAGGGACGGTGGAGTGTAGAGCTCAATCCCGACATAGCGCCCAAGTTACGCATCAACACCGAGTATGCTTCGCTGGTGAAGCGTGCTGATACTAGCGATGAGAACACCTTTCTGCGAGACAACTTGCAGGAAGCTCGCTGGTTTTTGAAAAGCCTTCAAAGCCGCAACGAAACTCTGATGAAAGTAGCTACTAAAATCGTAGAATATCAACGAGGATTTCTCGAATATGGCGATGAGGCAATGAAACCACTCGTTTTACATGACATTGCCGAAGTCGTTGAAATGCATGAATCAACTATTTCCCGGGTTACTACCCAAAAATATATGCATACTCCTCGTGGTATCTTCGAGTTAAAGTATTTCTTCTCCAGCCACGTTAGCACGGACTCTGGCGGCGAATGCTCTTCAACGGCGATTCGAGCATTGATAAAAAAACTGGTTGTTGCAGAAAACCCCCGCAAGCCTTTGAGCGACAGTAAAATCACGGTCATTCTCGCAGAGCAAGGCATCAAAGTAGCCCGGCGTACGATTGCAAAATACCGAGAGCTATTAATGATACCACCGTCAAATGAGCGAAAAAGACTTGTTTGAACAAAGTTTAACCATTAGCAACTGCTCACGTCACTGCAAGTGACCAGTAATTCTACTAAAAGCTAAATCTACCAACAATTTCACCCGTTTAACCATGAATTAGACTCGACAAAATGGTGCTGAAAGGAGTACCTTATTCATTACAAACACAAGGAGCAGCTTATGCAAATTAATGTAAGTGGACACCACCTGGAAATAACTTCCGCACTCCGTGATTACGTCAATACTAAACTCTCCAAACTTCCGCGACACTTTGATAACATCACCAACACACATGTCACACTGACACTAGAAAAAAACATACAGAAGGCTGAAGCCACTGTTCATGTAGCAGGAGCTGATCTATTTGCTGCCTGTGAAGCAGACGATATGTATGCTGCAATTGATCAACTGACTGACAAACTAGACAGGCAACTGATCAAACATAAAGAGAAAAGTGTTGGCCGCAGCCAGGGGGCAGCCTCGCGCTAGTAGCGTCCCACACATCATTACTATTTACACTTAACCGTATACTGTGAAGCAGTCGCGGCAATTATACTGGGAATCATGAAACTACATTCCATTCTTAGCCCCGGCCGCACTCATAACAGTGTACCGGGCACCAGTAAAAAGCGTTCTCTCGAAAAAGTTGCCCAATTTATTTGCGCAGACAACCCTACTCTTGATCCCAACCAGATTTTCGATCGTTTAATTGCCCGTGAGCGGCTAGGTAGTACCGGACTTGGGCAGGGAATTGCAATACCTCACTGCCGTCTAAAAAGCTGTCAGGAAATTACCGGATGCCTTGTCAAACTCGAAAAGGCCATCGACTTCGATGCGATCGATGGGGAACCCGTTGATCTATTATTTGTTTTGCTAGTGCCCGACAAGGCGCATGATGAACATTTAACGGTACTGGCGCGGTTAGCGGAACTATTCAGCGACCACAACTTTTGCGATCAGTTACGACACGCAAAAAATGACGATGAACTTTATACCACTGCGTCAGCTTACTAATGTATCGTCTTCAGTTAACCGATCGATTGACGCAAACCAATACTGGCAATCCTATCTCGCACTGACATCGTTCAACAAATTAATCATTGCCAAGGGGAAGCCCTATTGGTAGTTTTAACAACCATTTACCTATGGCTGACGCCGCCAAAAGGCACCGCAAATGAAGCTAGTCGTTATTAGCGGACGATCTGGGTCCGGAAAAAGTACCGCCCTGAATCTAATGGAAGACGAGGGTTACTATTGCATTGATAACCTGCCCGTTGCTCTGATACCAAAAGTAGTTCGTCATCTGCAAGATAGTAGTGCTGCCGAACATGACCTGGTCGCTATTTGTGTCGATGCCAGAAATGCCAATAAGGACCTGGCCAATTTTGCCGAGTTACTTCAAAATAAACCGTTAGATCTTGATATCGATATTCTGTTTCTGGACGCCGACAGTGAACGCCTGATAAAACGGTTTAGTGAAACCAGAAGAAGGCACCCATTAAGTGATAGGCATACCGCCTTAACAGAAGCCATCATTCGTGAACGAAAAATACTCGAACCTATTGCCGACATTGCTACACTGACCATCGATACTAGCAGCTTGAGCTTGCACGAATTACGCACGATGATTAAATCTCGACTGGTCAAAAAACAAGGGGCCGGTATCTCTATTTTGTTCCAATCCTTCGGTTTCAAGCAAGGCATTCCCGTCGACGCAGACATTGTCTATGACATTCGGATCCTGCCAAACCCGCACTGGGATGCCAGCCTCAGGGCATTGACTGGGCAGGACCAACCTGTTGTCGATTTTCTTGATGACCAACATGAAGTTGAGGAGATGTTCGTCGATATACACTCTTATCTGGAAAAATGGTTACCTCTGTTCGAGCACAACAATCGTAGTTACATCACTATAGGGATTGGTTGCACCGGCGGGCAGCATCGATCAGTATACATGGCAGAAAGACTCGCCAAATATTTTGATGGCCTCTATCAGAATGTGCAGGTACGCCACAGAGAATTACCCAACCTTTAAGGTTGATCACAGTGAAAATTGATTGACTATGATTAAGACCAGAATAACTATCATTAATAAGCTTGGCCTGCACGCAAGAGCTGCGTCAAAATTTGTCACCACTGCCGCCTCCTTTGGTTGTAGTATTAAAGCCGGGAAAGACGGAAACATGGTCGATGGCAAAAGTATTATGTCGGTGATGATGTTAGCAGCCAGCAGAGGTACAGACCTAGACCTGGAATTTGACGGCAATGATGAACAACAGGCGATGGATGCAGTCACCAGCCTAATCAACAATCGATTTGATGAAGGGGAATAGCACACACACGTTTTAGACACAGACACTCACGACAAAGCAAGATCAAAGAAACCCATGGCACCTACTCTTCTTTAGTTGTTGGATCGACAACTTTTATGGATACTTGACGCCGATCACCCCAGCCTACTTTTTGGCGGAGCAATAATGCCGACATCAGCAGATTTCATTCAAACCCAGGGCCACTTGGACCAGTTGAATCAAGCGCTTGATAGCGGCGCGCTGGTTCAGGTCCGTCGTTTGCTTGACAGTCTTCCCGCGGCTGATGTGGCCCATGTTCTCGAATCATCGCCTCCCAAAGCCCGTGCGGTGTTATGGCGGCTCATAGAAATTGACCGGGAGAGAGAGGTACTGCCCTTTCTCAGCGACGAAATCCGAAGTCAATTCTTACGCCAAATGGATACCGAAGAAGTCGCCTCTATTACTGAAGGACTGGAAGCGGACGATATTGCTGACATCCTGCAGCAGCTTCCGGATCGAGTGATACGAGAAGTTTTGGAACTGATGGATCTGCAAGATCGGCAACGCGTGGAGCATGTCTTATCTTATCCTGAAGATACCGCTGGCGGTTTGATGAACACGGATGCCATTACCGTCCGCCCAAAGACACTGATAGAAGTTGTTTTAAGGTATTTGCGACGCCACGATGAACTACCAGAAATGATGGACAATTTAATCGTGGTGAACCGTCGCGATGAATATATTGGCTTACTGCCGTTGCGCCGAGTACTGGTTTCTGACCCGGGTACTACGGTCCGTGAAATCATGAATACTGATATTGATGCCATTCCCGCTAATATGGATGACAGAGAGGTTGCCAATCTTTTTGAGCGCAACGATTGGGTATCTGCACCGGTAGTCGATAGCGATGGAAAGATGATTGGCCGTATCACCATCGATGATGTCGTTGATGTTATTCGAGAAGATGCCGACCACTCACTCATGAGTCTTGCGGGTCTGGGTGAAGACGAAGACACATTTGGCTCAGTATTAAAAACCGCTCCACGACGAGCAGTTTGGCTCGGGATTAATTTATTAACGGCATTTATGGCGTCTGCCGTAATCAACGTATTTGAAGCCACTCTGGACAAAGTTGTTGCCCTCGCAATACTTATGCCGATTGTTGCCAGTATGGGTGGCGTCGCCGGCACTCAGACCCTTACGGTTGTCATCCGAGGCATTGCGCTGGGGCAAGTTGGCAGCAATAACAGCACATGGCTGATTAATAAAGAATTACTCGTTGGAGTTATCAACGGCCTCTGTTGGTCGCTGGTTGTCGCTGTGGCGGCTGCACTATGGTTTGACGACCTATTAATAGGTGCCATAATTGCCGGCGCGACGGTGATTAATCTAATCACAGCAGCACTAGCGGGAGCAACCATCCCCATTTTACTGGATAAACTGAATATAGATCCCGCACTCGCTGGCGGCGTCGCCTTAACAACTATCACCGATATCGTTGGGTTTATGTCCTTTCTCGGTCTAGCTACTTGGTTCTATATTTAAACCGCTACTTAATAACCTTCACACAGTACAGGCACGTTATGAAAAAAAAGGACAACTTCGACCAAGAGGAAGAAGAGATAATCTATGTCAGTCGCTCTGAGATGAAACGCGACATGCTGGAACTGCAGCGACTTGGAGAAGCTATCGTTAAACTAAGCCCGGGACAATTCGCAACCATTCCGCTGGATGACGAAGTTTTAGCTGAGGCTATCCACACCGCGCGACGGATTAAACATCGGGAAGGTCTGCGCCGACAAATGCAATTTATCGGAAAATTAATGCGCAAAATTGATACCGGCAATATTTCTATTGCCTTTCAAAAATTGCAAGATGGCCGCAAAGAAGAAGCACGGAAGTTTCACGAGCTAGAACTGTGGCGTGACCATCTGATCGAAACGGGGCCCAGTGCTACGGAAGAGGTTGTGACGAAATACCCAAAAGGTGATCGACAACATATTCGCCAACTTATTATGCAGGCTGTAAAGGAAAAAAACGCCAACAAACCTCCCGCCTCAGCGAGGAAGCTATTTCGCTACCTCAAGGAAATAAGCTTAAAAATCTAACTGATTTTTTATAAACAACAGATCACTTGATTATTGCTTTTTTTCTGTACGATCGTCAAAGACTCGTCTAAATGTTAAGTCTGGATTATTCCAATCACCCTCAACACGATAAGTAGCGCTCGAAAACCGATCAACCTGATCCTCAAATAACAAACTGGCAACATAAATACCTGCTGCGGTAGGCAAGCCTCCTGCCAGCGCTGCTATCCAAGGCAAGTTGCTAGCTAGCGGCAGCGTGGCAATCAATTCCATGTCCAATTCCTTCGCTAGCAAATCAGCATCACCACGGAGATAGAAACTACTGGAAGGGGTTGTAACGGTTAAATTATCAACAAGTTTTAA